>Ga0208301_1000173_pt1 | contig 24260 bp, 18 predicted proteins | sample 25BtaG_FD_184100 | JGI IMG/M metagenome (GOLD analysis project Ga0208301, IMG submission 184100) | Marine viral communities from Cariaco Basin, Caribbean Sea - 25B_WHOI_OMZ_CsCl (SPAdes) (version 2) | ecosystem: Environmental > Aquatic > Marine > Oceanic | place: Caribbean Sea: Cariaco Basin...
TCCAGATACCGAGGAAGGTGCCCACCAGGGCGGCGGCCACACTCAGGCCGATTTTTTCAGGGCCTTCACTCATGAAATTCATGGTAATAACGATACCCAGCACCGCTGCCACGATCCCCAGGCCCGGCAGGGCGTCGGCGATCTTGTTGACGGCATGGGCCGGCTCTTCCAGTTCGTGCTGCCGGGTATCCAGCTCCTGGTCCATCAGGCCCTCGAGCTCATGGGGCGCCATGTTGCCGGAGCTGATGATGCGCAGATAGTCGGTCACAAAGGCGGTCAGGTGCTTTGACTTCATCACTGCCGGGTAGCGGCTGAAGATCTGGCTCTGTTCCGGGTTATCAATATCTTCCTCAATGGCCATGACGCCCTGCTTGCGGGACTTGTCGAAGATGTCGTACAACAGGCTCAGCAGGTCCATGTAGAAGGCCTTGTTGTAGGGGGAGCCGGTAATCAGCCGCATGACCCCGGCAAAGACCTCCTTGATGGTATGGAACGGGTTGGCAATGATGAAGGAACCGATGGCCGCACCGCCAATGATCAGCACCTCTGTTGGTTGCCACAACACCATCAGGTTGCCGCCGTGAAGCACGTAGCCTGCCAGCACACAGACCAGAACTATGACACTACCGATTATTAGACCCATGGGTTCCTGACCATCTGCCTGTTATTTGTGAACTGTTCAACGCTGCCGGGGAGCAGACTGGCAGGTTATTCGTTAGCCAGCCATGATAGCAATGACATTTTGTAAACGGAAAACCAATAAATGATTTCTACCAATAAGCCGGATTTTGGTAAACTCACGCCTCGTTTGTTCGAAGGCCCCTGACCTATGCTTGACCGGCTTTTTGTCCTGGCACAATACGTTCTGCCGCAAATCCTGATTTCCCGCCTTGCCGGAAAACTGGCCGACAGCCGGCCACCGGCGCCCGTGTTGACAGCCGTTATACGCTGGTTTATCGGCCGCTATGGCGTAAACATGAACGAAGCCGCTGATGAAAACCCGGCCAGCTATGGCACCTTCAACGCATTTTTTACCCGGGAGCTCAAGCCCGGCCTGCGCCCGCTTGCCGGGGGCAGTGAGACCTTGGTCAGCCCCGTGGATGGCACCATCAGCCAGCTCGGCCAGGTCAGTGATGACCGCGTGTTCCAGGCCAAGGGTCAGTCGTTCAGCCTCACCGAATTACTCGGCGGCGATGCAGAAAGGGCAAAGCCATTTGAAGGCGGCGAGTTTGCCACCATCTACCTCGCCCCCCATGACTATCACCGCATTCATATGCCCCTGGCAGGAAAACTGCAGGAGATGGCCTATGTGCCGGGCCGGCTGTTCTCGGTCAATCCGGTCACCGCCGAAGCTGTGCCGCGGCTGTTTGCCCGCAACGAGCGAGTAGTCGCCATCTTCGACACTGACGCAGGCCCCATGGCCATGGTACTGGTCGGTGCGATGATCGTCGGCAGCGTGGAAACCCGCTGGAGCGGTGTCGTGGCACCAACCGACGGCAAACGTGAAGTAACCACGTCCGATTACCGCCATCAGTCGCCGGGTGTCCGATACGAACGGGGCGAGGAAATGGGCCGCTTCCGCCTGGGCTCTACCGTCATCCTGGTGTTCCCGAAAGGAGCCACCCGGTGGCAGGAAAACCTGCAATCCCGTGATCAGGTGCGTCTGGGCCAGTCGTTCGGCAAGGTCATGAACGCTCAGCAGGAAACGCCAGCACCTCGCTGATATCGTCCACACCGCACTTGAGCATCAGCAGGCGATCAAGCCCCAGGGCGACACCGGCACATTCCGGCAGCCCCGCCTCCAGTGCCGCCAGTAACCGTTCGTCCACCGGCATCTCCGGTTTGCCCAGTTCACGGCGGCGGGCGTTGTCAGCCTCGAACCGCTGCCGCTGCTCGTCAGCATCCGTCAACTCCCAGTAGCCATTGCACAGTTCTATGCCCTGTACATAGAGTTCAAAACGGTGGGCCACCAGGCAGCCACCTTCTTCGCTGATGCGGGCCAGCGCCGCCTGGCTGGCGGGATAGCGGGTGACGAAGACCGGACGGTCAAAGCCAAGGGCCGGTTCAACCCGAAAGCTCATGACCAGGTCCAGGCAGCTGTCCCGATCCAGCTGATCCACCAATGCTGCGTCGCCGGTCAGGGAATAACAGGCATTGCGCAGTTCAGGCAGGTCCGCTGTCATCGGATCCAGGCCCGCATGCGACCTCATCAGCTGGCGATAGGACATCCGCTCAGGCTCAGGCGCTCCCAGCCAGCCACATACCAGGGCTGCTACCTCGTCCATCAACTGCTCGTCGTTCCAGCCAGGGCGATACCATTCCAGCAGGGAAAATTCGGGATTATGGCGGCGCCCCCGCTCGCCGTTACGGAATACATGGCTGACCTGGTAAATACTGCCACTGCCTGCCGCCAGCAGGCGCTTCATGTGGTATTCCGGAGAGGTCTGCAGCCAGCCGGTGGAATGGGTCCAGCCCGCTACCGGTTGTGGCGCGGCGGCAATGCAATCGATATTCACATCGGTGATACCACACTGCCCCAGCACCGGGGTTTCCACCTCCAGCACCCCCCGCTGCGCAAAAAAGCCGCGCACCCAGTCCAGCTGGCGTGCACGGCCTTCAAGAACCTGCCGGGTGGCAGTGGGCTGCCAGGACGGCGCTGCTCCCGGCAGCGACTGACCCCTGCCCATGACTACCCCCTGATCAGCTTTTGACCCGGTTAACGTACTCGCCGGTACGGGTGTCAACCTTCAGTACCTCACCGATGGAGATGAACAGGGGCACCTGGACCACCGCGCCGGTGGTGAGTGTCGCTGGCTTGGAGCCACCCTGGGCGGTGTCGCCCTTCATGCCCGGGTCGGTTTCCACCACTTCCAGCTCGACGAAGTTCGGCGGCGTGACGGACAGCGGGGCGCCGTTATACAGGGTGACCGTGTAGACATCCTGCTCCTTGAGCCATTTCACGGTATCGCCTACGGCCTTGGCATCGGCCGGATACTGCTCAAAGGAGCCGTCGGTTTTCATGAAGTGCCAGAACTCACCGTCTGTGTACAGGTACTCCATGTCCTGGTCCATTACATCAGCGGCCTCCAGGCTCTCGCCGGACTTGAAGGTACGCTCCCAGACCCGGTTGGTCATCAGGTTGCGAAGCTTGACGCGGTTGAACGCCTGGCCTTTGCCGGGCTTGACGAACTCGTTCTCGAGAATGACGCAGGGATCGCCATCCAGCAAAACCTTAAGACCGCCGCGGAATTCGTTGGTAGAATAAGAAGCCATGAAACACTCACCTGAAATGACGCTGTTGGAATGTGAAAGTCCGCTATGATACAGCGAACCGCCGCCCGTATAGAAGCCCAAGACCCGGATAACCCCATGCCTACGTGGCAGAGCCTGCTGGCCCGCTCCGTGACCAGCCCGGGTGTTCTTTTGCGCCGCCTGGGCCTGGATTCCGCGCAACGCGAACACGACGCCCGGGTTGGCCATGACGCATTTGAAGTACGGGTACCGGAACCCTGGCTGGCCCGCATCCGACCGGGAGACCCGGATGACCCGCTACTGCGCCAGGTGCTACCCCTCGCGGAGGAGGGTAAGGACTACCCCGGCTTTGTGCGGGACCCACTGCAGGAAACCGACGCCACGCCCACCCCCGGGTTGATCCGCAAGTACCGAAGCCGGGCCTTGCTGATGGTGACCGGGCAGTGTGCCATCAACTGCCGCTACTGTTTCCGCCGCCACTTTCCCTACCCGGACCACAGGTTGTCGCCACAGCAGCGGGAGCAGGTGATCACCACGCTCACCGAAAGTCCCGAAATCAATGAGGTCATTCTCAGCGGCGGAGACCCGCTTGCCGTAAACGACCGCCTGCTGTCTGCCTGGGCCCGGGCGCTTGCGACAGTTCCGTCCCTGACCCGGTTACGCATCCACAGCCGGCTGCCCATTGTCATCCCCCAACGGGTGGACGATTCCCTGCTGGCCTGGATCAGGGAGTCGCCCCTGCAGGTCGTTATGGTGGTACATGTTAATCATCCCCGAGAGATCGATAACGACGTCCGAAAGGCCATGAAAGCACTGCGTGACGCCGGGGTAACGCTGCTCAACCAGAGCGTGGTGCTAAAGGGGGTCAATGATGACCCGGACACCCTGGCGGATCTCAGCGAACAACTGTTTTCGTCCGGTGTATTGCCCTATTACCTCCATGCCTTTGACCCGGTTGCCGGCGCCCACCACTTTGATGTCAGTGATCAGCGCGCCAGGCAACTGGTTCGCGCGCTGCAGGCCAGACTGCCCGGCTACCTGGTGCCAAGACTGGTACGGGAAATACCCGACCGTCCCGGCAAGACGCTGCTGGATATTGGTATGGAACAGTAATGCCAGCGGAACATTGCAACTGTCAAAGATTGTCATGTTACAGTTATCTGGCTTTCCCCCGGGTTTTTGCTACTTTATGGTTAGCCCGGTTAGCGATAACAATCTGTAATTCTGGAAATTTTTTCAGGGTGTCAGCGTATGGAACCCTCCTTTGGCGTAAACGGTAATCGCGGCATGAATGACAGGTCCAACTGGTAACACGATGCAGAAACCCGAACTGACAGTACCCGAGCCAAGGATCGCACACCTGTCGTTTTGCGAAGCGACCCCGAAGGCCTTCCGGTACTGGGTGGACCACCTGCCCATGGCCAATCTGGGCGAGCTCTCCCGCCAGCTTTACCATGCCATTATCGAAGTCAACCAGCTGTTCTGCCCGCCATCCCAGCGGCTGCAGCTCCTTGAGTTGATCCGACCGCGCATCCGCTTCGTCTGCACAGAGTTGTCACGCCACTACCTTGGCATGGCGATCGCCCTGCCCGAAAAGCAACGCAAGATCGCCAACCTGTCCCAGGCCCTGCAACTGCACCTGGCTTCCGGCTACAAACTGGTTATCACCGAGCTGCTCGATGCGGGCACGATCGACCGACAACGAAAGCCCCTTGCCCAGGCGTGTCACCGCGCACTCACAGAGCTGGGCGCCACAATCCTCAGGGCCCAGCAACTGTACACTGCGAGCCCCTCCGGGAGCTGGCACGAGAGCCATCAGCTGTTCCGTTTCGCGCGCCAAAACAACCTGCACACGCTTGCCGTACAGGACGACCAACGGCCTCACCGAAGCGAAAGCACTGTCGCCGATGCCTATTGCCAGACCCTGCTTCTCGGCTGCGCCCGGGCGAACCAACTTCGCCAGAATGAACTGGAGCAAGCCAGCGAGTTATTCGAACTCTGGTCACCGAGGGTCCAGTGTGCGCCCGAGCTGGCTGCAAAGGCCGTTTTCCTGGTGGACATGGACAGCGACAAGCCTCCCTGCTATCGGTCACTCGCGCCCGATGCTGACGGCGGTCACTGGTGGGGTTTCGATACCGGGTCCCTGGCCGAGCAGATCAGCGACCACCTCCGTGATACTACCGGACCGGTGAACACCAGGCCCCAGGCCGGCAAACCAGGCGCCACCGGCGACCTGCCCCTCCTTCCACGGAGCAGCGACACGTTGCTGTCACACCTTGGACAGGCCCTTGCCCTGCTCACCCAGCGCAACTTCAACCGGCTGGAGACGGATGGCCAGCTGGAAGTGTGTGCCGGGCTGACTGCCGTGCATTACTTCGTGGCTGGCGAAAAGCCTTTTGCAGAATTCGTGGTGGGCAGTGCGAGCACAGAAGCAGCGGAACCCGACAACCGCTTCATGAAGCCGGCACGCCGGGATGCCTGGTCACATGCCTTCGACGCTGGCATTTCCGAGGATCGAGTCCGCCCGCTGGCCGATACGCCCATCAACTACCCGAAGGTTGGCGCAGGGAGTGACACTTCCCAGACGCGAAACCAGCCGCGGTCCTACCTGACCCGGGTGGTCAATACCAGCCCCGGCGGTTACTGCGTCGTCTGGAGCGCTAACATTCCTCCGACCCTGCAGGCGGGGGAGATTCTGGGGGTGCGGGAGCACCGTAATCATCCCTGGAGTATCGCGCTGGTCCGCTGGCTTCGGCAGCACCGGGGAGAAGGAACCCGGATCGGCATAGAGGTCATAGCGCCGGGGGCGGTTCCCTGTGGCGTACAACTTATCCAGAAAACCGGCAACAGCAGCGAATTCCTCAGGGGCCTGCTGTTGCCCGAGATACCCGACGCCCACCTGCCGGAAAGCCTTATCACCCCCAAGCTGCCATTCCAGTCCGGAAGCCGGATAACCCTGCTGAAACAAGGCGTACAGGACCAGGGCCTGCTGGGCCGGAAGATCGCCGTCACCGGCAGCATCAGTCAGTTCGAACTGCGGCTTTACAAGCGCCCCGACGAACCGGACTCCGGACCGCAGTCAAGGAAAAACCCCTTCGGCACCAGTGACAGTGAGTTCGACTCCCTCTGGCCGGATCTCTGATCCCGTCACGACAAAACTGCGCGCCAGCTCCCGCTGTGACCAGCTGAGGCTTGTTATTGACGCCTATCCCCTGCATTATTCGGGGTTATTATTGCCCGGCCCCCGCCCTGCGGGGCCTGCCAACAGGGATCAGAGCACTGGCACGAACGGCCCTTCGAAACATCAGGTGCCCGGATTTCAGGGCAGCAGACAGACAGCGAGACCGCCAGCGAATGCAGAAGCAAAAGACCACCGTCCACCTGCTGATCATGGACCCCTCCCAGAACGATGCGGAATCACTGGTCAGCCTGTTGAGGAATTCAGGCCGCGCCACCCGGGCACACCGGGTTACATCTGAGGAAGACCTGGATGAAGCGATCCGCACTGGCCAGTGGGACCTGTTCCTGGCGCGGGACAACCAGTCAGACTTTATTCCTGACGATGCCCTGGCCATCATCCGTCGGCTGGACAAGGATATTCCCTTCGTCCTGCTTACCGAATCCGAAGACCTGGAGCGCTCCCTCGCTATCATGAAAGCCGGTGCCCAGGACGTCTGCCCGGCGGGTGAAACCGAGCGACTGATGCTGGTGATCCGGCGCGAGCTCGCCAACCTTGAAGAACGCCGCCGGCGCCGGGTGCTGGAGTCCCACCTGCGGGAAGCCGAGCAGCGTTGCCAGCTGCTGCTGGAAAGCTCAAAGGATGCCATTGCCTACGTCAACGATGGCATGCACGTCTATGCCAACCATGCCTACATGGACTTCCTGGGGTACGACGATCTCGATGAACTGATGTGCATTCCATTGCTGGACACCCTGGCCCCCGGGAGTCAGGATGACCTGCGCAAGTTTATGAAGTCCTTTGCTGAAACGAGGGAAGACGGCATGAACCTTAATGCCGTAGCCCGTCGCAGTGATGACCAGGACATCAATATCACCATGACCGTATCGGCTGCGACCTATGATGGTGAAGCCTGCATCCAGGTGGTCATCCAGCCTGAACATAACGACGCAGAACTGCAGGAAAAGATCCGCGAGATCAGTAACCAGGACTTGCTGACGGGCCTGTACAATCGCCAGTACCTGATGGAGCAGCTGAACCGTGCGGTGGCGACCGCCGGCGAGAAGAACCAGACCGGCGCCCTTGCCTACATCGGTATCGACCGGTTTGTCAGCTTCAAGAATGACCTCGGCATTGCCGGCACGGACCTGCTACTGCGAGACTTCGCAGCCTTGCTGGAAAAGCACGCCGGTGACGACATGGTACTGGCGAGGATCAGTGATGACGCGTTCTGCCTGCTGTGCCAGCCCTGTGAGGAGCAGTTCATGGCCGAGCGCTGCGAAGCCATTCGCAAGGCCGTCGATGACCACCTGTTCGATATCCAGGGCCGCTCTGCCCAGGTGACGGTTTCCATCGGTGTGGCAGCCATCACCGAGAATGCTCCCAAGGCCGCCGACCTTCTGGGCCGGGCCCATATCGCCCATGGTGCCGTACGGAAGGAACCGGGCCACGAGAACGGCAACGGCGTAGTGGTGTACAACCCGGCCAACTACGAAACACTCGATGACTCCAACTCCCTTGACGCCATCACCAAGGCACTGGAAGAGAACCGTTTCCGCCTGCTGTTCCAGCCCATCATCAATCTGCGGGGTGAAGGCGAAGAGCACTACGAGGCGTTGGTGCGGATGCTGGACAAGGACGATAAGGAGGTCTCCCCCTATGACTTCCTGCCACCAGCCGGACCGTCTGACATGGCCACCCGGATTGACCGCTGGGTCGTGCTGCAAACCATCAAGCAATTGTCACAGCATCGCAGCCACGGCCATGATACCCGGCTGTTCCTGAATGTGACCGCAGAAACCCTGCAGGACCAGACCTTCAGCCAGTGGCTGAGCGTAGCCCTGAAAGCCGCGCGACTGCCCGGAGACTCACTGATCTTCCAGCTGCGAGAGGGGGACGCTACTAGTCACCTCAAACAGGCCCGCGACTTCAGCAAGTCCCTGCGGGAACTCCACTGCAAGGTCGCCCTGTCCCAGTTTGGCTGCGCCCTGAACCCTTTCAATACCCTCAAGCACGTGGATGTGGACTACGTGAAGATCGACGGTTCCTTCACCGAGGAAATCCAGAAGAGCGACGAGGCCCGGGACAAGGTGAAAGAGATGATCCAGTCGCTGCAGAGCAGCGGCAAACTCACGATCATTCCGCTGGTGGAAAGTGCCTCTGTGCTGGCAACGCTCTGGCAGGCAGGGGTGAACTACATCCAGGGTTACTACCTGCAGGCGCCGGTGCCGGAGATGAACTACGACTTTGGTGACCAGTAACCGTCAGCCAGCCAGCTGAGCCGGCGGTTACTGGTTAACGCCTCCCTGCGCTCAGCGGGGTGATGCCAGCCGGGTCTCGGATTCGCGGTAACCCAGCAGGTACAGGATGGCATCCAGACCCAGTGTGGAAATGGCGTGGCGGGCAGACTCCTTCACCACCGGCTTGGCACGGAAGGCCACACCCAGTCCCGCCTGGCTCAGCATGGGCAGGTCGTTGGCCCCGTCGCCGACAGCGATCACCTGCTCCCGGGAAATCTTCTCGCGCTCGGCAATCTCCAGCAGCAACTGTGCCTTGCGGGCACCGTCCACGATGGGGCCGGCCACCCGACCGGTGACCTTGCCATCGACAATTTCCAGCTCATTGGCGTAGACATAGTCGATACCCAGGCGCGCCTGGAGGTGGCGGGCAAAGTAGTTGAACCCGCCGGACAGTATGGCCGTGCGATACCCCAGTGAACGCAGGGTACGGATCAGGTATTCAGCGCCCTCGGTCATGGTCAGACGGGCAGCAATACGCTCCAGCACCGCTTCGTCCAGACCCTTGAGCAGGGCCAGGCGCTCGGCGAAGCTTTCGCTGAAGTCCAGCTCGCCACGCATGGCACGCTCGGTGATTTCAGAGACCTGCTCGCCCACGCCGGCTTCCAGCGCCAGTTCGTCGATGACCTCCGCCTCGATCAGGGTGGAGTCCATATCAAACACCACCAGACGACGGTTGCGACGGAAAATGGAATCTTCCTGGAAGGCAATATCCACGTTCATGTCGCCGGCAATCTTCAGGAAATCCGAACGCAGCGCCTCCAGGTCCTCCGGAGTGCCCCGCACGGAAAACTCCACGCAGGCGATCCGGTTATCACCAGGCGTCAGCGATGGCCTCGCCGACAGACGTGTAATGTTGTCTATATTGAGGCCGTGGCGGGCGGTAATCTCGGACACCCGGGCGATCTGCTCCGCCTTGATATCACGGGACAGCAGGGTGACCATGTAGCAGGCCCGGTTGCGACCTTCTGCCCACTGCTGATACTCCGCCTCGGTAATCGGCGCAAAACGTACCTGCAGGTCCAGTGCGTGGAGCCGGAACAGCAGTTCCCGGATCACCGGCGATGCCTGGCTCTCATCGGGAATTTCCGCCAGGATGCCCCAGGTCAGGTAGTCATGGATCACTGCCTGGCCAATATCCAGGATGCGCACGTCGTACCGGCCCATAATGCCGGTAATTTCAGAGGTCAGGCCTGGCTTGTCGCGGCCGGACACATTGATCAGGACCAGTTCACTCACTGTCTTCTTCTCCGGTAGCCGCCTCGTCGGTGCCTGCCGCTGCAATCACATCGATGCCATCGACCCGCTGCAACCCCCTGGGGAGTTTGTGGCCACGACGCCCCCGCTCACCCAGGTAGTGCTCCAGGTCGGAGAAACGCAGGCCGAGTTTGCGCTTGCCGGCCCGGATCTCCAGCTGGTCAGCCTCGCCAAACACGGTCAGGGCCACCACGAACTCTTCCCGGTTCTGGACCCGGGCCGAGGGAATGCTGATGATCTTGTTGCCCTTGCCCCGGGCCAGTTCAGGCAGCTGTTCCAGCGGGAACACCAGCATTCGGCCCTCGTTGGAAATGGCCGCCAGGTAACGGGGCTGTTCCCGACGCGGAACCGGGACCGGTTCCAGCAGCTTCGCACCCTTCGGGATCGACACCACCGACTTGCCATTGCGGTTCTTGCTGATCAGGTCGGCGGCACTGGCCACGAACCCGTAACCCGCATCGGTCGCCAACAGGAATTTTTCATCGGGATTAGCCACCAGAAGGCCCGCAAAGGTCGCCCCGGAGGGCGGGTTGATGCGGCCAGTGAGCGGCTCACCCTGTCCCCGGGCTGAAGGCAGGCTGTGGGCCATCAGGGAATAGGCGCGGCCGGTGGAGTCCAGGAACACAGCGTTCTGGTTGTTCCGGCCCTTCGCGGCCAGGGCGAACTTGTCACCGGATTTGTAGCTAAGGCCTGCGGGATCAATGTCATGCCCCTTGGCAGCGCGCACCCAGCCTTTCTCTGACAACACAACCGTTACCGGGTCATTGGAGACCAGGTCAGCTTCGGAGAAGGCCCGGGCCTCTTCCCGCTCGACAATGGGAGATCTGCGGTCGTCTCCGTAGGTTTCTGCGTCCGCCAGCAACTCTTCCTTGATCAGCTCACGCATGCGGTCTTCGGAACCAAGGATCGACTGGAGCTCGTCCCGTTCAGCGGCAAGCTCATCCTGCTCCCCGCGGATCTTCATCTCCTCCAGCTTGGCCAGGTGGCGCAGTTTCAGCTCAAGGATGGCTTCGGCCTGGTCGGCAGACAATCCGAAGCGCTTGATCAGTTCCGCCTTGGGTTCGTCCTCGTAGCGGATGATGTTGATGACCTCATCAATGTTCAGGTAGGCGATCAGCAAGCCTTCGAGGATGTGCAGCCGGGCCAGGACCTTGTCCAGGCGATACTGCAAACGGCGGGTCACCGTGGTCTTGCGGTAGGCCAGCCACTCGGTGAGCATGGTGTGCAGGTTCTTCACCGCCGGTCGGCCGTCGTTGCCGATAACATTCAGGTTGACCCGGTAGGTCTTCTCCAGGTCCGTACTGGCAAACAGGTGGGCCATCAGGCCTTCCACGTCGACCCGGGACGAGCGTGGCACGATCACCAGGCGAGTGGGGTTCTCATGGTCGGATTCATCCCGGAGATCCGCCACCATGGGCAGCTTGCGGGTCTGCATCTGGTGGGCAATCTGCTCCAGCACCCGGTTGCCGGAAACCTGGTGCGGCAGGTCGGTGATCACCACCTCGCCGTTCTCGCGGACCCAGCGGGCCCGCATCCGCAGGCTACCCCGACCGGTGTGGTACATCTGGCGGAGGTCCTTGCGGGGGGTGATGATCTCGGCGCCCGTGGGGAAGTCCGGCCCCTTGATATGCTCACACAGCTCGTCCACATCCGAATCCGGACTGTCCAGCAGGCGGACACAGGCTGCCGTCACTTCCCGCACATTGTGGGGCGGGATATCGGTGGCCATGCCTACCGCAATGCCGGTGGTGCCGTTCAGCAACACATGGGGCAGCCTGGCTGGCAATGTAGAGGGTTCGTCCATGGTGCCGTCAAAGTTGGGCACCCAGTCCACCGTGCCCTGCCCCAGTTCGCTGAGCAGCACTTCTGAAAACTTCGACAGGCGGGACTCGGTATACCGCATGGCGGCAAAGGACTTGGGGTCATCGGGTGAACCCCAGTTGCCCTGACCGTCCACCAACGGGTAGCGGTAGGAAAATGGCTGCGCCATCAGCACCATGGCCTCGTAGCAGGCGCTGTCGCCATGGGGGTGGAATTTACCCAGTACGTCACCAACCGTACGGGCAGACTTCTTGTACTTGCTGGTGGACTTGAGTCCCAGTTCCGACATGGCGTAGATAATGCGCCGCTGCACGGGTTTGAGTCCGTCTCCCACATTGGGCAGGGCCCTGTCGAGGATGACGTACATGGAATAGTCCAGGTAGGCCTTTTCCGTATAGTCCCGTAACGAAACCCGCTCAAAACCTTCGTCGGTGGTCTGAAACTCTGGCATGAATGCCCCTTGCTCCGGAAATGGGTTCTCGTGCAACCCGCCTGCGCAACGTGCCACACCGGGGGCTGGAAAATCACGCTGACAGGTCACAATACTGCTTGTTACACAGCGGTGTGCCGTATAGCGAGGCTCATTATATGGAGGCGAGGCGCAATAGACCAATTCTGGAAGACGAATCCCCGGCGGTTTTTTCCAATAGCGGAATTCCCGCATGTTTCCGGCCAGCGGGTCACCGTATTCTCGTCGAGGATTGTGGATTAAGGATTCGACATCTGAACACCGGAACAGCTGCCTGCTCCGGCCCATTACTCAGAGCGAACACTATGAAACTGACTCTCAAGGCATGCCGTCAGGCGGTTCTGACCGCCATGATCAACGGCGCACTTGCCCTGGCATTGATGCTCCTGGTGGAGTTCTCGCTCAGTGGCAGCCTGGCATTGACAAGACCGTTCCTGATTGCCGGCATCCTGGTTGCCCTGGTGATCTTCGTCGCCCAGTTCTTCCGGCAGCTCAGACTCTGCCGCTGCGACCAGAACCAAAACGGGGCCCCTACCAAGTAAGGGCCCCGTCCTTCTTCATGCCGGTGTTATACCCGACTGGAATCACCAATACTTACTGGCGGATACCCTCAACCGAGATTTCCAGCTTGACGGTTTCCGAGGCGGGTCCCAGGTCCATGGGAATACCGAAATCCTTCAGCCGGATTTCCGTCTCTGCATCAAAGCCCATGCGATAGCCGCCCCAGGGATCTTCACCATGGCCCTGAAGCTCGACTTCCAGGGTAACTTCCCGGGTGACGCCACGCAGGGTCAGCTCGCCAGTAACATCCGCTTCCTCACCGTCGTCATCCACTTCAACGCGGGTGCTGCGGAAAGTCGCCTCCGGGTATTCGTCAACGAACAGGAAATCCTCACTGCGAAGGTGCTTGTCCCGCTCGGCGTGGTTGGAATCCACACTGGAGGTATCGATGGTTACGTTGACCTTGCTGTTTTCCGGGTTCTCCGCATCAAACACAAACTCGCCGTCAAAGTCGTTAAAGCGACCATAAAGTGTGCTGAAGCCCAGGTGTGAAACCTCGAACGTAATGAACTGGTGCGCGCCCTCTGTATCGAAGGCATAGGTGCCACTGTGTTCGCTGGCGATGGCAGGACCGGCCAGGGCCAGGGTCATTGCCGATGCAAGAAGGGTCTTTTTCATAGCGTGTTCTCCTTTGATGTTCTCTGATGAAGTCCGTTGGATCCCGAAACCGGTCAGCCCCTGCCCTTCAGGGCGACAGGCAACATACGCCTGAGGGTGTCGTCCCGGTCGACGAGGTGATGCTTGATGGCCGCCAGGCCATGGAGTGAGGCGAGCACGACCAGCCCCCAGGTGGCCCAGTAGTGGACATCACCGGCGATATCTTCCATACCTTTAATCCGCCCGGTCACGGACGGCACCTCAAACCAGTTGAATACCCGGATGGCCGAGCCATCGGCCGTAGAAATCAGGTAGCCGCTGAACATGGCGGTGAACAGCAGCAGGTAGAGCACCCCGTGCACCACACGTGCCGACAGGATCTCTGCCGGTGAGTGGCTGCCCAGCGCCGAAGGCCTGGTGTCTGCCAGACGCCAAACGAGTCGCAGAAGAACCGTGATCAGCAGCAGTATGCCCACGCTCCGGTGGATATGGGGCGCCAGGCGGTACAACTCATCGTAATAGCCCAGGTCCACCATGTAATAACCCAGACCAAACAGCCCAAATACCGCCAGCGCTACCAGCCAGTGCAGCGTTGCATGGACAGCACCAAATCTCCTGGGGGAATTTCGTAACTGCATGACACGGATCCTTCCTTAACGTTGGCCAGGGCAGTCCGAGCTGGACGGCACAGGGTTTTACGGCGTGCATCGGAATACCCAGAAGCATAGGAAGCTGGGCCTCCGAAGCCAACCGCAATATTCTGCTCAGCCTGTTCAGTTTTTCTGAAAGAGCCGCCTGGTGCGGGGCTTACCCCCTTGGTCGTATGTGGCTTTTACGGATTCAGTCCTGCTATGGAATCCATATAATTGAATTATCACTTTTACAGGGCGAAACGCCCAAAGCCACAGGAGAGCACCATGGAACTCGAATTTGACGAATCCGTAGTCGTACCGAGCAACAACTAACAGTATTGAAGGGCAGGTTAACCTGCCCTTTTCTTTGGTGGTCGCATTCCATGGAATTCGACCAGCGTTGCCAGGCCCAGCACGTATACCCGACCCGCCAGCCCACCTTGGACCAAGTGGCCGATTACGTGGTCCAGGTCACTGAATGACAATGTTTAACACCGCCTACTGGCGCCCCCCGGGAAGTTCTGGCATGCTCCGGAACAGATTTCCTTATTCCGGCAGGATTACCACGGCCCCTCCAGCCGTCTCCCGGGGTTATAACAGTCGCCAGAATTGTGGACCATGAATTATCTGTCACCACAGCTGTCAGGTGCCGACCTGGAACTCCTTGACCCTCTGTTGAGCCAGCAGGATAACCGCTGGACCGGACGCTTTCATGGCCTCATACTGAAGACGGCCCTGCAGCCTATTTTCAGCATATCCCACAAGCGGATTATCGGCTATGAAGCCCTGATCAGGGCGTTTGATCCGGACAACGCCAGCGTCCCGCCCTTTCAACTCTTTGGCCTGCCGGACAGCGACCAGGAAAACGTGCTGCTGGACCGGCTCTGCCGGCTACTTCACATTCGCAACTACGCAGCCTTCCAGGACGATGTGAACTGGCTGTTTCTTAATGTCTCCCCACGAGTGGTGGCTTCCGGCTACCGTTACGATTCCTTTTTCGGGGAGTTACTGCGCCGTTCCGGCCTGCCTCCCCATCGCATTGTCGTCGAGATCGTCGAACAGCCCACGGATGACTCGGAGCGCCTTCGGGAAACCGTGGACTACTACAAACAGCTGGGCTGCCTGACCGCTATCGACGATTTCGGCGCGGGTCACTCCAACTTCGAACGGATCTGGAACCTGTCGCCGGACATCGTGAAGCTGGACCGCAGCCTGGCCTTACGGGCCAGTAACGACCCCAAGGCGCGCCAGATCCTCAATGGTATTGTGGGGCTGCTTCACCAGTCCGGTTGCCTGGTATTGCTGGAAGGTGTGGAAACCCACGACCAGGCCATGATTGCAATCGATGCCGGGGTGGATTTCGTACAGGGGTTCTATTTCTGCTATCCGAGGCTGGAACTGGAAGGGATCAATGGCGAAGTGACAGACTTCGAGCGCCTGCTGGGGGATTACAAGAACCGCCACCGCATTCGCCTCGACCCGACCCAGCAACTGGCGGAGTTTTTCACCAGCCCCTTCCTCAAAGCCATAGACAGAATGCGCAATGGCGAGTCTCTGAGAGACGCATGTGCCGACATACTGGCCCATCATACCGTGTCCCGCTGCTATCTGATCGACGACCGTGGTGTACAGATTGACGACACCGCTTCGGGACAAGGAGCGTGCGGCGAGCTTGACCCCAAATACCGCCCGCTGGAAAACACCAGCAGCGCCGACTGGTATCGCCAGCACTACCTGAAGCAGGCCCTGGCCCAGCCCAACCGGATGCAGGTGACCAGCCCATACTTGTCCATCACCGGGGTCTATATGTGCGTCACCCTGTCTCTGGGGTACCGATTCAAGGGACACTTGCGGGTACTCTGCTGCGATATCCTTGCAGACCAGGGCCCGCTGGCCAGCACCTGAAGCCGACGTCAGACTGCAACGTCGGCCATGTTGCCATAGGCCTCAAGCCAGGTGCGGCGATCCCCGGCCCGCTTCTTGCCGAGCAGCATATCCATTCGCTCTATCGTGTCGTCCCCTTCTTCCAGGGTCAGCATCACCAGGCGACGGGTGTCTGGTGCCATGGTGGTTTCCCTCAACTGCAAGGGATTCATCTCGCCGAGGCCCTTGAAACGGGTGACCTGGACCTTGCCCTTGCGTTTCTCCGCCGCCAGCCGGTCGATAATGCCCTGTTTTTCGTGCTCATCCAGTGCATAGAAGGTTTCCTTGCCCAGATCCACCCGGTACAGGGGCGGCATGGCCACAAACACATGGCCGGCGTCCACCACCGGGCGGAAATGGCGAACAAAGAGTGCGCACAGCAAGGTGGCAATATGGAGGCCGTCAGAGTCGGCATCCGCCAGGATGCAGACCTTGTTGTAACGCAGCCCGGACAGTTCGTTGGACCCCGGGTCAACCCCGATCGCCACCGCAATATCGTGAACCTCCTGGGATGCCAGGATCTCGGACGAGTCCACCTCCCAGGTGTTCAGGATCTTGCCCCGCAGGGGCATCACCGCCTGGAACTCCCGGTCACGGGCCTGCTTGGCTGAGCCACCGGCGGAGTCCCCTTCCACCAGGAACAACTCTGAACGGCTCGCATCCGCCCCGGAACAATCCGCCAGCTTACCCGGCAGCGCCGGCCCGGACGTCACCTTTTTACGAGCCACCTTGCGGCTGGCCCGCAGGCGCCGCTGGGCATTACTGATAAACAGCTCCGCCAGGGCCTCGGCCACGTCAGTGTGCTGGTTCAGCCAGAGGCTGAAGGCGTCCTTGACCACACCGGAAATAAACGCCGCCGCTTCCCGGGAAGAGAGCCGCTCCTTGGTCTGGCCGGAGAATTGCGGATCCTGCATCTTGAATGACAGCACGTAGGCGCAGCGCTCCCAGATATCCTCCGGGGTCAGCTTGACGCCCCGGGGCAGCAGGTTACGGAACTCGCAGAATTCCCGCATGGCCTCCAGCAGACCGGTGCGGAAACCATTGACATGGGTACCACCCTGCACCGTGGGGATCAGGTTGACGTAGCTCTCGGTGACGGACTCCCCCCCTTCCGGCAGCCACTGTACGGCCCAGTCCACTTCTTCGCTGTTACCGGCGAAACGCCCTGTAAAGGGCTCCAGCGGTACCGCTTCCACCTGGGCCAGCTCGCTGCGCAGGTAATCCCGCAAGCCATCCTCGTAGTACCACTCGTCTTTCTCGCCGGTCTGCTCCTGGGTAAAGGTAACCGTCAGGCCGGGACACAGCACCGCCTTGGCGCGGAGGTTGTGGCGCAGGCGGGTAACCGAGAACTTCGGAGAGTCAAAGTATTTCGGATCCGGCATGAAGTGCAGGCGGGTACCGGTGTTGCGTTTGCCAACAGTGTCTACCACCTGCAGTTCCGAGGCCTTCTCGCCATCGGCAAAGGTCATTCGGTAGAGGTTGCCGTCCCGTTTGATGGCCACTTCCAGGTGCGTGGATAGCGCATTGACCACGGAGACGCCAACCCCGTGGAGACCACCGGAAAAGTTGTAGTTACCCTGTGAGAACTTGCCCCCGGCATGAAGCCGGCTGAGAATCAGTTCCACCCCCGGCAGCCCCTCTTCCTTGTGGATGTCCACCGGCATACCCCGGCCGTCATCCTCTACGGACAGGGAGCCGTCAGCGTACAGCACCACATCCATTCGCCGGGCGTGGCCGGCGAGGGCCTCGTCCACACTGTTGTCAATCACTTCCTGGGCCAGATGGTTGGGCCGGCTGGTGTCGGTGTACATCCCCGGGCGCTTGCGCACCGGGTCCAGGCCGCTGAGGACTTCAATGGAGTCGGCGTTATAGGTTTTCTGGCTCATAGGAAGGGTACAGCTCCGGATGTGCTGGGACGTGTGAGCCCATAGCTTAGGGAATCTGAGGCAAAGATCAACGTCGCCGTTTGCCGGTTTGCGGTGTGGCTCACCGTCTGATCAATGCAATCACTGACGAGTTGCCACCCTGCTCATCGCTCCAGGGAAAGCTCCGGCAGGCCCGGGCCGGTCACATGGACCGTTTCCCAACCCTCCGCAACGACCGCCACTACCGCACAGGGGCTGGTGAGCGCCTGGGTAACCATCTGGTCCGGGGAGGGAGAGCGCAACGTCATGGTCAGCTCCAGGACACCACCGTCCAGCCGACTGCTCTCAAGCGCTACGCCATAGCCGCCTGTGGGCTTGCGCCCGGCAGCCACCAGCAGTAAGTGCTCATTACTGAAATCATGATCCTCCATGGCCGTGAGGTTCACGCCCCGTGCACCAGTTACTTCCTCCAGCCGCTGGCGGGAATCCATATAGAGCAGGCCCGGTTCTGTGAACCCGCACTGGCTGGCGGCAGTAACCTGGCGTGCTGTGGGGCCATCGGCTGCACCCTGGTCCCGACTTCCGGCGCAGGCCGTCAGGGTGCTGGCAATCACCAGTATGGATGCTGTCAGGCCTTTCGCCCATGACCCGTGAATCATGCCGTCATCTCCCTGTCTCGTCAGTTATTCACCCAATGACCGTTCTGGCCGCGTCCCGGCCTGGTGACCGGGAACCGGATAGCCACGGAAGCCGTATCGCGGCAGCCCCATCTCGGCGATGGTTGGCCGCTGGAAACTGGTCGTCATATCCAGTTGCAGGTCCCGGTCACCAATGGAAATTACCTGCCGGCTACCTGTCTCGGGATACTCCGCACAGGCTTCACCGTTCTCACAGATAATTCCGTTGTTGTCCAGGTCCGTTCCTGCCACCAGTATATAGTCGCCGGGCGCCATATCGTCGATGGCGTAGCGATACTGACCATTGTCGTAGCTGGCCAGTACCTGGCGGGAACGACTGGAGCCAAAGTCATTGGCGTCCAGCAACAGGACATAGTGGCGGCCGGCATCACGCTCTCCGGAGGTATCGGCCGCCTGGACATACACCGGGATCCTGAGATCGTCACTGTCCGTACCATTGCTGTACGGGATGAGAATTTCCTCCACCAGGGGACGGTCATCGGGCACCGCACTCGAGTCCACGCTGATGCGCACCGCCTCGGGTATCTCGTCATTGACGTTTATCGGGTTGCCATCGTCATCGGTCAGCGTAAATGCAGCGGGTATATCGGGCGAGCCGCTCACGAGGGGTTCAGCCGCAGACGATTGCTTCAGCACCTCCAGCAGAACCCTGCGCTCAGTACCGGACGGACTGAGTTCCACTACCCGGGGCCAGGCCGAGACCACGGTCGGGAATGCGGTGACATTGGTCACCGCCTCGCTCGCATCCAGCAGCCCCGCCCCGTAAAGCGTATAGTCGCTCAATGCCGAATCCTCTGTAAGAAGCCCGGCAATCAGCTGGGCGCGGAACTGTGACGCGGTCAGTGAGTCCGACACTCCCTTCATCAACGCATAGACGCCGGCAACATGGGGTGCCGCCATGGATGACCCGGCAAGGTAGGCGTAGCTATCGGACAGCGAACCCGTGGCGGAGACTTCGCCATAGGCATTGACGATACCATCGTTGAGTGCGCCACCAGGTGCGAGCAGGTCCACCGACTGGCCATAGTTGGAGTAACTGGCCAGTTCACCACCCCGGGTGGTGGCCCCCACGCCTACCACCCGACGGTTTGCCGCCGGGTAGACCGCAGAGGCATCGCCGCTGTTACCGCCAGCGGCCACCACCAGGATACCATTACTGTTGGCCCGGTCGGTGGCAGCCTGCAGGGGCTCATACGGGGGAAGGCCACCAAGGCTGAGGTTGATGACATCCACATCGTTGCGATCATCCGTCGCGTTGTTGATTGCAGCAATCAGGTCGGAAACCGCCCCGGTACCGTCCTCGCCGCCCACAGGCCCCACCCCGAGAACCCGGTACGGAAGGATGGTAGCCTGGTGGGCAATGCCCACCGTGCCGATGGAGTTATCCTCTGCCGCAATGATGCCGGCCACATGGGTACCATGAAAGCTGGTGGCTGCCGGGTTGGAGGGGGTAATCGGTGTACCGGGGACCCCATCAGGTCCCTCCTGGCCATCCACGTCATAGTCGGGCTTGACGAAATCCAGGATCCCCCCCTCATTCACTACGTTATTGACCAGGTCCTCGTGCCAGTTGCTGTAACTGTCCGGCGTGGTGGTGAACATGCCCGTGTCCATGACCGCGACGCCAATACCCTGCCCCCAGCTGGTGCCTGCCAGGGCCCAGGCCTCACTCAGGCTGATCTGGTCCAGGTTCCAGCGATCTTCCTCGTCAGCGTAGAACGGATCATCACCTGGCGCAGTTGCCAGGAGACTGAAGCGGTAATTCGGTTCAGCCTTCAGGCCAAATTCATCCCGCATTTCACGGATCCATGCAATGGTCTCGGCCCGTGCATCCTTGCTCCCACCGGAGACACTCGACAGCGCACTAACACCGGGTGTACGCCGCACTTGCCAGGTATCCGGCCCGATGGATCGCTCCAGCTCCATGACCGAGCTGGCCTGCAGACCCGAGGACGACAGGGTACTGGCAACGGCCGCCGGGCCGGTGACAATGGCCTCCCCCTCGCGCAGCGGTGGTTCCGGCCAGGCCGCGTCCATAGCCGACAGAGAGGTCTTGGGTGCTATCGAAAGTACGTAACGGAAAGGGCCGCCACCGTTCGCGGTAATCAGGAACGTCGTGGCACCTGCCGGGGAAGACACTATCCCGCCAGAGCCACAAGCATTGCCGGAGGCAACTTCGTCATCATTAAGGGTGAGGGACACGTCAAGGGTGTCCTGGTCAGCTCCCGTGGCCGGGAAGCACTGCAGGAAATAGCGATCACCCTCGACCAGGGAAACCGCATAGCTATCTTCCTGGTCCAGGGGGTATCCAAGCCCATTCGCGTAGGTATCGCTACGGTCGCTGAGATAGCCGCCGGTGGTTGAGGGCACGGGCACTGAAACCGTATCACGGCTACCACTCGGCCAGCTTTCGTCAGAAGCCGCCCAAAGATCGGCGTAATCCCCGTCTACCCGGGTACCAGCGGCAATCTCGATAGTGCCTCTGACGCCAGCATCGTCATCCGAGGAGCCTCCTCCCCCACCACAACCGGTCAGCAATAGCGCAATACCAACGGATGAAGATAACAATTTGCCAGGCAAAACCCGTTTCCTGTCAGTCATATTTACCTTTTCGATAACCATTGGCCCGAAGGCTCAGGCGGACGATCGGCAGAGCGTGGCACATATCCGGGCGCAGAGATATAACCCGTGTTAAGCCAGCTCCTGTATGGGCACAGCAGTGATTGTTACGATGATCATAGCAGGAAGGGATGACATGAAATGAGAAACGGGGCGCCCTGTGGGCACCCCGTCTCTGGGAAAGTCAGGTCTGAATCGGCGACAGGATCTCAGTCGCTGACTTTCAGCACCACCTTGCCTGTGGCGGTCCGGCCGGACAGCGCAGCCAGCGCCTTGACGTAATCTTCAAAGGCAAAGACTTCACTGACTTTCGGCTTGATCTTGCCTTCGCTATGCATCTGGAAGAGCTCTTTCATGTTCTGCACATGGTTCTGCGGCTCTTTCTGGGTAAAGGCGCCCCAGAACACACCGACAACCGAGCAGCTCTTCAGCAAGGTGAGGTTGGCAGGGATCTTCGGGATCTCACCGGCGGCGAACCCGATGACCAGGTGGCGACCGTTCCAGGCCATGGCGCGCAGGGCCTGCTCGGTGAAGTCACCGCCTACGGGGTCGTAGATAACATCCACACCCTTGCCGCCGGTCATCTCCTTGATAACATCCTTCAGGGGCTTGTCGGTGTTGCTGTAGTTAAGCAGCTCGTCCGCTCCCGCTTCCTTTGCCACCTGGAGCTTGGCGTCGGTACTGGCCGCAGCGATCACGTGGGCGCCCATGGCCTTGCCCAGCTCAACCGCTGCCAGGCCAACGCCACCACTGGCGCCCAGCACCAACAGGCTCTCACCCGGCTGGATGTTGGCCCGCTGTTTGAGGGCGTGGTAGGAGGTGCCATAAACCATGGTGAAGGCGGCCCCTTCCTCGTCGCTCATGCCTTCCGCCAACGGCAGCAGGCGGTTTTCTTCCACCAGCATCTCTTCCGCGAAGGCGCCGTAACCGGTCATGCCGATCACCCGGTCGCCGACCTTGAAACGGGTCACCTTGTCGCCCACGGCAATAACCTCACCGGCCATTTCACCGCCGGGAGAGAAGGGCATTTCCGGCTTGATCTGGTACTTGCCTTCAATGATAAGGGTATCCGGGAAATTCAGGCCCGCGGCCTTGACCTTGACCTTGACCTGGTTGCCGGTGGGTTCCGGACATTGAATGTCCTCAATGACCAGCTTTTCCGCCGGGCCGTATTCCTTGCAGAGAATTGCACGCATGTTGCTGCTCCGATCCTTTATCCGCGTATGGATGTTGTTGGTTGATATGGATAACGGATCAAGCTAACCCGACAGTGGTCATGAATCAAATAAAGATAGCTTATGGCTGAGCATCATCACGATTGATCCGAGCCTGACCGCTGGCGGTTTTTACGGCGTTACCCGGATCAGGGAAGCAACAGCGTGCCGCCCACCAGCAATGCAGCCACCAATGTGGCGCCCGCCAGCACCAGGCCCTTGCGGATACCGGGGGTGAATAGCCCGTCGTTGGCGCCCCGCGGTCGTACCTGGTCGTTGATCACCCGCTCCACCCCGTTACTGTCCCGGATAACCGAGATCATTTCTTCACACAGGTTTCGGTCAAACCGGTCAGGCTCGAAGCTGGCGAGGCCATGACGCTGCAACATACGCTGTACGTCATCGGCCAGCGGCACATACTTCATGGACCAGTTATCGAATGTGCGTTGCTTGAGGGGCTCTTCCAGCAGGGTTGTCACGCCCCGGTGACGTTCATCCTGGCGAATGCGGTCATAGACGGCGTTGACCGCTTCCTCTTCACCCTCCAGGTATTGGAAGAAGCGATTATTGCCGTAATAAAGCCCACCAACTACCGCCTGCCGGGCATTATTGCGACGGGAGGCCAGCAGGATCCTGGCCACGTGGGGCTCGACTCCTGAGTGGTCGGGGCTGGGGCTGAAAGTGGCCTCACTGGCATAGGCCAATCGGATCAGGGACATCGATCTACTCCTGGAGAATGAAGGACACATCCGTATTGATTACAGGTTTCAGGGCCAACCGGATCATTCGGAACCACAAGCCGCCTTAACCCCAGATGATTCCTGACCTGAAATCCGCTATCCTGCGCGCTTCATCCAAGCCTGCCTGACCGCGTCTATGCCCGATATCATCTACGTCCTGGAAATGATCGGTGTTATTGCCTTTGCCATTTCCGGCATGATTGCCGCGCAGCAGAAAAACATGGACCCGGTGGGGGTCTTTACCATCGGGTTTGTCACCGCCCTTGGCGGCGGTACCCTGCGGGATCTGATGATGGATAACCATCCGCTGTACTGGATCAAGCACCAGGAACAGCCCATCCTGATCCTCGCCATGGCTGTGGTATTCAGCTACGCCGGCCTGGGCAAGCGTATCCATGAATCCCGTATCGTGTTCCCTGATGCCATCGGGCTGGGCATTTTTTCGATCCTGGGCGCCCAGCTCGCCCTCGACCTCGGGCACTCCTGGTTCATCGCAGCGCTATTGGGCGTAATGACCGGAACCTTCGGCGGTGCCCTGCGGGACACCCTGTGTAACGAAGTGCCGTTCATTTTCAGGAAAGACCAGATCTACGCCTCGATTTCCTTTGCCGGCTGCTGGCTTTACTTTGTCTGTCAGTGGCTGCTGGAAAGCGAGGCCCTGGCGCTGACCATCGGATTACTGTTTATCGTTATTGTCAGGATGGCCGCCGTACGCTTTGACATCCGGCTCCAGCGGGACCCCCACTGACCCCACCGCATTGACGCCCTCCGTGGCCTGACAGGCTATCCTGAGGTATCATTGCGCCCCCTTAACCATTGATCAAATCCTGTCCGCATCGAGGCTGCCCCCATGCTCGAAAAGTTGTTCCAGTTGCAGGCCCACGGCACCACCGTCAAGCGTGAAGTGATTGCCGGCATCACCACCTTCCTGACCATGGCCTACATCGTGGTGGTCAACCCGTCCATCCTGTCGAACACTGGCATGGACTTTGGTGCAGTCTTCGTAGCCACCTGCATCGCCGCGGTTATCGGCACCCTGATCATGGGACTCTGGGCCAATTACCCAATTGCCCTGGCACCCGGCATGGGGCTCAACGCCTTCTTCTCGTTCACGGTGGTGGGCAGCATGGGCTACAG
>Ga0208301_1000175_pt1 | contig 24042 bp, 19 predicted proteins | sample 25BtaG_FD_184100 | JGI IMG/M metagenome (GOLD analysis project Ga0208301, IMG submission 184100) | Marine viral communities from Cariaco Basin, Caribbean Sea - 25B_WHOI_OMZ_CsCl (SPAdes) (version 2) | ecosystem: Environmental > Aquatic > Marine > Oceanic | place: Caribbean Sea: Cariaco Basin...
GTGGGGGCAGCTGGCGGACATCCTTGACCTTGCGCCATCCCGGGTGACGGTTGAAGCCATGGCCACCGGTGGTGCCTTTGGTGGCAAGGACGAACTCACCATTCAGCCGGCGGCGGGCATACTGGCCCTCAAAGCCGGCCGCCCGGTGATGATTCAGCTTGGCCGTTTTGAGTCCTGTCGGGCGGGTATGAAACGCCACCCGGTGGTCGCGAAGATGAAGACCGGTTGCGATGCCAACGGCCGGTTGCTGGCACACAAGGTGGACGCGGTGCTGGACACCGGCGCCTATGCCAGCCTGGGCCCGGCGGTACTGGAAAACTACCTGGACCACGCCACGGCCCCACTGTATCGAATCCATGCCTACTCCGTGTCGGGCCGGCTGGTCTACACCAATAATGGCGTAAGCGGCGCCTTCCGGGGATTTGGAGGCAACCAGGCCACCTTCGCCATCGAATCCCAGCTCGACGCCCTGGCCCGGGCACTTGGTCGGTGCCCCCGGGAGCTGCGTCGCATCAACCTGCGTACCGTCGATGAGCCCGGCAGCCGCCACCAGCCTGTGCGCTGGACGGTGGCTCCGGTCGACCTGCTGCGACAAGCGCAGCAGTCCCCGCTCTGGACCTTGCAGAAAGAAACCTCGGGTCGCTGGCTGACCGGCACCGGCATGGCTCTCGGCGCCCAGGGCAACGGCCTTGGTGATGGCTTGCCAGACAGTGGTGGCGGACGCATTGCCTTGACCCCTGGAGGGCGAATCCGGGTGGAATTCGGGTTCGCTGATTATGGCCAGAACGTTGGCGAGGCCATCACCCGGGCAGTCAGCAAGGGGCTGGGGTGTGGCTGTGGCGAGATTGACGTGGTGCTGGGCCATTCCCGGGGACCGGATTCGGGCCCGACGAGTGCTTCCCGCAGTTCGGTACTGGTTCATGGTGTGCTCCGCCGGATGCTGCCCTTATGGAAGGCTGCGGTGCGGCAGCAGGCTGCAGTGCTGACCGGATACAGCCTGGACCACCTTGCCCATGGTCCCGGCGGGATCTTCCACCTGGGGCAACGAGTGCTCAGCTATCGCGAACTGGCAGAGAACGGGCGACTGGAGGAACTGGTGGCGGACGCCGCCCAGGACTTCCCGGTGGCTCCCGGACAGGAAAAGCCGGTCGGCCGTTACCTCCAATTGCAGATCGCCACCGTGGCCAGGGTGGCCGTCGACCGACTGACTGGCCGGGTACGGGTCACGGACCTTCACCACATCACCGCCGCCGGTCGCGTGATCTATCCGCCCGGCTATCTCGGTCAGATCGAAGGGGCTGCGGTCATGGGGCTGGGCATGACGCTCACCGAGGACATGCCAATGCACGAAGCCCGGATGCAGCGGAACAACCTGGATCAGTACCTGATTCCTACCTTTCAGGATGCCCCTGCGCAACGGGTCGATGTGCTGGATGATACCCCCGGGAACGATCCTTTCCCGGTGAGGGGCGTTGGCGAACTGGGTATCGAGGCAGTCGCGCCGGCAATCACCTCGGCTATCGAAGCTGCTACCGGTGTCCGCGTCCATAAGCTCCCGGTTGACCCCGGGGTTCTGCTGAAGGGTATCCACAGGCAGGAGAACCTGGCGTGAATGATCTGAATATTGCTTCTAATCCGGTCACATTTGACCTGAATGGACGAACAGCCACCTGTTCGGTGCCGGCAATGACATCGCTACTGGATCTGCTGAGGGAAGCCGGTGCAATCACCTCCGTGCGTGCCGGCTGTCGGGTCGGTCGCTGCGGTGCCTGTAATGTGCTGATAGACGGGCAAGCCATGCCGGCTTGCCTGATTATGGCCTGGCAATTGCCGGGCCGGCGGGTAGAAACCGTGGAAGGGCTGGGCGGCGACCCGGACTTCCTGAAGGTGCGCCAGGTGCTGGCCGAAGAAAGTGCGCTGCAGTGTGGTTACTGCACCCCGGGCGTTGCCCTGTCCCTGGTATCCGGCTTGCGGGAGCGACGCAATGGGACCCGGGTGGATCTGGCGGAGGCGGTTGCCGGCAACCTCTGCCGTTGTACTGGTTACGGGGGCCTGAAGCGGGTCCTGGACAACCATTTGAACCCGGTCTCCTCGCGGAATACCGCCGATGGGGCTGGCAACAGGAATCTCATATCAGGAGAACCAGAATGACCGCAACACCGGCCGGCGATCGCCGGACCCTGCTGAGTGCTGACGCCGTGCTGCCCATGACCGCCGGCAATCCGGTAATCACCGACGGCGCGGTGCTGATCCGTGGTGACACCATTGAGGCGGTGGGCCCCCTCTCACAGTTGGCGCAACAGGCGCGGGATGCGGAGCGAAGGGATTATGGTCGGTCGGTACTGATGCCGGGCCTGGTCAATACCCACAGCCATTCCGGCCTGTTGCGGGGCACAGCGGAAGAGCTGCCGGTGTGGGAGTGGCTGCAGAAATACATTGACCCCATGCACCGGGTACTGAGGCCGGATGAGGCGGAGACGGCCTCCTGGTTGTGCTATGCGGAGAGTCTTCTGGCGGGAACCACCACCTCGGTAGATATGTGGCGTTACATGGAAGGTTCCGCCAGGGCCGCCGAACAACTGGGCAACCGGGTGGTCATGGTGCCCTATGTGGGCGAGGCTGAGGGCCATGACTATTTCGACACGCTGGATGACAACGCCCGCCTGCTGGAGCAGTGGCACGGCGGCGCCGGTGGCCGGGTGCAGGTCTGGGTCGGGCTTGAGCACCAGTCTTATGCGACCCCGGCGGCCTGTCGCCGAGCGGTGGAGCTCAGCAATTACTTCCAGACCGGGCTGCACACCCACTCCAACGAGAGCCAGGTCGAGATTCCGGAAACACAGCGCCTCTACGGCCTGAGACCGGTGCGTGCCCTGGAAAAGCTGGGCCTGCTGTCGCCGGAACGGGTGTTGCTGGCGCACTGTGTGTGGCTCGACGATGATGAGATTCGCACGTTGGCGGACTACAACGTGGGCGTGGCCCACAACCCCTGCAGCAACATGAAGCTGGCCAGTGGCTCGGCACCGGTCGAGGCAATGATACGAGCCGGAATTGCCGTGGGTATCGGTACAGACGGTGAGAAGGAGAACAACAACCTCGATATGTTCGAGGAAATGAAGTTTGCCTCGCTGCTGGCCAAGTTGCGCAACATGGACGCATCGGCCTGGCGGTCCTGGGACGTGCTGCGAGCGGCGACCATCGAAGGTGCCAGGGCTCTGGGTATGGATCATCAGATCGGTTCCCTGGAGCCGGGCAAACAGGCGGATATCATCGCTGTGAAGGCGGACACGCCGAGGATGACTCCGTTCATGACTTCCGGACCGCTGCAGAATCTGCATTACAACCTGGTGCATTCCACCCTGGGTGGTGATGTAGCGATGACCATGGTGGCAGGGCGGGTTGTGGCGGAGAACCAGGTGTTGCTCAGTGGCGACCTGCCAGCGTTCATCAATGCCGCAAATGCAGCAGCCGTGCGGTTGCTCGCGCGTCGTGATCACTGGCTGGCTACCCAGGCGCAGGGAGAGTCTTCACCGGTGTGAAGGACGGTAGAGGAGAAAGAGAGCTGCGGAGGGCGTTACAGCCCCCCACAGCTAGTCTGGCTTACACCGACAGCAGTACAAAGTCGTCCTTGGTGACCAGGCACTCCGGGCACATCCAGTCATCCGGGATGTCCTCGAACGGTGTGCCTGGTTCGATACCGGAGTCCGGGTCACCTACGGTCTCATCGTAGATCCAGCCACAGACCTGGCAGACCCACTGGAGGGATTTAACCGAGTTCTCTCCGGCTCCTGTCGCCGGGCCGGTGTCGTTGGCGGCAGCTGAGGCCCGCACCTGCTGGAGCCGGCGATCAAAGGCCAGGCGGCCCTTCTGTTCCAGCTCAAACGCCTTCATCACCCGGTCCCTCACACGTGCCTGCCGGTCAGTCGTGGTGGCGTAACGATGCACCGCCATCCGCCCCAGCGACACATGGAATTTCTCGTCTGGAATGATCTTTTCCAGCATGGCCCGGGTCTTTTCAGGCACCCGGGGCAGCAGGCCGTCAAAGGCGTTCATGGCGCCCAGTTCACCGGTGATATTATGGGCCGCGACCCGTTCCAGGGTGTCGTCTCCGGCGGCATAGAACTCGCTGACCCATTCGACCCATTCCGGTTCCGGTGTCCAGCCCTCCATGCTGGTACCCAGGGATTCCAGGTGGGACAGGATCAGCTGGTAATGCTTGCCTTCATCGGCCACTTGCCGGCAGAGTCCGACGAAGACTTCGGATTCCGGCGTGTCCCGCAGCCACGAGCCGATAAACCCGGCCGCTTCCTGCTCGTACCAGCACTGGAACTTCAGCCATTCGACCAGTTCTGCACGCTCCAGGGGCTGGTAGCCACCAAAACTCTGCTCAGCCTCAGAGAGCACATCACGACGTTTTTCGAGGGTTTTGACCAGGTCCTGGTAGAACGCCTTTGGATCCTCCGCTGACCGTTGTTCTGCTGCTGCGATACTCATACCGCCTCCCTTATATCGGCCTGGACAGACTTCTGGTCATGTACCGCGTCATACCACTGCCCGTTGCGCAGGCAGCCAACGGCACGCAAACGCCGGTGTGCAGTGATTTGCTCATGGCCGTCGGAGAGAACGCAGGGTTGTTCTTCAATATCCAGCACACTGACTTCAGCAGCCCGGCCCGGTGTGAGGGTTCCGTACTGATCTTCGCGGTTGATGGCCTTTGCTGCATTGATCGTGTTCATGGCAATGACCTGGTGCAGGGGTACATCCAGCGCCCAGAGCTTGGACATGGTTGTGGATAATGAATACACCGGCCCATCCACGTTGAATACGTTGAGATCGGTGGAGATAGTATTGGGCATGTAACCCCGCTCAATAAGGCGCCGGGCAGTGCGGAAGTGAAAATCACCGGCTGAGTGGCCGATGTCCATCAGCACCCCTCGGTTATAGGCATCTGTAAAGGCCCGGGTGGGTTCGCCAAACGCATCAAGCTGACCACCCCCGCCCCGGCAGGCATGGGTGATAATGTCACCCTTGCGCAGCTGGTAGAGCAGTTTTTCGGTCTCGAGCACCGGCGTATGAGGGAAGGAGCCCAGGTGAATCATGATCGGCAGGTCCGGGGCGATCTGATGGGCGGCCTCCAGGAACGGTGATCGGTCCGGGTCGTCGGTAATGGTGGGCCTCACCTTGAAGCCGACGATGACATCCCGGTTAGCATCCACCACTTCCTTTGCCGCCTCAATGTCAATGTTACGTTCGTCATCGGCGATGCGCAGGTAGTGACAGATAAAGGTCTTGTTGGCCAGGTAGATCTGCGACGGATCCATCAGGGCGAAGATCTTGGTCCTGGTATCGGGGTGATCAATGATGCCTTTGCGGGCGAGCCCAAAGATGGTCGTGCTGGTCGTGCCGGCGTCCACAATGATGGGAACGCCGGAATCCACGCCCATCAGGTCCGTGGGCAGGCAGAAATCCCCCAAACCGGTGAAGCAGTGGGTGTGGATGTCGATCAGGCCGGGCGTGACCAGCTTGCCCGCGACGTTCTTGACCCGGGCATTGGGGTAGAGGGCGCCTGCGTCAGGACCTACCTCAAGGATGGACGCTCCACAGGTGACCACATCGGCAACCTCGTCGAGCCCGTTGGCGGGGTCGATGACGCGCCCCCCCTTCAATACAAGAATCGGATCTTGATCGGAAGGCATAGCATTCCTCCGGTATTTCACGAGAACCGTACGCCACCGCAGCGTTATGACAGAGGAATGTCATCTTGACTCAGGAGTCTGATCCAGGAGGTTCTCTCAGCCCGGAAATTCCCTGAGTCAGGAAAAGCAGAATATGTGCCAAAGGCGGTTCGGCGCCTGTATACGGCCAATGCCAGCGCAGACGCTTCTTTCGCGGCAGCCAGCTGTGCATCCTTGTGGGGCAGTGGACGGGTGGTTGCCGTCCTTCAGTGCACATCGTTGGTATTTGAAGATCCAATCGCCTGTTGCTCCTGCGGTATGAGATAGACAGGCCGTCTGTGGCATGTAAATCGCATTAAACCTGATCATTCAGTCAGGATATGCCGGGAGTCTGTATGTCCAGTTTTGCGATTTGTAATGCCGCGATTTTCACGGTTGACCCACGCAACCGGGTTATTCCCGACGGCACCCTGGTCGTAGAGGACGGCACGATCGTCAGGGTGGGGGATAGCCGGGAAATCACCGTTCCGGGTGATTGTGAGGTGATTGACGGGAAGGGGTGTGCACTGTTGCCGGGGCTGATCGACTGTCACTCCCACTCCAGCCTGATGCGGGGTGTTACCGAGAACATGCCGTTGATGGAGTGGCTGCCCTGGTACCAGCTGGAACACCGGGCGATGACGGAAGAGTTCGCTTACCATTCGGCCCGGCTCTGCTACCTGGAAGCACTGCAATCCGGTACCACCTGCGTGATGGACATGTTCCGCTATATGGACCGCTGCGCTGATGCCGCTGGCGAGCTTGGTCTTAGGGTACAGCTTGCCCCCTATGTGGCGGACCGTCCCGGTAAGGACTTCTTCTCTACCCGGGAGGAAAACCGCCGGCTGATTCGCTCCCATCATGAAACCCGGAGTGGCCGGATACGGGTCTGGTTGGGGCTGGAGCACCTGTTCTACTGCACGGAAGACGCCTACCGCGAAGCTGCGGCCCTGAGCCGGGAATATGGTGTGGGCATCCATACTCACTGCAGTGAACAGAAGGAAGAAGAGTGGGCGGTTACTGCCGAGCTGGGACGAAGGTCGCTGGCCATGCTGGACCATTACGGCATTCTCGGGGAACGGACGCTGCTGGCCCACTGTGTCTGGCTGAACAGCGACGAAATCGCCAGGGTGGCGGACACAGGTACCAGCATTGCCCATTGCCCGGTCAGCAACGCCAAGCTGGCCAGTGGTGTGGCGCCGGTGCCGGAAATGCTTGCCGCCGGGGTCACCGTGGGGCTGGGCACCGACGGCCCGGTCTGTAATAACAGCCTTACCCTGTTTGAAGAAATGAAATTCGCCTCCCTGATCCAGAAGGCGACCCGGTTGGATGCTACCGCATTGCCCGCCGACCAGATCCTGCGTATGGCCACCATCAACGGCGCGAAAGCCCTGGGGCTGGACCACGAAATCGGTTCCCTGGAGGTGGGCAAGAAGGCAGACCTGCTGTTGCTGGACCTGGCGAAGGCCAACCTGACGCCGGTGAGTGTCAATGAACACGGCGGCAACCTGCTGTGGAATCTGGTGTTTGCCGCTACCAGTGCCAATGTTGCGGTCGTATGGGTGGACGGCCGGCGACTGATCGACAATGGCTATGCGACGACCGTTCCCCAGCAACTTGTTATCGCAGAGGCCCAGCAGCAGGGCCTGGCCCTGCACGAAGCCTGCCGACAACTTTCCCATACCCGAACCTCGATGGTTTGAGGACGAACCATCTTTTTTGGGGTACGTGCAACAACATCCTGTTGATTTATCGGGTCAGCTCACTCGCCATCCGGTTCTGCTCCTCGATGATATGGGGCAGTGACCGGGTGAGCAGTTCGCCTTCCTCAATGACCACGCGGCCGTTAATGATGCTCCAGTTCACCCGGGGCGGGGTGCAGAACACCAGTGAGGCCAGAGGGTCGCCCTGGCCCCCGGCCATGGCGATGTCATCGGTGCGGAAGGCAACGATATCGGCGCAATAGCCGGGCTGGATGCGCCCCAGGGCACCGCCCCGGCCCAACACTTCCGCGCCGCCCCTGGTAGCCAGACGCAGGGCTTCCCGGGCGGTCATATCACCGGGATTCTGCTCACGCACCCTTGCCGACAGCATGGCCAGGCGGGCCTCGTCCAGCAGGTTGCCACTATCGTTGGAGGCGCTGCCGTCCACGCCCAAGCCTACCTTGACCCCGGCATTGAGCATCCTGCGTACCGGCGCGATTCCGGAGGCCAGACGCATGTTTGAGCAGGGGCAGTGGGCGACGCCGGTGCCGGTGCGGGCAAACAGGGCAATACCGGGCTCATCCAGGTGTACACAATGGGCGTGCCATACGTCTTCACCCACCCAGCCTACGTGCTCGGTGAATTCTGTCGGTGTCATGCCGTAGCGTTCCTGGCTGAAGGCCACGTCTTTCCAGTTCTCGGCGGTGTGGGTATGCAGGCCTACCTTAAGGGAGCGTGCCATGGTCGCCGCCTCGCGCATCAGGTCGGTGGTTACGGTAAACGGAGAGCAGGGCGCCAGCGCCACCCGCACCATGGCGTCAGCGCTATGGTCGTGGTGAGTTTCCACCACCCGCTGCATGTCTTTGAGAATGGCGTCTTCGTCAGCTTCCACAAGGGCATCCGGGGGCAGGCCGCCCCGGCTTTGGCCCAGGCTCATGGCGCCCCGGGCGCCGTGGAAGCGCATGCCCATTTCGGTGGCCGCCTGAACACTGTCATCCAGGGTGATGCCATTTACGTGCAAGTAGGCATGGTCGGCTGCCGTGGTACAGCCGGACAGCATCAGCTCCGCCATGGCGGTCCGGCTGGCCGCCCGCTGCATCTCCGGGTTGATATTGCGCCATACCGGAAACAGTGCACTGAGCCAGTCAAAAAGCTCACCGTTCTGGGCGGCGGGCAACGCCCGGGTCAGGGACTGGAACATATGGTGGTGAGTGTTAATCAGGCCAGGTATGACCACATGAGCGTTCAGATCGATGGTGCGGTCCGCGCCTTCCGGGCATTCGGCCATGGGGCCTACAGAGTCAATGCGGTTGGCCCTTATGAGTATGTAGCCGTTGGTAATCTCGCGCTGATCATCGTCCATGGTAGCGATGACCCTGGCGTTCTTCAGTAGCAGCGTTTGCGTCATGGCTGGAATGTTCCCGTTACAAGAGTCTGGAGCGTTTTCTGTATGCAAGAGTGGTGCCTTAATACGCCAAGTAAAAGCCTGACTTTACGGTCATAAAAGTGACATTCCGCACCTGTTTGAAGCAGGTAATAGTTGTTCAGTCCCTTTAAAAGGCCGTATCTGTGCCTTTCTCGAGATGGCATGCCCGTTGCAAATAATCTGACCAATTGGCTAACAAATTCGGATAAGCAAGCGGAGGCAGTATGGCGGACAAGGTCGGGGGAATACCCGTGATTGATTTCGGGCCTTTCCTGGAGGGGGATACGACAGCACAGCGGACGGTTGCCGAACAGATGCGGCAGGCCAGCCGGGAATGGGGGTTCTTCTACCTGGAGAATTGCGGAATGCCGGCAGAGCAGTTGGCCGAAACCTTTGCTGCGTCGAAGGCCTTCTTCGACCTGCCAACGGACGAGAAAAACCGGGTCGCCTGGCAGAGCGCCGAAAGCAACCGTGGTTACGTGGGTATCAAGCGGGAGCGACTCGATCCTTCACGACCTGGGGACCTCAAGGAGGCCTTTAACCTGGCACCGGAACAACCAGACCCGGATGCCCACAAGAACCTCTGGCCAAAAGGGCATCCGCAGTTCGAGGAGACCATGACCCGGTTCCTGGACGAGTGCATTCATACAGCGGACCGGGTGTTGCAGGCATTCGCCCTTGCCCTGGGGCAGCCTGCGGACTTCTTTGTGGACGCCCATAACCTGCACCATCACACCCTGCGGTTGCTCCATTATCCGCCACTGCCGGAAGGCTTCGAGCCCCACGACGGTGAAAGCCGTGCTGGTGCCCATACCGATTACGGCAGCATTACCCTGTTGTTTCAGGACGATGTGGGTGGTCTTGAGGTGCGCACCCGTGCCGGCGATTGGATCCGGGCTACCCCGATACCAGGCACCGTGGTGGTAAATACCGGTGACCTTATGCACCGTTGGACCAACCATGTGTTTTGTTCCACGCCCCACCGGGTGAATGTGGCGCCGGAGCATCGCCATCGCGACCGCTATTCCATCGCGTTCTTCTGCCATCCCAACAAGGATGCGGTGATCACCTGTATCGACACCTGTGCGACGGAGGACAACCCGCCTATCTATGGCCCGATCACCGCCGGGCAGCACCTCCACGAACAGCTCACTAACACCTATGGCCCTTAAGGCTTGATCCTGAGTGAGGATGTCACCATGAAAACACTGAAGACACTGGCCGCCGGGATTACCCTGTCCCTACCCGTGAACGCTGGCAGACCTTGTTCGAGGACATGGTCGCAGCGGACACCCTGCCGGAGGACCTGGGCTGGGAAAAGGCCTTTAACCTGAGCTTCGTGGAAGTGGTTTACGCGGACTGAGCATCAGAAAGCACCCGACGAGGGGGGTCTCTGCTGCCCTTTTTCGTCCGTGTCAGGGCGGACCGACGATTCCTGCAACAAACCCGGCTAGGGCATCAGCTGTCGCTTGCGGCGCGGCGACCTGAGGTACATGGCCGGTATCCAGGGATACCACCTGGGCTCCGGGCACCAACGCCTGCATGCGACGTTGTACCGGTAACACCACCGAGCGGTCCCGGAGCGCCTCAATGTAGAGACGCGGCAACTTACCGAACCGCTCCGGCGTCCATTGAGGTACGAGGGCCCGGCTGCCCTCAGCCTGAGGGCCGAAGCGGGGAATGGCCTGCTCCGCCACTGTCTTACTGACGTCCTGCAGGAAGATGTCGCGAATGGCCATGTCGGGTACCCGGGAGACTCGTCCGTCAGCGTCCCACTGCAGGAACGGACCGATGCCGGAGGCTTCCGGGTGGTCGGCCAGCATTGTGGCAACCAACTCACCAAAGCCGGTCTTTGTGGGCAGCATCATTCCCGCGAGGTAAGCCACGCCAACAACCCGATCATTGATCGCTTCGGCTAGTTGCGTGACCACCGCGCCGCCGCCTGAATGGCCAACCAGCAGCAGCGGCCCGCCAACCTTTTCCAGGACGCGTTTCAGGTTTTCTACGCACTGGTCCAGGGACGCCTCTGCCGGGTTACCCAGACGCTCGCCGCAACCGGGCAGGTCAGGTGCGAGCACGGTGAATCCGCGTCCTTCCAGGCAAGGGGTAACGGCGTCCCACACCCAGCCGCCGGCCCAGGCACCATGGATCAGTAATGCGGTCACCGGTGAGTCAGGCATAGGTCCTCCGGTACATCTCCATCAAATGGGCTTCCACGGTGGTGGGCGGGTAGTGGGGCTGGTCGCCCTCCGCGAGGCATGCAGGGAGGCAGGACACCTCGTGGTCCGGGTTACCACTGTAGAAAAAGGGTACCGAATAGCGCTCTGCACCTGAGGTATTGATTACCCGGTGCAGGGTGGAGCGATAGCGGTCATTGGTCCAACGGGCAATCATGTCTCCCAGGTTCACCACAAAGGTGCCGGGAATGGGGTCGGCATCGATCCAGCGGTTATTCCGGGCGTCCCAGACCTGAAGGCCGGGGTTGTCGTCCAGTAGCAGGATGGTCACGCCGCCAAAATCCGTATGCGCGCCACAGCCTTTCTCCCCGGGTTGCGGACTGGGTGGTTGCGGGGGGTAGTGGAGTAATCGCAGTGTCGACAGCGGAGCGCGGCAGAAGTCCTCGAAGAAATCGGGCGACAACCCCAGGGCCATCGCCAGTGCCTCCATGATTTGGGCACTCAGGGCATTCATGGCGTGAAAGTATTCCGTCATGGTGTCCCGGAATGCAGGCGGGGACTGCGGCCACTGGTTGGCCCCCTGATTGAACCGGCCAGCCTTCACCCGTGGGTCTGATTCATCGAGTTCCTCCCCGATGTAGAAGCCTTCCTTCAGGTCCGGCGGGCTTCCCGGCTCCAGGGTCTGGCCTTTCAGGGGTTCGTACCCCCGGTTTGCCCGGGACCGCCCCTTGTGGAGGGCCACCTTCTGGTTTTCTGGCAAGGCGAACAGGGCTCTGGCGTCCCGGAATACCCGGTCGATCAGTTCTCCGGCAATGCCATGGTTGCTGACGTAGAAAAAGCCGGTTTGCAGGCAGGCATGGTCCAGCAGGTGAGCGAGCGCCAGGCGTTGTTCATCGGCTCCGTTAAGTAGTGACAGGTCGATAACGGGCAGTGGGGCGCCCGTCAGGGAGGTGGAGTGCATCATCTTTTTCCCAGGAGTAGATTCAATATTGTCCAGATGGTCAGTAATTCATAAAGCGTGCCAGAGATGCCGGAAACTCATGGAACGACCATCTCCCCGGAACCCGTTGTCCCGGACGTGAGCCGGGGCAGGGTGCCCGCCTGGCGATTGCCTCATGGGAGGGCGTGTCGTGTTTTTATGCACTGGTTTTGAGCGTATGACCCCCTTGATCAGAGGTCTTTGGTGAGTGTTCAAGTCTCAGCGCGCAGCGATGATCCGGGGGTGAAAGGCAAATAAACGGGCCGAAGGGGGTCTCTTTTCAGGGGGCCAGGCGACGCTGGCGGGAAATATGCAGCGGACAGCTTGGAGTTGGCCTGCCATTTGCTTTGTCCTGATAAAACCTGACCGAATGTTCAATAAAGTAGGCAGGCGATAAACCATCAAGGGGAAAGCATATGCACAAGGGTCTTACACGTTCATTCCTGCTCGTGGCCTTACTGGCCGGCGGGCTGATCAGCCAGTCGGTGCTCGCCGCCGATAAGGTCACCTACCAGCTGGACTGGCTGCCCGGTGGCGATAAATCCCCGGTGTACGTGGGTGTCCAGGAAGGCTTCTTTGAAGAAGAGGGTCTGGACGTCAGCATCGCCAGTGGTCGCGGTTCCACCGATGCCATCACCAAGATTGCCACCGGCCAGGCCGATATCGGCAGCGCCGATATTGGCGCGCTGATGGCGGCCAAGGCCCAGGATGACAGCCTGCCGGTCAGGGCGGTCTACAGCATCTTCAACCAGGCGCCCCACGCCTTCTTCACCCTGGAGAAAAACGGCATCACCGAGATGACCGATATGGATGGCAAGAAGGTGGCTACCTCGCCGTTCACCTCATCCAACGCGTTCCTGCCGCTGGTACTGAAGGAGAATGGCATGGCGGAAGACGCGGTCAGCCTGACCAAGGCTGATCCCGGGGCGCTCGGACCGATGCTGATGAACGGTGGCACAGACGCCATCATCGCCTGGGTCACCAACATTGCCCTGTTTGCCGATCAGGCCGAAGCCACCGGCAACGAACTGGTAGTGCTGCCCTGGTCCGACGCCGGTCTGGAGCTGTATTCCTCCTCGGTGGTGGCCAGTGAACGATTCCTCAGCGAGCGTCCGGACGTGGCCAAGCGCTTTATGCGGGCTTTCGACAAGTCGCTGAAATTTACCGGCGACAATCCCCGCCAGGCCGCGGAAGCCCTCAACAGCATGGTGCCGGAAGTGGACGTGGATGTAGCCACGGCCCAGATTGGGGACACCATGGAACTGGTCATGAACGACGTCAGCGAACGGGACGGCCTGGGAGCCCTCACCGAAGAGCGTGTGGCCCTGACCTGGGACTGGGTCAGCCAGGCGGAAAAGCTTGAGAAGGATGCCCTCGACCCGGAATTGGTCATCGACCGGACCCTGCTTGAGGCCCTGTAAGCATGACTACGCCCGCCACCAACCGTTCGTTTGTAACGCTGGCCGGGGTCGGTCACCGCTATGACCCGAATCCCGCGATTCCGTCAGCGGTCACGGGTATCGACCTGGACATCCGCCGTCACGAATTCGTGGCGGTGGTGGGGCCGTCCGGCTGCGGGAAATCCACCCTGCTGCGGATGATCGCGGGACTGCTGACACCCACGGACGGTGAGGTCTCGGTGTTCGGCAAGCAGGTCGATGGCCCCCGCGACGACGTCGGTATCGTGTTCCAGAAACCGACCCTGCTGCCATGGCTGTCGGTACGCAAGAACGTACTGTTTCCGCTCAGGCACAAATATGGTCGCTACAGTCGCGCGGATGAGAAGCGAGCCGACGAACTGTTGGCCATGGCGGGCCTGGAGAGTTTTGCCGACAAGATGCCGGATGAGCTGTCCGGTGGCATGCAGCAGCGTGTGGGCATCGTCCGGGCACTGTTGCTGAACCCGGACATCCTGCTCATGGACGAACCGTTTTCGGCGCTGGACGCCATGACCCGGGAGCAGATTGGCTTTGACCTCCTGAAGATCTGGGAGGAGAACCCCAAGACCGTGCTGTTTATCACCCACTCCATCGCCGAGGCCGTGCTGCTGGCGGATCGGGTGCTGGTGATGAGCAAGCGCCCCGGCACTGTGCTGGATGTGCTGGATGTGGACCTGCCACGACCACGCACCACCCATACCATTTCCGAGCCGCGGTTCGGACAACTCACCGAGCGTCTGAGGAAGCATATCTATGAGCCTGAAGCTGCCTGAAGGCAGGACCAGCCGCGCGCTGCTGGCGGCGGCTCCCTGGCTGTTTTTCCTGGCGCTGATTCTGCTCTGGGAGCTGGTGTGTCAGGTGTTCTCGCTGCCTGAATACGTGCTGCCGGCACCAATCGCCATCGTGGAGGCGTTTTTCAATGTGGAGTTTAGCCGCTGGCTGACCCACCTGTGGGCGACGCTGCGGGTAGCGCTGATGGGTTTTGCAGTGTCCATACTGGTGGCGATACCGATCGCCATTGCCATGATGCGTTCGGAACTGCTGACCCGCACGCTCTATCCGTTGCTGGTGGTCATACAGTCCACGCCGGTGGTGGCCGTTGCACCACTGATTATCGTGCTGATGGGCTCGGACGACCCCTCGCGGGTGTTGATCACCTGCCTGCTGACGTTCTTTCCGCTGGTCGTGTCGACCGCCACCGGTATTAATGAGACGCCCGGGGAGTTGGTTGAACTGAGCCGCTCACTGGACGCACCGTTGCGCCGGGAAACCTGGCAGATCCGCATTCCCTACGCCATCCCTCATATCTTCAGCGGCCTGCGGGTCGCCATCACCCTGGCGATCATTGGTGCCGTGGTCGCCGAGTTCGTCGCGGCCGAGGAAGGGTTGGGCTATTTCATCCAGTTTTCCACGTCTTTCTTCCGGATACCCCAGGCCTTTGCCGGTCTGTTCTTCCTGGCCGTCGTGAGCCTGTTGCTGTTCAAGTCCGTGCAGTGGATACAGCAGTGGTTCTTTCCCTGGAGCCTGCCTCGCAAGAGCGGCCATTGACCATGAGGAGTTTCCCTTTGGCGCTGACAGAGCAACCGACGGACAATGATCTGAGGTTTATCCGTAAGACCCTCGACCTGGCCAATAGCGCTGCAGCCCAGGGCATCCACCCGTTTGCCGCCGTTCTGGTGGACGAGCAGGGCGAAGAGCTGATGTCCCAGGTGAATGCCTACCTGCCGCACCAGGATATGACCGGCCATGCCGAGCGGGTGCTGATGACCCGGGCCAGTCAGGCCTGGCGCCCCCATGAGATGGCGAAGTTCACAATGTATGTGTCGGCAGAGCCCTGCTGCATGTGTGCCGGAGCCGCCTATTGGGCGGGTCTGGGGCGGCTGGTATACGGGGTCAGTGAACACCGCCTGAAACAGATGACCGGCAACCACCCTGAGAATCCCACACTGGACCTGCCCTGCCGCCAGGTATTCGCTTCCGGCCAGCGGGAAGTGGAGGTCATTGGCCCGGTGCTGGAGGATGAGGCGGCGGAAATCCATGAAGCCTTTTGGCGCAACCAGCGATAGTGAGGACATAGCCATGAACGCAAGTCGTGTCACTGTCGTTGTGGACTCCCGTTATGGCACCACGCTGGCTCTGGCGAATGCGATTGCCGATGGTGCCCGCTCGGAAGGTGCCGAGGTCCGGCTATGCCGGGTGGAGATCGTCGAGCCGGAATTCAGTGTGGATACCCGGCGACAGGATTTTATGACGGCCCAGGCCGAATACCGGGACCTGCCACGGGCTTGCGCAGCTGATCTGGAGTGGGCCAATGGCATCCTGTGGGGATCGCCAACCCGCTATGGCCTGATGAGTACGCCCCTGCGCGCCTTTATCGACGAAGTGGCACCGCTATGGCGGCAAGGTGCGCTGATCGGAAAGGTGGGGGCCGCCTTTACCTCCACCGGGGGCATGCATTCCGGCAACGAAATGACACTGTTATCCCTGCTGCTTCCCTTCATGCAGCACGGCATGGTGCTGGCCGGGGTGCCCCACAGCGTGCCAGAGCTGGTGCACACCTCCAAGGGTGGCTCGCCTTATGGTGCCTCGGCGGTCACCGGTTTCGACGGAACACGGGGTGTGGACGGTAATGAGCTGGCCATTGCCCGGGCTTTGGGTGCCCGGGTCGCCAGACTGGCCCGCTGGGTCGAGCCAGAACCTGCGTCCGTAGAACTGGCTGCCAGTTCGGGGCGCTGATCCGGAAACCCTCTTTGAGGGGTGCCCGATGTAAGCGTTGTCTTCCTTTTGCCGCCTTCGGGCGGTTTTTTTGTCCCGCCACCGCCGGGTGCCTGTCTACGCTGGGCAAAACCGGTGCAGGCCAGCGCTGACCGGTTCAGTGTAGTGCACGCCAAGAGCCTCAGCGAAAGCTTTAGAAACATGAAATTAAAGGAATAATTGGTTTTTCTTCGAATGGCATGACGGTTGCTTTTAAAAACCTGAACAATTGGTCAGTTAAAGAGCGGCGGCAGCCGCTTGCAGTTACAGGAGAGATGTCATGGCAGTGAATAAACACGCAGTCATTAGTGGCTCGATCATGATAGCCGGGTTGCTCAGCTTGTCTCCGGCATCCGCCGAAGAACTGGACAAACTGGTGTTCGGTACCAACTGGTACGCCCAGGCCGAACATGGTGGTTTTTACCAGGCCTTGGCCACGGGCCTGTATGAAGACTATGGCCTGGACGTGGAAATCAGGATGGGCGGCCCTCAGATCAACGGCACCCAGTTGCTGGTCTCCGGTCGCTATGATCTGTTGATGGGCTATCCCATTGGCAACGTTAATGCCGTTGAAAAAGGACTCCCTGTGATGACCGTGGCGGCCTCCATGCAGGGGGATCCGCAGGCGCTGATTGCTCATCCCCATGTGGAGTCTATTGAGCAGATCAGGGAAGAGGGCCTGCCCGTCTATATCGCTACCTTCGCCCATTCCACCTTCTGGCCGTGGCTGAAGGCGGAATACGGCTTCGAGGATGATGTGGTGCACGCCTATACCTTCAGCGTGGCGCCTTTCCTCAACAACAAGGACATTGTGCAGCAGGGTTACCTGTCCTCCGAGCCCTTCGCCATGCGAAAGGGCGGTGTCGAACCCAACGTCTTCCTGTTGTCTGATCATGGCTACCCGCCTTATGCCACCACTATTGAAACCACTACTGACATGATTGAGGAGCGCCCCGATGTGGTGAAACGGTTTGTCCAGGCCAGCATGGAGGGCTGGAAGAGCTACCTGGAAAACCCGGAGCCCGGCAACGAGCTGATCATGAAAGAGAACCCGGAGATGACCCCGGAGCAGATCGCCTACGGCATCGAGAAGATGAAGGAGTATGAACTGGTAACCGGCGGCGATGCCGGGACCATGGGGATCGGCGTGATGACCGAGGAGCGCTGGCAAAAAATCAGGGACTTCATGGTAGAAGCCGGCCTGGCCTCCGAGGACCTGGATCTGAGCAGGGTCTACACCCTGGAATTCCTTCCGGAAGAGCCGGTGCTGCCCTGAGTATTGCCGCGATACCCATCCTGATGCTGGCCAGCCCTGGAGAGACCATTATGACAGCTACCAAGGTAATGCCCCTGAACCCGGTGCCGGACACCGGGCCGGACACCAGCGAGCCCGGTACCGTCGCACCACGCCCGGTGCTGCAGGTGAGCAGTGTCGACAAGATTTACGGCAACGGAACGGTTGCCCTGAAAGGCGCCGACCTGACGGTGAAGCAGGGCGAATTTGTGAGCCTGCTGGGTCCGTCCGGCTGCGGCAAGAGCACCCTGCTGCGCATCATGGCGGGCCTGGGTCAGGTCACCACTGGTAACGTGAGGTGGTGGGAGCAGGATTACGGCGTGGTGGGCAGCAGGGGCCGCAAACTGGCCTTTGTGTTCCAGAACGCCACCCTGATGCCCTGGGCCCGGGTGCGCAAGAACGTGCGGCTGCCCCTGGACCTGGAGCATGCCGGCAAGTCGGAGGACGTGGAACAGAAAATCGATGATGCCCTGGGCATGGTCGGCCTGAAGGGCTTCGATAATAGTTTTCCGCGGGAGCTGTCCGGTGGCATGCAGATGCGCGCCTCCATCGCCAGAGCCATGGTCACCGAGCCCAACCTGTTGCTGATGGACGAGCCCTTCGGGGCGCTTGACGAGATGACCCGCAACAAACTCAATGACGACGTGCTCAAGCTCTGGAAAGAAAAGGGCTGGACCATCGTATTCGTCACGCACAGTGTCTACGAGGCAGTGTATCTCTCCAGTCGCGTGGTGGTGATGGCGGCACGGCCCGGCCGGATCGTCGACGATATCGCTATTGAAGAGTCCTATCCGCGCTCCCCGAATTTCCGGGTCTCCACAGAATTTGCGGGTTATTGTCGCCAGGTCTCCCAGGCCCTGGAGCGCGCCAGTGCCATGGGCGAGGATCGGGATGAGGAGCGTCAGCCATGAAGGCACCCCTGATACGAAATGAGCGCTTTGTGCAGATCGGTGCACCCCTGCTGGTGGGCGTGCTGGTTCTGCTGATGTGGCAACTGACGGTGATGGCGTTCGATGTGCCGAAATACCTGGTGCCGAGCCCTGTCGATATCGGACAGTCTCTGGTGTCAGATTTCCCTTCTCTGTTCAATGCCCTGCTGATGACCCTGAAGGTGACGTTCCTGGCCTTTGCCATCGCCGTGATGGCCGGCGTTTCCGCGTCACTGCTGTTTGTGCAGAGCAAGTGGATCGAAATAAGCCTGTTTCCCTATGCGGTGCTGATGCAGGTGACACCGGTGGTTGCCATTGCTCCGCTGATTATCATCTGGGTCGACGACACCACCTGGGCGCTCACCATCTGCGCGGTGATCGTGGCCATCTTCCCGATCATCTCCAACACCACACTGGGCCTGCGCAGTGTGGATCCGAACCTGCTGAGCATGTTCCGGATGTACCGCACCAGCCGCTGGCAGGAACTGGTGAGACTGCGGATTCCCAGCGCACTTCCGTACTTCTTTGGAGGACTGAGGATCAGTTCAGGGCTGGCACTGATTGGCGCCGTCGTTGCGGAGTTCGTGGCGGGTACGGGGGGAGCCCAGGCAGGCCTTGCCTATATGATCCTGCAGTCTGGCTACAACCTGCAGATTCCCAGGATGTTCGCTGCCCTCATACTGATTACAGTCACCGGTATCCTGCTATTCGCCCTGATGGTGTGGATGTCTGATCGGGCCCTGCGCAACTGGCATGAGAGTGCCCTGAAGGTCGAACATTGAGTGTGATGCGATTTGTGCACTCATGGGGGCAACAGTGACCAGGGGAGGGACACTGAAACGAAAAAGGCCAACCCCGAAGGATTGGCCTTTTTCGTTGATCTAATTGGTCGGGACGGCAGGATTTGAACCTGCGACCACCTGCACCCCATCCAGGTGCGCTACCAGACTGCGCTACGCCCCGAATTGCGTTCGGAGTATATGGCCAGGCAGCGGTGTCATATCGGAATAGTGACTGGCTGCTCTGTACTCCGTGCCAGGTTGGTTTCCCTCACTGGCTTAGCGGGAGCGAAGTCTACACTAGCCATTTGGAAAAATAAACACTCCATGACAGGGTGTTGCGGAAATTTTTGCGGCGCCATCCGCGGCCATGACTTTTGCGTAATCGTCTGTAGAATCCTTTTAGATTCGCCCTCTGACAAACCCTCAAAAATCCGGAGTCTGCTTTGAAGATTTCCCGCTGGTCCATGCCGTTGCGTTACAGCGCGCTGACGGCGAGTGTTATCGGTCTGGTGCTCACTGTGCCGCTCGTTTTCTGGTCTCCGGGCTTTGCCCTGCTCGCACTGGTGTTCCTGGGGCTTGTGGTGCTTGGTGTGTGGGACATGGTGCAGCGTCAGCGAACGGTGAGCCGGAACTATCCGATACTCGCTCATTTCCGCTATTTCCTGGAATCCATTGGCCCCGAAATCCGCCAGTATTTTATCCAGTCGGATACCGAGGAGCGTCCGTTTTCCCGGGAGCAACGCACCATCGTCTATCAGCGGGCCAAGAACATTCTGGACAAGCGCCCCTTCGGTTCCCAGCTGGAGATGTCCAGTGAAGGGTTTGAGTGGATGGACCACTCCATAAAGCCGGTGGAGATTCAGGACCCGGATTTTCGCATCACCATCGGATCCCGCTGCGCCAAGCCCTACAGTGCCAGCGTGTTCAACATTTCTGCCATGAGCTTCGGGTCATTGTCGGCCAACGCCATCCGCTCCCTTAATGAGGGAGCGAAGATCGGGGGCTTCTACCATGATACTGGCGAAGGCTCCATTTCCCGGTATCACCGGGAGCCGGGGGGCGACCTGGTCTGGGAAATCGGTTCTGGTTATTTCGGTTGCCGTCATGAAGACGGCACGTTCAGCGAAGAGAAGTTCGTGGAGAACGCCACCCTCGACCAGGTGAAGATGATCGAGATAAAACTCTCCCAGGGTGCCAAGCCTGGACATGGCGGGATACTGCCGGGCGCCAAGGTGACGCCGGAGATCGCCGAAGCCAGGGGTGTGCCGGTGGGGGAGGACGTGGTCTCCCCGGCCCAGCATTCCGCTTTCTCCACGCCGGTAGAGTTGCTGGAGTTCGTGGACCGGTTACGGGAGCTGTCCGGTGGCAAGCCGGTGGGCTTCAAACTGGCCATTGGTCACCCCTGGGAGTGGTTCGCCATCGTCAAGGCCATGCTTGAGACGGGCAGACACCCGGACTTTATCGTGGTGGACGGGGGCGAGGGCGGCACCGGCGCTGCACCGCTGGAGTTCATCAACCGCCTGGGCATGCCGCTGATCGAAGCCCTGTTGCTGGTCCACAACTCGCTGGTGGGGACCAACCTGCGCGAGCACATTGCTATCGGGGCAGCCGGCAAAATTACGTCCGCGTTCAACATTGCCCGCATCCTGGCCCTGGGGGCAGACTGGTGTAATGCAGCGCGGGGTTACATGTTCGCCCTCGGCTGCATCCAGGCGCTGAATTGTCACACCGGCCGCTGCCCCAGCGGGGTGGCCACCCAGGACCCAGTACGGGGCGGCAAGCTGGATGTGGCGGATAAAAGCGTGCGTGTGGCCAATTTTCATCGCAATACGGTCCAGGCCCTGGCGAACCTGCTCGGTGCAGCCGGCCTGAATCATCCCAGGGAGCTGGGACCGGAGCATATTGTTCGCCGGGTCAGCAAGACCACGGTGCATTCCTATATGGACCTGTATCCGTTCCTGGAACCCGGTGAGTTGCTCAACGGCCATGAGCCCGAGCATGGGGTGTTCCGCAAGTATTGGTCGTGCGCGAGGGCCGACAGCTTTGATCCCCCCGAGTTCATCCTGAAACTGCGGGAAACCAAGTTGCGCTGACGGGGCAGGCGGCCAGGCCAGGGAAGCCGGGGTTGCCTACCAGGCGTGATAGAAGTCTGTTACTTCCCGGTCAGCCAGGGCCTGGCGGTCACGGGAGTCGTGGCTGACAAGAACCAGGGTTTTGCCCTGGTGCCGGGCCTGCTGAAGCTGGCCCTGCAGAATGGCCCGGTTTTCGTCGTCCAGGCCGGTCATGGGCTCGTCAAGCAGCAGAATGGGCTGGGGCCGTAACAGGGCCCGGACCACCGCCACTCTCTGGCGCTGACCCCCGGACAGGTTTTCGGCCTTACGGTTGCCGAATCCGCCAAGATTCACGCCTTCAAGCGCGGCTTTGATTTGCGACCACTGTGTTTTCGACAAACCTAACCCGGGGTGCAGCCCAAGCCCGATGTTTTCTGCCACAGTGAGGTGATCAAACAGGTTCTGTTCCTGGAATACGGTGGTTACCGGGCGTTCCCAGGGGGGCAATGGCCCCAGGCTCTGACCTTGCCAGCGGATATCGCCCCCCGCGGGCGTCAGAAAGCCGGCGACCAGGTTCAGCAACGTACTTTTACCGCAGCCACTGGGGCCTGTCAGCGCCACGCATTCCCCTTCCTGGATACTGACCTTGAAGCGCCATCCGGTGGTCTCCGCAGGCTGGCCAGGGTAACGGAACAGCAGGTCGTCGATTTCAAGCATGGGGTACTCCGGTCTGGGTCACTCCGGTATGAGTTGCTGGGGTTCGGTGTGGCAACCGGCCAGGTCGGGACAGCAAGATGAAAATGGCTGCAATAATCACCAGCAGCCAGCAAGCGGTGCCGGTTGCCGCTGCTACCTGGTAGCTACCCAACTGCTGGTGCAGCAGCATCGGCAGGGTCGGCTGGGCCGGGGAGCCAAACAGGGCGATCACGCCGAAGTCGCCCATAGACAGGGTGATACCGTATCCCAGTGCCAGTGCCGTGGGGCGTTTCAGCCGGGGCCACTGCAGCCAGCGCCACCGGTACCAGCCACGGATATCCAGCTGGTCGGCAACCCGGAGTGTGGATGTGCCACTCGCCTGAAACGGCCCCCGCAGCACCTGCAATGTAAACGGCAGTGCCATCAGGCTGTTGATCAGGGATACCACCAGCAGCCCGTACCCCTGGATGCCGAGCCGGGGCTGGATCAGCAGGAACAGACCGGTTCCCAGGACAATGGGCGGCACGATCAACGGCAGGTAGCCGGACACGCTGGCGAGGCTGCGCGGTAGTCCGGGTTTCAGGACATTGGTTGCGGCGAGCAAGGTTAGTGTGATGGCCACAGCCAGAAAGCCAGCGGGCAGGGCAATCGCGAGGCTCCGCAAGGTGGCGCCCCAGAGTGCCAGCCTTGGGTTGGCAAGCTCGCCGGCCAGCCAGGGGATTCCCCGTAATGCAATGGCCAGCACCGGCAGGGCCAGGAACAGGGTAAAAAGGCCAATAAGGACACGGTCTGTTATCCGCCGCCAACCAGCGCTGTCGGCCCTGGGAGAAGCCGTGTCAGCGGACGACGACTGATCGGGCAGCACCGTCTGGTGCCGATTTCCGCGGAAGACCAGCCACCAGAGCCCGCCGCAGATCAGCAGTTGAACACAGGCCAGTAGCGCGGCCCGGTTGAAGTCGAACTCGAATCGCAACGCCTGGTAGATGGCCACCTCAATGGTGGTGGCTCCGGGCCCGCCACCGAGCGTGACCACGATGGCGAAGCTGGTAAAACACAGGGAAAACACCAGTGCCGCCAGGCCCGGCAATACAGGGCGAAGGGCAGGCCAGTCCAGCACCCGCCATAGCTGCCAGCTGCCAAGCCCCAGTTGGCTGGCAGCACGGCGTTGGTTTACAGGGATACGCTCCAGGGTTTGCACCATTACCCGGGCCGCCAGCGGCGCGTTGAAAAAAATGTGGGCCAGGAGGATGCCGGTGATGCCATAGAGGTTCCAGGGCAGTGAGCCACCTGCCCATTCTGCGGCGTCGGCCAGCCAGCCATTGCGCCCGTAGACAGCAACCAGCCCCGATACGGCCACGATCGTGGGCATCACCAGGCTGAGTTCCATCAGCCGAAGCAACGCGCTACGCCCCGGAAACCCGGGGTTTCGAACCAGTGCCCGGGCAACCGGGACGGCAATGAGCAGGCTGCCGAGAACGGAGAGCGTTGCCTGCCAGGCAGTGAACCGGATAACCCCCTGAAGGTAAGGGCTTTGCCAGAGTTCCGCGGGTCCGCTCTCAGTGCGCAGGATCAGGGCCAGTAACCCACTTCCCATCAGCAGCAGGATGAGCCCGGAAAAAACCAACCCGGGAGCCAGCTGCCAATTGCGGTGGGAAAACGGCGGCGCGGGCCGGATAATCGCAGGCATATCAGCGGGTCATGGCATCCAGCCATTCGTTGATCCAGGCCTGACGATTGTTCCTCAGGGTTTCCGGCGAAAACATCAACGCCCGTGTTGGCTGGATCAGCCGGTCGAAGACCTCAGGCAGCTCATCGCCCAGGTTAATGGCTGGGTACATCACGTTCTTGAGGGGCATGTGGCGCTGGAAATCCGGCGTCAGCATGAACTCCAGGAACGAGCGCGCAAGCGCCTTCTGGTCCGAGCTTTCGGTCACAGCCGCGACCTCGACCTGCAGGTAATGACCTTCCTCGAACGCTACTGCCTGGTAGCGGTCGGTCTTATCTACCGCCATGTGGTAAGCCGGTGAAGTGGAGTAGGACAGGATCATGGGCGCTTCCCCGTTCATGAACAGAGAGAAGTAGCCATCGCTCCAGCTCTGTG
>Ga0208301_1000176_pt1 | contig 24013 bp, 18 predicted proteins | sample 25BtaG_FD_184100 | JGI IMG/M metagenome (GOLD analysis project Ga0208301, IMG submission 184100) | Marine viral communities from Cariaco Basin, Caribbean Sea - 25B_WHOI_OMZ_CsCl (SPAdes) (version 2) | ecosystem: Environmental > Aquatic > Marine > Oceanic | place: Caribbean Sea: Cariaco Basin...
GCGTTCGTTATACAGTACCGGAAATATAACAGAGAGACAGGGGTTTGCATTATGTCCGAGCCATGGCACAGCCTTCCGCAACCGTTAGCCGAGGATGTAGCGGCATGCTGGCAGTCGGTCTTCCCGGACGGCGTACCGGGATGGCTGATTTCGGCACCGGAAATGACCGAGGCTGTGGTGGCTGATGCCCTGTCCCGCAGTCTGTTCCTGCGCCAGACTCTTGAACGCCACGCCGGGCAGGTGCAGGCCCTGCTGGAATCAAGGCAGTTGACTGAGCCGACAACTCCGGAATATCTGAGGAGCCGGTGGCAGGAGTATCTGACGGAGGTCGATGGCGAGCCGGCACTGCATTCGGCATTGCGACGCTTTCGCCGGGAGTCCCAGTTCCGGATGATCTGGCGCGACCTGCTCCGCTGGGCGGATCTGGCCGAAACCATGGCGGCTACCAGCGCCTTTGCCGAGATTTGCATTGATGGCGCCCTGGACTGGCTCTATGAGGACTCCTGTCAACAGTACGGCACCCCCAGGGGCGCGGACCCGGTAACCGGTGAAGAGGCGGACCAGAAAATGGTCGTGCTCGGGATGGGCAAGCTGGGTGGCCGTGAGCTGAATGTGTCGTCGGATATCGACCTGATCTTTGCCTTTCCCGGCAAGGGTGAAACCCAGGGCGGGCGGCGTTCCATGGACAACCAGCAGTTTTTTGTCCGCCTGGGCCAGCGGCTTATTCAGGCGCTTGATCAGATTACCGCAGACGGTTTTGTCTTTCGCGTGGATATGCGCCTGCGGCCATACGGGCAGAGTGGCGCACTGGCACTGAGCTTTGCCGCGCTGGAAACCTATTATCAGGATCAGGGCCGCGACTGGGAGCGCTATGCCATGGTCAAGGCCCGGGTCGTCGCGGGTGACCAGCGTGCGGGTAAGGTGCTGATGGAGGGCCTGCGGCCGTTTGTGTACCGCAAGTACATTGATTTCAGCGCCTTCGAGTCACTGCGCAGCATGAAGGCCATGATCAGCCGGGAAGTGCGCCGAAAAGGGCTTGAGAACAACATCAAGCTGGGCAGCGGTGGCATTCGTGAGATCGAGTTTGTGGTCCAGGCCTTTCAGCTGATCCGTGGCGGCCGCGACCGCGAGCTGCAGCAGCGAGAGTTGCTGATTATTCTGCAGGAGCTTGAAGCTCTGGAGCTGTTGCCGTCACCGGTTGTCCGGGAGCTCCGTGATGCCTATGTGTTCCTGCGCAACCTTGAGCACGCCCTTCAGGGCATGGAAGACAAACAGACCCAGCTGTTGCCGGAAGACGAGCTTTCCCGGGCCCGGGTTGCCACGATCATGGGCTTTGACAGCTGGCAGGGGTGCGAAGATGTGCTCCGGGAGCATCGCGAGCGCGTTGCCACCCATTTCGCCAATATCATCGCGACGGAAGATGGCGAGGAGGAAGGGCCGACATCGCTGGAAGAGGGCTGGTTCGAACTCTGGCTGGAGGAGATGGATGAGAATACCGCGGTGGAGTGGCTGAAGTCCCAGGGCTACGAGAACCCTGAGGCGAGCTATACCGATCTTGTCGAGCTTCGTGAAGACCGCACGGTTCAGACGCTCCAGACCCAGGGCCGTAAACGGCTCAATCAGTTCATGCCCATGCTGATGGAGGCGCTTACTCAGGTCGAGAATCCCTCTGAGACTCTGTCCCGGGTGTTGCAGCTGGTGGAGTCGATTCTGCGGCGAACCGCCTACATGGTGTTGCTGCTGGAAAATCCGGGCGCCTGCACCCAGCTGGTCCGGCTGTGCAGTGAAAGCCCCTGGATTGCCCGGCAGCTGGCGGAAACGCCGTTGTTGCTGGATGAGCTGCTCAATGCCGAGAATCTTTACCATCCGCCCGCAAAGGCCGAGCTGCAGGACGACCTGCGGCAGCAAATGTTGCGGATTCCCTTTGAAGATCTCGAAGAGCAGATGGAGTCACTGCGCCACTTCAAGAAGGCCCACATTCTGCGGGTAGCGGCCTCCGAGCTGAAGGGCACTTTGCCGTTGATGAAAGTCAGCGATTATCTGACCTGGATTGCCGAGGTCGTGCTTGATCATGTGGTGGACGTGGCGTTCGCCAATCTCGTCGCTCGTCATGGTCATCCACAGAGAGCTGATGGTTCCGCCTGCGATACCGATTTCGCCATTATTGGCTATGGCAAACTGGGCGGTATCGAACTGGGCTACACCTCCGATCTGGACCTGGTGTTCGTACACAACGCCGATCCCGAGCTGGCGACTGACGGTGACAAGCCGATCGATAACGCAGTGTTTTACACGCGCCTGGGCCAGCGGATCGTTCACATCCTCAATACCCAGACGCCCTCCGGTCAGCTGTACGAAGTGGACATGCGGCTGCGGCCGTCCGGCAATTCCGGCCTGCTGGTCAGCACACTGCACGCGTTCGAAAAGTATCAGCGTGACGATGCCTGGACCTGGGAGCATCAGGCCCTGGCCCGGGCCCGCGGTGTGGCCGGCTGCGCTGAAACCCTTGAAGGATTTGAGTCCATCCGGCACAACATCCTGTCTCAGCCCCGGGATCGGGACAAGCTTCGCCAGGATGTCGTTGAAATGCGAGAGAAAATGCGTGCGAGCCTGGGCACCCCGGAAAGCCGGCAGGCCGAAGTGTTCCACATCAAACACGACACCGGCGGTATCATTGATATCGAGTTCATTGTCCAGTATCTGATGCTGGCATGGTGTTCCGAGCACCCCGAGCTGACCCAGTGGTCCGATAACATCCGGCAGATGGAAGAGCTGGGCAGAGCTGGCGTGATGGCGGTGGAAGACGCTGAAAAACTGCGGGAAACCTTCATCGCCCTGCGTTCCACTATCCACCGGCGGGCGCTCCAGAATCTCAACAGCGAGGTGGAGGGGAATGCCTTCCCGGAGGAGCGTGATTATATCCGGGCCATGTGGAAAAAAGTCATGATCGATGCCTAAGGCAAATTCAATTCCGGAAGATTTTCCTGCTAGAATGCCGGTTCCCCCGAAAATCGCTTTTTTAGGAGCAATGAAGAATGTCGATGGCTGATCGCGATGGCTTTATCTGGATGGATGGTGAGATGGTTCCCTGGCGGGAAGCCAAGACCCACGTCCTGACTCACACCCTGCATTACGGCCTGGGCTGTTTTGAAGGTGTGCGGGCCTACAACACTGCGAATGGCCCGGCTATTTTCCGCCTGAAAGAGCACACGGATCGTCTGTTCCGTTCCGCCCACATCCTGAACATGAAAATGCCGTTCAGCAAGGACGAGCTGAACGAAGCCCAGCGGGCTGCGGTTCGCGAGAACAACCTGGATGAAGCCTATCTCCGTCCGATGGCGTTCCTCGGTTCTGAAGGTATGGGGCTGCGTGCGGATAACCTCAAGGTACATGTAATGGTTGCCGCCTGGAGCTGGCCGTCCTATATGTCGCCGGAAGCCAAGGAGATGGGGATCAAGGTGCGCACGTCCTCCTACACCCGTCACCATGTCAACATCACCATGTGTAAGGCCAAGGCCAACGGCAACTATATCAACTCGATGCTGGCGCTGAACGAAGCTATCTCCGGTGGTGCCGAGGAGGCTCTGCTGCTGGATAACGAAGGTTATGTGGCCGAAGGTTCCGGCGAGAACATCTTCATTGTTCGAGACGGCGTGCTGCACACCCCGGAGCTTACCTCCTGCCTGGAGGGTATCACCCGCGCCACGATCATGGACTTTGCCAAAGACCTTGGTCTGCAGGTGAAAGAGCGCCGCATCACCCGTGATGAAGTCTACGTCGCTGAAGAAGCTTTCTTCACCGGCACCGCCGCGGAAGTGCTCCCGATTCGGGAACTGGATGGCCGGATCATTGGTGCCGGCAAGCGCGGCCCGGTAACGGAGAAACTCCAGGCCATGTACTTTGATGCAGTGAAGGGCAAGCTGCCCGAGCACAGCAACTGGCTGACGCCGGTACGGTAATTTCCCCATGGGGGAAGGCTATATCAGGCACGTAAGGGCCACCGGAGGGTATCTGGTGGCCCGTTCGTTTGAGAAGAGGTTTCGGGAAGCATGGTTCGACCCCGGGTACTGGGGCGACAACGCGGTACCCGTCACCCAGGGGGGACGGGGTTCGGCCTGGTTCCTCCTCTCGAAGGCGGGCGATCTGGTGCTCCGGCATTTCTGCCGGGGCGGTGTGCCGGGGCGTTTTATCCGCCGGGATTACGTCTACACCCGCGCTGATGCGGTGCGCTCGTTTGCCGAATTCCGGCTACTGCACAAGCTGTTCCGCAAGGGGCTTCCGGTACCCGAGCCGGTCGCTGCCGGCTACAGCCGGCGTGGGCAACTGTTTTATCACGCAGCCATCATTGTCCGTCGCATTTCCGGGGCCACCCCCCTGTCCGAGTTTGCCAGTCCGTCCTGTGTTTCATCGTGGCATGCCGCAGGCGCCTGTGTTCGGCGCTTTCATGATGCCGGCGTGTTTCACGCCGACCTCAACTGCATGAATATCCTGGTGTCTGATCAGATTTACCTGATTGATTTTGATCGGGGGCGCTTGATGCCTTCCGGTAGGGGTGGCGACTGGAAAGCCGCCAACATCAGTCGTCTGGAGCGATCTGTCAACAAAACTCTGGCGGACCTGGATGCACCCCTGCGTCAGCAGCTGTGGCAGGCATTTCTGGATGGTTATGGCGGAAACTGATCAATAGACCGGTTTCTCTCCAGGCGCAGTGCGCCGGAAGCGCTTGTATTCCCACTGATACTGCGCCGGAACGTCGGCAATACACTTCTCCACCGACCGGTTGAGGGCGGTGAGGGATTCGGTCATATCCTTCGAGGCCATTCCTGGCTCGGCATCACGGATCACAATCTTGAATCCTTGCGCGTCTGGCAGTCTCTGGGCGTAGGTCACCAAAGGTCGGGCTCCGGTCTTGTGAACCAGCTTGGAGGCGAGCGTCATGGTGATGGTCGGGATCCCGAAAAACGGGGCAAATTCGCCGCCCTCCCGGCGGGGTGTCTGGTCCGGCAGGATTCCCACGACGCCCCCCTCGCGGAGGATACTGAACAGGCGCATGATGCCGCGGCGGTCCGTTGCCACCAGTTCGGAACCACTCCGGCTACGGACTTTCTTCATATATTCCTCGAAGCCGGGCTGGTTCGGGGGGCTGTAAAGCGCCGCCATCTTATAGCGGGACGCGAAGAACAGCCCGGCCAGCTCCCAGTTGCCCAAATGGGGAGCCAGTAGCAGCAACCCTTGCCGGCCGGCTTTATACTCTTCCAGCAGTTCTTCACCCTCAATCTCTCGAATCAGGCCGAGGCAGCGCTCTACCGGCCACTCCCACATCAGCGGGATTTCCAGGGCAGTTGCACCGGTTTCCTGTAGGCTCTTGCGTCCAAGGGTTTCTATCTCCCGGTCACTCAGATTCGGATAGCACGCGTGGAGATTCTTGCGGGTGGTCTCGACCGAGCGCCCGCCCAGCTTCCAGGCAAACCCTCCAAGCATACGACCGAGGCTTTGGGCGTTGCGAAGGCCAAGTAAGGAGAAAAGACGGAAAACCAGTTTGATGAGTTTGCCGGACACAAAAAGCCACCCAATCAGGAGGAAAACAGGAGCGAAAAAGTATCATTGTCGTCAAAAGCACACAAGCTGATTGACGGTTTGTAACAGCTTGCCTGTCTGCTTTTAGGCAAGCGCCGTGGTAGAATTCGCGGGCTTTTGATTATGCTGCCCGGGCGATGACGACTATGTGGAATCTGATACAACTGGCTTTTTTCCGGTTTGCTGCGGGTGGCAGGATCCCTCCTGGCTGGTTCGAGCCCGATTTGCCACCAGAAGGCGAAAGAGCGGCCAGAACTGGGCATCTGAAGCTGGAAGTGGTCAGTCACTGCTGGAACTACTCCCACTTTCTGGTTTACCAGTTGAGTTCCCTCGTGTTGTTCCCGCCAAAAAGGCTCGATGTCACCATGACTGTTTTCTACAGTCCCGAGGACACCGGAACCGAAGAACTACTGGCGTTCTTCGAAAAGCAGGAGGTGCCGGGTGTGACTTGGAACTGGCAGCCGATTCCTAAGCAGGAACTGTTTCGCCGTGGAATCGGGCGTAACCGTGCCGCGCTCGCCACGAAAGCTGATTGGGTCTGGTTTACCGACTGCGACCTGATGTTCCGGGAAAACTGTCTCGACAGCCTTGCCGAGGTGCTGCAGGGACGGCGTGATGCACTGCTGTTTCCTGAAGAGGAGCGCACTACAGACTTGTTGGCAGAGGATAATCCCATGCTTGAGGCCGGTTCCTCCGGCCCGCAGGTTTTGGATATCGACACCTCGTCGTTCACTACCCGAACAATTACCAAGGCGACCGGCCCCTTGCAGATTGCCCATGGCGATGTCTGTCGGGCCGTGGGCTATTGCCGGAATATCGGTCTTTACCAGCAGCCGGTTGAAAGCTTTGCCAAATGCCATGAAGACCGGGCGTTTCGCTGGTTGCTCCGGAGTCAGGGGCAGCCGATCCAGGTTCCCGGCGTTTACCGGATTCGCCATATTGCCAAGGGCCGTTATACGGGTAGCGAGACCCGGAGCCGATTCAGGACATGGTTGCGGGTTTGGCAATCCCGGTGGCGTGATTGGAGAGGAGGTCGCATGTCCGGGAAAACGGGTACTGAAGGGTAAGCTTTTGAGCAATCCGGCTATACCTCAAGTAGTTTGATACCGGGTGAATCGACGAACAAAAATGGCGGTAAACTTTTTATGAGCCAGTCCTCTGAGATGACTGTCGAGAATCAACCCGTGCATTTGGTTGTTCTTGAGTTGCATTACCATGCAGAACTTATTAAGACCCTCTGTGAAATACTGAAGTTCAGCAACTTCAAAATTTCATTGATTACTCTTCCCAGTGTTTTCAAGAAGACTGCTTTGCCGACATCTTCTGAAGATGGTTTTCTTAATGTCTATCTGAAACGCGATAAAGAGACCATTTCTGATTTTATAATCCGAATGGATTCTGTTTTCAGGTCTGCCGACATCCTGTATTTTAATACCATAAGGCATCATTGGCGTGAACTGAACGAGGTTCCTTGTGTAGCCACTTCGATGGTACGAATACATAATGCTCACTGTGATTTTACCCACTTTTCTCACCTCCACCGACCTTTCGCAAATTGTTTAGGTATATTGTCGCACTTGATCAGAAAGGTCTTGATAGGAAAAGAGTGGAAGTTGAAAAAGCAGCTCTTTGAAAAAATTAATTACTTTATGTTCCCCAATCAGACCATTACAGACTATGTTGTGCAAAATGGCTGGGTTGATCAGAGAAAGGTATTGCCACCAGTGCTGCCATTCGGGTTTCTTGGTGAAAAAGAGTACAGGTCTGGTGAAAAAGAAAGAAATACCGTTACTATTGCTATAACAGGAAAAGTTACCAACAGCAAGAAAGATTTCGATTTGGTTTTTCTGGCGCTCGGAAAGTGTCTCGATGAATTGAGGTATCCCGTTAAACTTATTCTTCTTGGTAATGCCGGACAAAAGCATGCGAGATCCATTATCAAGAATTTTAAATCAATTGAATCGAACAAGTTCTCACTTGATTATAGTGAGGGTTATGTTCCGGCAGAGGTATTCGAGGAAAAGGTTGCGTCTGTAGATTTTTTTGTTTCGCCAATTCAGGTCGATACTCATTTCCGTAAGTATCATGAGGTCTATGGAAAAAGCAAAATGTCGGGCATCGAAAATGATATCCTGATCTATCGTAAGCCCTCATTGGTTGTTTCCCAGTACAGGATGTCTGCTCCACTTGATCGTGTAGTAGGTTATTTCGATCCGACTCCGGACTCGCTTGCCTCAAAGATAACCGAATGGATAAACAATCGTACGTTTGATGAGCTTAATAGTTCTTTCGGGAACATGGAAAGCTATAAGCGTGAAGTTATTGCAAGTAATTTTTATACGTTGTGTCGCGAGATAATGTAAAAGGTCTGTTTTCTGATATTGAGTGCTCTATAAACGATTCATATTTATGTCAAATCCTTCGGGATAAGGCTTGCCGGAGAGTGAAGTAGTGGTAGTGAATGTTAACGGTCATCAAGCGGATGGTTCATTGAACAAGGCCCTGAATAGCTCCTTCGCAGAGAAGATTAAAAACAAGATGCCCTTGCTTTTTGCTATATGGCTTTTTGTGACGGTTTTGGCGCCGCATCAAGATCTCTATAAAGTTTTTTTCCATGGAATTCTGATCCCGACATTATTGATCCTGCTATTCACCCGGCGCACCGGGATCAACTGGCGAGATCCGTTCCTGCTGGTTTGCCTGGCTTTTTTCACTTATGCATCGCTAAGTACATTCATTGTTGGTTCCGGACCCTTGGATGAACACGTGCGCGCATTTCGCTGGGGTGTTGAGATAACATTTGGTTTGTTGGCGTTATATGTCTGGATGCCCCATGTGATCAGGTCACCAAGATGGTGGGCTCGTCTTTTTCTTTGGGCTGCGTTGTTGGGTGCACTTTCGGCTGTGGTCATCTTCGTATTCTATCTTGATCTTAGGGGCCGATTATGGGGGCTGGGCGCACTACATAATCCTATTCAGGCTGGGTCAATCCTGTTGGTTTATTTTGCGATTGGTCATTTCATGTTGTCGAGAGTCAGTTCATCGTTTACGAGAAGTGAAATAATATTGCTCGGCGTTTCTCTGACGAGTGTCTGCCTGGCGGTTTTGCTCTCAGAGAGTCGTGCACCAATCGGAGCGATGGCATTGTATCTGGTATATCTTGGTGTTGTCGTTGTGGTTAAAGCGCCGGGCATACGAGGATTTTTGTTCGTGGCGCCGTTTTTGGCAACCGTGGCTGGAGTGGTTGTGTTGCTTTATGGCGGGGACAGCTACCTTCAACAACTGCTCGGCAGGGGAATGTCATACCGTATGGATATCTGGAGCGGGTATCTGGAATATCCACCTGCTTCGTGGTGGGTTGGCTTCGGCGCAGGCACACCGCCTGATGTTTTGCCTGCAGCTGATGCTTACTGGGTACCCAATGGAGTTCCCGTTACCCATGCCCATAACCTGTTTATTGGAACGTTAGCCGAAACCGGGATAATTGGCTTGTGCTTTCTCATGTCGATGATTGGATTGGTGATGAGAGCCATCATTAAGCGCAAGGCTAGTATGGAGGAGAAAATCGGACTCCTGGCGCTTCTGGGACTGGTTTTTATGTTGACCCTGACCGGCTCGCACACCGTCATCAGTTCGATCAAGGCAGTCTGGTTGTTCCTGTGGATACCCGTCGTCTTTGTCTGGTTCTGGTCCGCCCGGGAAAGACTGAATTACCCAGCGAGCGAAGCTGACTGAATTTTATCTATCGGTGAGCCACTATTTGAAAAGTCGCCGAATAGTGACTTCTGCCTGATTCAGGGTTTTGATCCAGCCAGCATTGGTCAAGGGATTGTAAGCCCAAGGCTTTGGTGGCTCGTGATTGGTACAGCGAAGAAAGTCCTCTGCAATGGGAAGGCTGCTTTCATCACGCTGTTTCAGGCCTGCTATCTCGGATTCACTCATCAGGGCGAACGGGTAGTACCCGCAGTTTCGTTTCTTCTCCGCAAGCTTCAGGCCTAGCGTCTTTTTCTTTCCCCGGTAGGCTGGCACTTCGGGAAGCCACATGGCGAATGGGGAAAAAAGGTAGCCCATAGGCATAAAATGTTTCGCGGCTTGGTCATTGTTTGCCGGTTCTGATTGTGCGAAAGACCATCCGGCGTCTTTCAGTCGCCCCGGTTTCATGATGAGCAGAGCTGAAAAGTAGGTTCCTGAGCTGCGCTGGGAGCGCTCTCTGAAATAGAGCTTCAAATCGGGGTTGTAGGAATATTCAGCACCTTTGGTGAAGTTGATGCCCCGGATGAAACATGGGTTTATGAAACCAAGCGAAGGGGCCTTTTCAAAGGTCGCCTCGATATCTGCAATATCATTGTCTTCAAGCCGACGTACCATCTGTGTGTCGTCCTGTAGGTAGCAGGCGAGATCGGCGTCAATACACTCTTCGAATGCTCTTTGCATGTTGCCGTAAAGCCCGCCTAGATGGTGGCGTGACTTCGCGTCCTGGCGGGGCTGAATTACCCTGTGCTTCGCACGGTAATTTTCAAGTATTTGGGTCGTTTCGGGGTCGGAACTGTTGTCATCGAAGATCACGATGGGATGGCCGGGAGCACAGGTTTCGATTGAGGTAATGCAGTTTTCCAGATAACGGCCGCGGTTGAAGGAGAACACGCAAAAGATCATTGGGTTGCCTCAAGCTGTTTGATGCCGCAAGGGGTTACCTTGGTTTTCTGCTTTTCAGAGCTTACCCGTAACGCCTTGTTAGTGGCGACCAGCTCAGGGTCCTTATACCCCCGCTTGTGATCTAGGTGAATCACAATGGCGTTATAGCGTACGTGCTTTGGTTTGATGCCTGAGTTGACCAGTCGGACACCGAACTCCCGATCCAGTCCGCCCCAGGGCATGCGCTCATCAAAGCCGTTCACCGCCAGAATGTCCTTGAGCCAGGCTGAGCCGTTGGAGCCTTTGAAGTTGCAGGCGGTTGGCGTGAGGGCGTTGAAAATCCTGGCCTTGAGCGGCGTCGCCGTTAGTTTGCTGTTCTTGTAGCTCGGCTTGAGGCCGTGCGCTTTCAGCCATTTAAGATCGAAGCAACGGCCACTGATGATGTCATCCTTGGTGATCGTCTTGCTCGTGCTCATGGGTAGCTTGTGATACCCACCGGACAGGTAGCGGCCCGGTTCGGCCTCTTTGTCATGTACTTCGAGGAAGTCCTTGCGAGGTATGCAGTCGCCGTCTGTAAATACCACATAGTCGGACTCCACTTCGAGAATGGACTTGTTCAGGATCCGGCACTTGCGAAACCCTTTGTCCTCCTGCCAGACATGCTTGATCGTCATTCCGGTTTCCTCCCGAATTCGATCAATCACCTCGCGGGTCTCTTCCGTTGACCCATCATCACCGATAATAAGTTCGAAGTCCTTGTGGGTCTGGACACTGTAGCCCCAGAGGACCTTTTCCAGCCATTCCGGTGAGTTGTAGGTGGTCATGATAACGGAAAGTTTCATGCATGCAGTCCTGTATAAATCACTTGTAAAAACGGGAAAGCTCCCTAAGCACTTCTGCTGTAACTCCAGGCTCAAGGCTGTACCCTGATGCAGGCTTCATATTACTGCCAATGACATCAACTGAGCCAGACGCGTGGCTGACCATCCTCATGTCATTCAGCAGCAGAGCATAGTCCATGTAGCTGTGTGCAATACTCCAACGATGATCTTTGGGCGAAAATAGACCACTGTTGGTCGCATAAGTTTCGGTTGGCGTCTGTTCGCAGCCGAGCACACCCTTCATCAATGTCGGTGCTACGTCGAAGTTCTCGGTTCTGTAATTGATACGTTGAGGCCCTTTGCCGGGCCAATGAACCACCATGGGCACTCTGAGCTGGTACTGGCCGAAGTTGCTGCCATGGCCCCAATAGTTCATGCCGTACTCGTTGAACTCCTGGCCATGGTCGCCGGTGATCATGACGATGGTATTGTCGAGCAGGTTCCGGTTTCGCAGGTCATCCAGAACCCGGTCCACCTGGTTGTCGACAAAGTGCAGGGTGGATTTGTAGTTATTCTTGATCAGCTCCGGGTTGAAATCCTGATCCAGTTCCAGCTTGTTGACGGTTTCCCAGTAGGGCTGGAATTTCACGGGGTAGTCATCCGGCACCCGGTGGTTGTGGGGCGTGTCGTAGAACAGGAACCCGAAAAACGGTCGTTGCGGGTCCAGTTCGTTCTCGGTAAACGTGAGCCAGTCGTCGGTAATCCGGATATCCCGGTCCCAGGGTTGTGCGCCGGGAGTCTCAAGTCGCAGATCGGGAATGCTGGAGAACACATTCTGGTCAAAGGCTGGGCTGACCAGTGTGGCCGAGCCAAGCACCTGGGTCTGGTAGCCCAGTTCCTGCATGCGGCTGATGGTTACCGGTGGTTTCTTGGCGGCAGTGAATGCATCCCAGTAGCTGGCGGGCAGGGAATAGAACAGCGTGAACACGCCAGGCTTGGTGGCATTGCCGTTGCTGTAGTGCTTTTCGAAAATCAGATTGCTCTGGGCAAACTTATGGATATTGGGCATCCAGCGTGGGTCGAGCATGTCCCAGCGCGCGCCATCAATCACGATCATCAGCACATTCAGCTTTCGGTCCGGTTCAGTGCACTGCAGGGGCTGGGTGGGGTAGTTCAGCTGACTGCCCTGGTTAACATTGCCCAGAGCCTGCGCCGCCTGGTTATCCCGGACTTTCTGTGGGTCTACCAGCCCGTGCTCATCCATGAAACGCTTGGCAGTGGCCGCGTAATAGAGCGGCACGTGGCGGGTGATCCCGGTTATCCGGGTGTCGTAGTTTGCATCGGCCCAGGCATGCCAGCCATGGGCGCCAAGCTGAAGGCCAAACATCAGGACAAAGCCGACGCCTAGCCACCGGGCACGGGGGCGCCTGCGCCAGAGCAGGGCGGCGATAACTGCTTCGATCACCAGGATGCCGGCGAAAATACCGATGGCCGTGGCCCAGAGTTGCCAGGAAAATGCGAAAATCTCGGTCCCGCCGCCGAGGGCCAGCTCCAATACGAAGGCGGACAGGTGAAAGCGGTAAAGCGAATAAGCAACGGTGTCGATGGCCATGAGCGCGATGCCGACGCTGGCGTAGAGCACCGCCATTGCCGAGAGCGCCCGTCTGGCTGGCAGCATGATGGCCAGGATCAGCAGAGGAAGGCCGCCCAGCCAGGCCAGGAGGGCAAACTGCCCGGGATAGAGAACGCTGACATAGGCCGCGGTTTCGCCATCCGGGATGCTCATCCAGGGCAGGTAGCGAAGGCCCACCAAGAGCGCGAAAAGGCCGTTGGCAAAGATAAACCAGGACGCCCAGGCCGTGCGCTGTGCTGAAGAGGTGTTACTGCGAGTCATGAATGATGATTCCTGCCGCTGTAAAGGAAGCGGGCGAGCGCCTCAAAAAGACAGAGAGTTTACCGTGCGATGACCGGACAGTGAAATCCGTGCTTTCCGCGGAGGCAGGCTATTGTTCCCGATGACCGGGAGCACCTTTTTGGGAGCGTGGTCAGGTTCTGCCGTACATGTCCTTGAGCCGGACAATGTCATCCTCGCCGAGGTAGGAACCGGATTGGACCTCAATTAGCTCAAGATTGATGACACCGGGGTTCTCCAGTGAATGGACCTGGCCAATCGGAATGTACGTGGACTGGTTCTCGGTCACCAGATAGGTTTTCTCGCCATTGGTGACCCGGGCGGTGCCACTGACCACGATCCAGTGTTCAGCGCGATGGTGATGCATTTGCACCGACAACTTCGCCCCGGGTTTCACAGTGATACGTTTGACCTGGTAGCGGTTGCCGTTATCGATGGAGTCATAAACGCCCCAGGGGCGATAGACTTCCCTGTGGTTCATGTGCTCGTGCCGGCCGTCGCCCTTGATACGTTCCACCACTTTTTTAACGTCCTGGACCCTGTCCTTGTGGGCAACCAGCAGGGCATCCTTGGTTTCTATGATCACCAGATCCTTGACGCCCACTGTCGCTACCAGCCGGCTGTCCGCACGTACAAGGGTTCTCTCGGTATCCTGAGCGATCACATCGCCGGTGAACGTGTTTTCGTTCTGGTCTTTATCGGAGACATCCCAAAGTGCGGACCAGGAGCCGATATCGCTCCAGCCTGCATCGAGGGAGACCACGGCGGCATTGTTGGTTTTCTCCATCACCGCATAATCGACCGAGTCTTCCGGGCATTCGGAAAAGATACTCTCTTCGATGCGGGTAAAGTGGAGATCTTCGCTGGCACCATCGAAAGCCGCCTGGCAGATGGCGAGGATGTCGGGGCGGTGTTTTTCCAGCTCTGCCAGATATTGGCGGGCACCGAACATGAACATGCCGCTGTTCCAGAGATAATCGCCGGACGAAAGGTACTCTTCGGCGGTTTTCTGGTCGGGCTTTTCAACAAACCGGCTCACCCGGAAGCTGCCCTCAGCGAGCTCGGGGCCACGCTGAATGTACCCATACCCTGTCTCTGCATGGCCCGGAACGATACCAAAGGTGACCAGTTTGCCTTGTTGTGCCAGCGGGACAGCCCTGGCAATGCCATTCTGGAATGCCGGAACATCCTGGATCAGGTGGTCTGCCGCCAGTACCAGCATAAGGGGGTCGCTGGCCTCACCATCCGTCGTTTTTGCTAGTTGCAGGGCTGCGAGGGCAATGGCCGGTGCGGTATTGCGCCCGCAAGGCTCAAGAATGATGCGGGCATCTTCATAGCCGGACTGGCGCATCTGTTCGGCCGCCAGAAAACGGTGCTCTTCATTGCAGATCAGCATTGGAGCTGCAGATTCCAGCCCGTCCAGCCGGGCAACAGTGAGCTGCAGCATGGACAGGTGATCATCCGTCAGTTTCAGGAACTGTTTCGGGTTCAGCTGCCTGGACAAGGGCCAGAGACGAGAGCCGGTGCCTCCGGCCATGATGACGGGATGGATCATTTATACACTCCGGGATTGAGAGTTAGAGAACGCCAAGAAAAACATCACTATCAGGCGCATCATCTTATCATAAGGCAACGATGATATTGTTCTGACCAGGCCGTAAACTGATTGCCCTGACACCAGGAATTATGATGAAGCTACCGTTATCCGTTTATTACATCACCCAGGATGAAGAAATGCGACTGCCAGAGTCCCTGGTGAAGGTATCCGGCTGGGTCGATGAGGTTATCGTAGTTGATTCCGGGAGTACTGACCGAACCCGTGAAATTGCCGAAGCGGCGGGAGCTAGGTTTGTTCACAACGACTGGCAGGGGTTCGCCTGTCAGAAAGCGTTCGCCGCGAGTCTGTGCCGTAATGACTGGGTGCTGGATCTGGATGCGGATGAGGTGCTGTCGGACGAACTTGTGGTCAACATCAAGGCCCTGTTTTCAAAGCCGGTCGCCCCGGATATTGCGGGGTTCCGGATGCGCTGGGTGCTGTCCCAGCCCGATCCCCGACATCCGTTCCGGCATGATAAATCGAAGAAAATCCTGAGACTCTACAATCGGAACAAGGCGGTGATTGAGGCTGAAAAAGACAGCAACAATGACCGACCCCAGGTGAAAACAGGCCGGGTTCTGGATCTCAAGGGCGACGTGTTACATCGCACGCTGATTTCCCTGGAGCAGATGGAGCGCAAGTACTGCCAGTTGTCTACGGAGCAGGCCCGCTTTATTGCCGCAAAGGGGCGACGAATCTCCAGTGCTCGTCTGTTTGCCGAGTTTCCCCTGAAGTTCCTGAAGTATTACCTGCTGCACCGACAGATTCTGAACGGTTGGTTTGGCCTTAGCGTTGCCATTACTGCGGCCAACCGGAACTTTATGCGGCTGGCGAAGGCTAGGGAGATTCAGATGCTCTCTGAGCTCGATGACGAAAGTGTCCGGAAGGAGTCAGTGCGCCAAAATCACCTGTGAGTGGCCCGGCGCTCAGTAATGGCTTTCTGATAAAGGGCTTCCGTTTGTTCAGCCATGGCTGTGACCGTCAGAGTTTCACGTGCGAACGCCATAGCGGGCTGCTGGCTCTGTTTAAGCTTTTCCAGGTCGGCGAGCACTCGGGCCATCAGGTCAGCAAGGTCGCTGTCGCGGTGTCCCTCACTGAGAGAAGAAGTCGGGAGAAGATCGCGAGGCCCTGATACCGGAGTAGAGATAACCGGGCAGCCATAGATGAGCGACTCCGCCAGCACATAGGGAAAGCCTTCCCGCTCGGAGCTGATCACTGTCAATTCGGCTTTGCGGTAGACCGGTGCCAGGTTCCGGCTGAACCCTGCCAGGGTGACTGAATCTCCGAGACCTGATTGTTGAATTAGACGCGCCAGCTGTCCCCGCTGTCTTCCTTCGCCGAATATGGTCAGATGGCAGTCGTCCGTAGACCGGCCAAGTATGGCCCAGGCCCTGATCAGCGCATCAAAACCTTTTACGGGTTCCAGTCGCCCCACGGCTATCACATTGGTGACACCTGCCGGAAGGTTGGGGCCATCGTCCGCTGTTATTTGTTGACGTTCTGAGTCGACACCATTGTAGATCAGGTGTTTATGGGGGTGTCGCAGAGATCCCAAGATCCGTGGGCTTACTGCAACAATCTCGTCGAGGCGATCAAATGCCTTGTGGCTGGACTTGGTGCCGTGCACGGTGCCGATGCGCACACGGGCAAGTTTTCCGGTTTTACCGGCCAGTTGCGCTGCCTTATTACCCTGGGCGTGCAGAATGTCGGGCGATAATTCGCGAAGTCGCCTGCGGAGGGCAAGTTGGAGCCAGAGGTTCCCTCGTCCGAGTTGAACGGGCAGCGGATGAAAGTGGACGCCGGCCGGGAATTTGTCCCGGTAGGCTTTATGACCAAGTACATGGACGTTATGTCCCAGCTTGGCCAGTGCGCCCGCCAGATCGGCCGTGTGCTTTTCCATGCCGCCCCAAGTGGTGCCGGGTGTGGCGAGCAGCAGGGTAATGGTTAATCGGTCGGGTGAGGTCATGATCGACCGGCGGTGTTCTTCAGCACCTTCTCATACACCTTCAAGCTCGCTTCGGTCTGTGCTTCCAACCGGAACCGATAGGGAATCTCGATGGCAGGCGGCTCGGCGTCGAGCAGCCGCGAGACAGCCAGGGCAAATTCCTCCACGTTATCCGGTGTCACCAGCCCATCCCTGAAACAGGCCTGCAGGGTTTCTGCTGCACCGCCCCGATTATAGGCCACGACCGGTGTTCCGGAAGCCAGGGCTTCGGTCACCGTCCGGCCAAAGGGTTCCGGTTTGGTGCTCATATGACAGACCACCTCGGCGAGCAGGTACAGGTTGGTCATGTCATTGCGCTGGCCAAGAAAGCTGACCTTGTCGGTCAGATCCAGGCGCGCCCGTTCCTTTTCCAGTTCATCCAGGAAATGCTCTTTGCCGGGTTCCGCGCCACCGACAATGATGCCATGGCAATCGGGCCGGTCCCGCACCAGTTTCGACATCATGGCCAGGAAGTCCAGTTGGCCTTTCCAGCGGGAAATCCGCCCGGGCATCATGATGATTTTCTTCCCGGCGAGCTGCGGGTATTGACGGAACCAGCGGTCCAGCCATTGCTGTGTAAGCTCCCGTTGATGGAAAGCATCTACATCGACACCACGCTGAATGACCGTAAGCTTTTGCGCTGGAACCGGGTAGTTATTCACAACGTAATCCCGGACACACTGGGACACAGCAATGATGTGATCTGCGCGGGTCATGATGGCGCTGTAGGGGGTTACGGAATACATGCCATGAAATGTGGATACAACCGCCGGGCGTTCTTTCTTCGGAATGCTTTTCAGGGCCAGGAAAATAATCCATGCGGGCATGCGGGAGCGAACATGAACAATGTCGGGTTTCAGCTCAAGAAGAAGTTTGCGCATCGGCAGAATCTGCCCGAACGACGCGGGGGATTTGCGATGTATAGGCATGAAAATGTGTTTTGAGCCCTGACCTCGCAGTTGCTCGGCCATAGGTCCGCCCTTGGAGACAACAAAGGATTCGTGGCCGCGTTTCACAAGATCTGCGGCGAACTCCACGGTTCCTCGTTCCACTCCGCCACTGTATAGCGCAGGTAATGCCTGGAGAATTCTCAACGCCTTGCTCCCTTGTGTTGGCGATCGCTGACCTTGTCGCTTTTTGGTAGAAGCCCTTGTTGCATTACCCAGCGGGCGACGCGGTTGGCTTCCCAAAGGCCATGCTCCTGTCTGACATTGCCGGCCATCACGCTGGAATGGTCCTGCCACTGCCCAATGTATCCGCCCCTAACCAATCGGTCTACGCCCTCGGCCACCCGGCTGCCGGATCTGGCCGGCAACTCAAAAAGCCCGGTTGGCACCCCTGAGGTCGCCGCCTCGCAGACCATGGACATGCTGTCCGGCGTGACCCAGACGGCCCGGCATGCGGCAAGCCGATGGCTGAGCCAGTCTTCGTGTGTCTGGCTCGGGTGAGCAACAGTAATTCGCAGCCCGGCGATTTCGTCCAGTCGGCTCAGCAGCGCCTGCGGCGTTCGCCGGGAGCTGCTGATGGTCCAGTTCCAGTCCGGGTACTGGCTGATCAGATGTGATAGCTGGTCGAAGATGACATCGTCTTCCCAGTCGAAATGGGAGGACGGCCCGCCGATTAATATCAGTGCCTCATGTTTCTCGGTAATTCTTGCCAGGGGCGTGATGGTATTCACGACCCCTTCGGTAATGAATATTCTGGAATTCGGCTGGACATGGTCATGAGCCGGAATCACGGCACCGCTGACCAGTGACAGCGGGAAGCCGGGCTTCATGAGGACCAGCGTTCGGGTTCCTCGGAGTTTTCGCAGGGCAAGCAACAGTCGGTGCGTGCCGGATCCTGCAGCAATGACAAGATCGGGGCGGGGAAGTGACGCCTCCGTGCGGGGTGGTACGGCCAGCAGGGCCCGCCAGAGCGGGACTTTTACGGCAGAGGCGTCGACCCAGTAGGTGCTTGCTCCGGCCAGGACGCGAAGGCGGTTGCCGAGACCTTTCAGTTGGTTCCGGTGGCCCGGTTTGTTGTCTGTCAGAAGCCACACCACTGGTGCGTCGGCATTCTGTTTTCTGGACTCGGGTTTGGCCATGGTGTTCCGGCATGCTATGCCGACCTCCGTGTTGCCTGATACCTGGAATGTTACCGGCGCTTGTAGAAACCCGGGTCGCTCTCGTCCGGGCGGGTTTTGAAGCGCCGGTGCATCCACAGGTATTGATCCGGGGCTCGCCGAACTTCCCGCTCGATAGTTTGGTTGATTAACGTTGCATCCTTGAGATCATCTCCGCTGGGGAAATTCTCCAGGGCAGGGTGGAAGTAAATGTCATAGCCCGGACCATCTTCATGTCTGAAATGGCTAAAAGGAACCACTTTGCACCCGCTCCGCTCTGCAATGCGTGATGTGGCGGTAATCGTGCCAGCGGGAATGCCGAAAAAGGGTGCAAATACAATATCCTTGCGGCCGTAATCCTGGTCCGTGGCATACCAGACCGCCCGGTTTTTCTTCAGGCTGCGGAACAGCCCCCTGAGATCTCTCGCGCCGTGGACAACACCGTATCTGCGTTCCCGGGCCCGGGTCATGACCGCATTCATCAGGGGATTATTGTGGTCCCGCTGCATAACATCCGCCTCAATGAACTCGGTAACAAGGCTCCCGCCCAGGTCCAATGTGCTGTAGTGGCCACCGAGTAGCAGAACGCCTCTCCCTTCCGACTGTGCTTTTTCAAAATGCTCAAGGCCGTGAACGTGGGTAATGCCTATGAGCTTCGCCGGGTTGCGAAACCAGGCGATGCCCAGTTCGAGTAATCCGATCCCGTTGGCGATAAAGGTTTTTCGCACCAAGGCATGCTGCTGAGCCGCCGTAAGCTCCGGAAAGCAAAGCCGGATGTTGACCTCGGCAATGTGCCGGCGACTGCCGGCAAAGCGGAACGCCAGCAGTCCGACCACCTTGCCAAGCCACCATTGGAGGCGGATTGGGAGCCGGGATACACACCACATCGCCAGGATTCCCAGCCAGGTGGGCCACCAGCGAGGGTGCAGATAGGCCGAGTAGTCTGTATTTCGGCTTTTTGTGCGGTGTTTCCTGTTCACGTATCGCGGGTCCTGCCAGATCGTGGAATAATCGCCTGAGCCCTCTCGGACCGAGCGAGCAATCGGAAGCAAATCAATAGGTTTTACGCTATGATAACGCACTGTTTTGCCCGGAGTCCTGTGTGCTGCAATTTATCTATTCCCAGCTGATAAGGCTGCTACTGCCGTTTATTCTGCTGCGTCTGTGGTGGCACGGCCGGCGCGCGCCGGAGCTGCGACGAAACTGGCACCAGCGCCTCGGGCTGGTGCCGGTGGCCTCCGGATCCGTGGTCTGGGTGCACGCGGTCTCGGTGGGCGAAACCATTGCCGCAGCCCCGATGGTCCGGCGCCTGTTGGCACGGAACCCCGACATCACCATCCTGATGACCGCCATGACCGATACCGGGCTGGCCCAGGCACGCAAGATGTTTGGTGATCAGGTGCGGTATGCCTACGCGCCCTATGATACGCCGGGTGCCATCCGGCGGTTCCTGGACCGGGTCAAGCCCCGGATACTGGTTATTATGGAAACTGAAATCTGGCCGAACATGATTCGTCAGTGCCGGGCTCGTCGGGTTCCGGTGTTTCTGATCAACGCCCGCCTCTCCGAGCGCTCTGCGCGCGGGTATGAGCGCATCCGGGGCCTTGTGGCACCTATCATGCAAAGCATCAGCTGGGTCGCCGCCCAGGCAGAGAAGGATGCCGACCGGTTCCGGAGAATCGGTGTTGCGCCATCGAAGGTGGCCGTCACGGGGAGCGTCAAGTTCGATGTTGATATTCCGGATGAGGTGCGGGCAGCGGCCATTGCCCTCAGGCAGAGCCTGGCCGGCCGGCCGGTCTGGATTGCCGGTAGCACCCATGGCAGCGAGGATGAGCAGCTGTTGCTGGCACATCTTAAGGTATTGGAAAAACATCCAGACGCCCTGCTGATTCTGGTTCCGAGGCATCCGGATCGCTTTGAGTCGGTGGCCGAAAAAGCTGTACGGAAGGGGCTCGCACTCGCCCGCCGGTCACTGGGGGACGACCCCTGCAAGGCGCAGGTCTATCTCGGGGACACCATGGGCGAGTTGATGATGCTGTACGGAGCCAGTGATCTGGCCTTTGTCGGTGGATCGTTAATCGAGCGCGGCGGGCATAACCCCCTGGAGCCTGCTGGCTGGGGTATTCCCGTGTTTTCAGGGCCCTACATCTTCAATTTTGAAACCATCTACCAGCGACTGCTTGATGACAAGGGTGTCAAGCTGGTCGCCGATGCAGATGAGCTGGCGGCTCACGTGTCATTGCTGTTCGGTGATGACGAAGAACGCCAGGCCATCGGCCGCAGGGCCCTGGAGGTGGTCAATAAAAACCGGGGAGCCCTGGATAAGGTGGTCGACGGGATCATTGAACGAGTCTGAGGCCTGGCTGGCCGCAAAGGCGGGTAAACCGATTCACCCGCCTTTGCGGTTACTGGGTAGGATCGTCCAGCGTTTCTTCCTCGTTGGCCAGAGCCTCGATCCCGGGGGCAGCGGCGCTCAGCCAGTTGTTCAGGTCGATCAGGTCCCGAGGGGTCAGGGTTCCGGCGGCCTGTTTGAGCTGAAGCGAGTTGATCAGGTAATCATAGCGGGCGTTGGCGTAATCTCTCAGGGCTACGTAGTAGGCCCGTTCCGCATCCAGTACTTCCACAATATTGCGCGTTCCAACCTCATAGCCGGCGCGGGTGGCGTCGAGGGCGCTGCGGCGAGAGATGATGGTCTGTTCCAGGGCGGAAGCGGTCTCTATATTGTTGTTGACCGTCAGGAACAGGCTCCGGGTATTCACCCGTACGTCCCGGCGCACCGTATTCAGGTCCTGTTCGGCGGCGGTGAGCAGCGAGCGCTGTTCCCGGACGCCGGCCTGGGTGCCGCCGCCCGTGTAGAACGGGATGGTCAGTGACAGTGAGACAATCGATTGGTTGCCTTCTTGCTGAGTAAAAAGGGCGTTCTCCAGACTGGTTTCCTGGTAGGAGGCGCTCAGCTCAAGAGTTGGTAAATGATCAGACTTTGCCGCTTTCAGGCTGGCTTCGCTGGCACTGAACTGTCTCTGGGCCGCCTGAATGGACCAGTTCTGCTCCACGGCGGTTGTTTCCCAGGAAGTTGGATCCATAGGCTCCGGGCGCCCGAGCGGAAAATTCTGCCTGAGATTTTCCATGGCGTCCGGATATTCTCCGGTTAACCGGGCCAGTTGTTCTTTGGCCACATTGAGGTCGTTGTCGGCGGCGATGCGCTGGCTTCTGGCATCGTCGTAGCTGGCACGCGCCTCATAGACTTCGGTGATGGCAATGAGCCCCACGTCAAACCGTTCCTGGGCCTGTTCGTACTGGCGCTGGATGGCCGTTTCAGTTGCTTTGGCGGTTGTGACGGTGTCTTTGGCGCGCAAGACATCGAAGTAGGCGGTTGCTACATCAAGAATCAGCTGTTGCTGGGCCAGGTTGTACTGGGCCTCGGCCGCCTCGGTCTGGAACTGGCTGGCCTCATAGCTGAACCAGTCTTGAGCCCGGAACAGTGGCTGAGTCAGTTCGATTCCGTAGCGGTAGGTGCGATAACTGTCTCCCGAGAAGAGTTGCCGCGTCAGTTCATCGGCGTTTGCCCCCCCGGGTATATTCCTGGGCTCGAAACTTATGTAGCTTGCTGACCCAACCGCCGAGATTTTGGGCAGCAGGGCGCTCTTGCTGACATCGCTGGTTGCCTGCTGTGCCTGGAACTGCGCCAGGGACGAGGCAATGCCGGAGTCATAGGACAGTGCCTTTTCATAGGTTTCCATCAGATCCAGAGAGAACGCAGGCTGGGCTGCGAGCAGGCTGATCAATCCTGGAAGTAAACGCTTATTCATTGCTTCTCCTGACAAACTATCTCCGGGTATCCCTGATCTGGATAGGGGGTTCGGAAGGCATGTATTCAAGGTATGGGCCGGTGCCGACGGTGACCCAAAGGTATTGGTTGCTCATTATGGACAATAAACGCCTCCGCCTCTACACTTGCAGAGTTCACTCATTTTGTGAGCAGTTCGCGTCTTGACGGGGTGCTGATACACCGAAAACCGGTGGTTGGCTGAGATTGCAGTGCGGAACCCGCAACCTGATCCGGATAATGCCGGCGTAGGGATTAAGACCATTCAAAACGTGCTGGTTCCAGCCTCTTCCGTACCGGAAGGCCCGTCATACGCGACCCGACAACCCTCCAATACCGGGAGCAGACCATGACGGACTTGCCAGCCTATCTCAGTGAATCCGCAGCGGCGGATTCCGCCGCCATCAAACCATTATCAGGCTCACGAAAAGTATACGTGCAGGGTAGCCGATCCGATCTGCGGGTACCTATGCGGGAAATTACCGTGCAGGACACGCCCACGGAGATGGGCGGCGAGCCGAACCCTCCGGTGGTTGTGTACGATACGTCCGGCCCGTACACAGATCCTGAAGCTGCTATTGATCTTCGTAAAGGTCTCAAACAAGTCCGCGCCGCCTGGATCGCCGAACGCGGTGATGTGGAGCAGCTTCCGGACTACTCTTCCGGGTTCACCCGCCGCCGCATGAAAGACCCCCAGCTTGACCCGCTGAGGTTCATGGACGAGCGAAAACCGCTACGGGCCAAACCCGGCCAAAACGTTTCCCAGATGCACTACGCCCGGCAGGGTATCGTGACCCCGGAGATGGAGTACATCGCCATCCGTGAAAACATGAAGCTGCAGGAGGCCCGGGAACAGGGTCTGCTGAAAGACCAGCATCCCGGACAGTCCTTCGGTGCGGGCCTGCCGGACCAGATTACCCCCGAATTCGTCCGGGACGAAGTGGCTCGCGGCCGCGCCATCATCCCCGCGAACATCAATCACCCGGAATCCGAGCCGATGATCATTGGCCGTAACTTTCTGGTGAAGATTAACGGCAACATTGGCAACTCAGCGGTCAGCTCCTCCATTGAGGAAGAAGTCGAGAAACTGACCTGGGGCATCCGCTGGGGCGCCGATACCATCATGGACCTGTCTACCGGCAAGAACATTCACGAGACCCGGGAATGGATCATCCGCAACTCCCCGGTACCCATCGGCACCGTGCCGATTTACCAGGCCCTGGAAAAAGTCGGCGGCGTGGCCGAGGACCTGACCTGGGAAATCTTCCGGGATACCCTGATCGAACAGGCCGAGCAGGGCGTGGATTACTTCACCATCCATGCGGGCGTCCGCCTGCACCATGTGCCTATGACTGCCAAGCGCACCACAGGCATCGTCTCCCGGGGTGGTTCGATCATGGCCAAATGGTGCCTGGCTCACCACAAGGAAAGCTTCCTGTACGAGCACTTCGAAGACATCTGCGAAATCATGAAAGCCTACGATGTCTCTTTCAGCCTTGGCGACGGCCTGCGCCCCGGCTCCATCGCCGACGCCAACGACGCAGCCCAGTTCGGCGA
>Ga0208301_1000177_pt1 | contig 23924 bp, 22 predicted proteins | sample 25BtaG_FD_184100 | JGI IMG/M metagenome (GOLD analysis project Ga0208301, IMG submission 184100) | Marine viral communities from Cariaco Basin, Caribbean Sea - 25B_WHOI_OMZ_CsCl (SPAdes) (version 2) | ecosystem: Environmental > Aquatic > Marine > Oceanic | place: Caribbean Sea: Cariaco Basin...
CATTACCTCACCTGCCCAGACTTCACAGATGACCCGACTCTTGCGGCCAACGTCGCCTTCAACCCGGGCTTTCAGGGTAAGTTCCACGCCCATGGGTGTGGGCTTCAGATAGGTCAGGTTGAGTTTGCCGGTGACGCAGTCGATTCGGGGCAGGGTGCCGGGCTCGCGGCCTTCGGCCCGATAGTGCCAGGCCATGGCAGTCCAGTTGGAATGGCAATCCACCAGCATGGCCAGCAGGCCGCCATAGACCAGTTCCGGCCAACCAGTGTATTCGGGGGCCGGTGTGTGCCGCGCCACGACATGGGTGCCGTCGTCTGACCAATAGCTTTTCAGTTGCAGGCCGGTGGGGTGAACGGTGCCACAGCCGAAGCAGATCCCGTCGGGGCTGGCCAGGTCCTGCAGTGCGGTGGGTGTATCAGTCATTACTGCTATCCTTTGTCGGTTTCTTAGATCGGGATAGCATAACCGCAGATCAAAAAGGAATCGAGCGGTCGCTCGGTTTTGGCAGGTAATTTCTCACTCAGGGTTACCGATGAGCGACGCGGGCGTCGTCGCTCATCGGCTTGACGGCCAGGTTACGCAGAACGCGCAGTTGCAGCCTGTGCCCGTGCAGCCCGCGCTGCATGAAGCTTGTTGTAGCTCTCCAGCAACCGCAGGTGCCGGTCAAGGCCTTCCAGCTGCATGTTGGTCGGCGTCAGGCCCTGGAAGCGCACACTGCCGTCCACGGAACCCACCACGGCGTCCATGGTCTCGTCGCCGAACATGCGTCGCAGGTTGACGTCAAAGTCCTCCAGTTCCAGTTCGTCATCCAGCACGATTTCCAGTACCGCATTCATGGCCCGGTAGTAGAGGTTGCGCTCGACCGTGTTGTCGTTGAACTGGAGGAAGGCATCCACCGTGTCCAGGGCCTCATCATGCTGCTGCAGGGCCAGGTAGATCATGAGCTTGAGCTCGAGGATGGTGAGCTGGCCCCAGATGGTATTTTCGTCGAACTCCACGCCGATCAGGTTGATGATCTTCATGTAGTTGTCCAGCTGGCTCTCTTCCAGGCGCTCCACCAGGTCGGCCAGCTGCTCGTCATCCAGGCGGTGGATGTTAAGGATCTCCTCCCGGTAGTCCAGGGCCATGTTGGTGTTGTCCCACACCAGGTCTTCCACCGGATAGACCTCGGAATAGCCGGGCACGAGAATGCGGCATACCGGTGCGCCGAGATCCTCGTGGATGGCCATGTAAACTTCTTTGCCCAGGTCTTCCAGGATGCCGAACAGCCTGTCCGCTTCTTCCTGGTTGGTGCCGGAAAAGTCCCAGTGACTGAATTCGTATTCGGAACGGGCGCTGAAGAAGCGCCAGGACACCACGCCGGTGGAGTCAATGAAGTGTTCCACGTAGTTGTTGGGCTCGGTAACCGCCAGGCTGTTGAAGGTGGGCGGGGGCATGTCGTTCAGGCCTTCAAAGCTGCGGCCCTGCATCAGCTCGGTCAGGCTGCGTTCAAGCGCCACCTGAAAGCTGGGGTGGGCGCCGAAGGAAGCAAACACGCCGCCGGTTTTCGGGTTCATCAGGGTGACGCACATTACCGGGTACTGGCCGCCCAGGGAGGCGTCCTTGACCAGGATGGGGAACCCCTGTTTTTCGAGTGCCTGTACACCTTCCAGAATGTGGGGATACTGCTCCAGCACGGACAGGGGTACGTCCGGCAGGGCGATTTCCTCTTCGATGATCTGCTTCTTGACCGCCCGCTCGAAGATTTCCGACAGGCACTGTACCTGGGCTTCCTGCAGGGTGTTGCCGGCGCTCATGCCGTTGCTGAGGAAGAGGTTCTCGATCAGGTTGGAGGGGAAATACACCTCCTCGCCATCAGAGCGCCTTACAAAGGGCAGTGAGCAGATACCCCGGTCCACGCGGCCGGAATTGGTGTCAATCAGGTTGGATCCCTGCAGTTCGCCTTCCGGGTTATAGATGGCCAGGCAATGGTCATCCAGGATGCCCGCAGGCAGTTCATCATCCGGTCCGGGTTTGAACCACTTTTCATTCGGGTAGTGGACGAATTCCCGGTTGGCGATGTCCTCACCGAAATACTGGTCGTTATAGAAGAAGTTACAGCTCAGACGCTCGATAAACTCACCCAGGGCGGAACACAGGGCGCTTTCCTTGGTGGAACCCTTGCCGTTGGTGAAGCACATGGGGGAGGAGGCGTCCCGCACGTGTAGCGACCAGACATGGGGCACGATGTTGCGCCAGGAGGCAATCTCTATCTTCATGCCCAGGTCCCGCAGGATTCCGGTCATGTTAGCGATGGTTTCCTCAAGCGGCAGGTCCTTGCCCTCAATAAAGGTGCGGCTGCCCTCCGGCGTCGTCATCAGCAGGGCCTGTGCGTCTTCGTCCAGGTTGTCCACGGTCTCGATCTCGAAGGTCGGTCCGGTCTGGACCACCTTTTTCACGGTACAGCGGTCGATGGAACGCAGGATGCCCTGGCGATGCTTCTCCGGCAGGTCTTCCGGCAACTCCACCTGGATTTTGAAGATCTGGTTGTAACGGTCCTCCGGGTCGACAATATTGTTCTGGGAGAGCCGGATATTGTCTGTGGGTATTTCCCGGGCCAGGCAGTAGACCCGCACGAAATAGGCAGCGCACAGGGCAGAGGAGGCCAGGAAGTAATCAAACGGACTGGGCGCGGAACCGTCACCCTTGTAGCGAATAGGCTGGTCTGTGAGAACGGTGAAGTCGTCGAACTTCGCTTCCAGTCTCAGGTTGTCGAGAAAGTTAACGTTGATTTCCATGGCGAGTCTACCGGATCCGGAAAAATGGCGGGCTTACTGAACTGGCCGCCATTATCCAGATTTTGCCGGGTCCCGTCTCGGTGGATTACCCCGACGTCGGGCTGGCGCTGGCTGGATCGGTCGGGGCGGGGCTGGAAAACCGCCCTACAAGGCCTTGCGCATGTTGTACCGCAGGAAATGGGCACCGCGCACGGTAGTCTGGTACTCCTGCTCGATTTCGAAGCCGTGACGGAGGAAGAACGGGCGGGCAACCACGCTGGCTTCGGTGAGCAGTTCCGTCACGCCCAGTGTCCTGAGGTGTTCCTCAGCCCTCCGCAACAATGCGGAAGCCACGCCCTTGCGAGCATAGTTGGGGGCCGTGTAGATCAGGTCAATCTGGCCGGTGAGTTCATAGGAAATGAACCCTGCGAGCTGGCCGGCCTCCTCTGCCACCAGGGTCTCCAGAGAGTCCAGCCGGTGCTGCCAGGTATCCAGGTTGGGAGTCCGTGATGCCCAGGCATAGCGCTGGGTTTCGTCGTAGGCGGTTGCGGTCAGCTCATGCACCGACTCGGTAAACAGCCGGACAAGCGGGCTGAGATCCTGAATCTGGTATTTACGGATACTGATGTTACTGTCGAGCGGCATTGGCGATTCCATCGGGTATGTTACTGATGAACACAGTACGACAAATCCGCCCCGTGGCAAACCGGGAATTCCATTACAAGCTGGAAGGATGGCCCCCTCAAGGTTCAGGCATTGGACGCTTGATCCGTCAGGGGCCTGCTGGCCGCCAGGGCATCAGAAGTTGACCAGGATCCCGAGGCCGATACCGTCGATGGTTACGTCACGGTCGTCATAGTAGCGCATGTACTCAAGGTTACCCGAGAGGTTGCGGGCGAGCTGGACGTTCACCCCGGCGCCGTAGGAGAAGTCTGACTCGTCGTCGGAGCGCGAGCCTGCCTCCAGTTCCACCCGGGTGAAACCAAGAATGGCATAGGGGGTGACGGGGGTCTCGTTGGCCATATTGATGGTGGCATAACCGCCGAAGAAATTATCCAACTTGACCTCAGTGCCATTGACGGTGTCATCGTTTACGCCGAATCCGGCCCGCGCTTCGGCACCGAAGTACTTGTTAGCCTGGACGCCAACCTTGGCGGAAAGCGTGCCCACGTCTGCGTCCTCCTGGGCATCAATATCGATAAAGGTGTAGTTCACGCCGGTGTAGAGTCCGCCCACACCAGATTTGTAGATGTCCTGTGCAAGGGCTGCAGATGACATTGTGATACCTGCGGCAGCCGCGGTTGCGACGAGAATAGTCTTGCGCGTACCCATGGGCAATCTCCTTTGATTGGAAGGTCAGGGTTGATCGCAATCGGAACCAGGTATGCCCGGGTCCGGTATATGACGGTCAGGTTTCAGCACATCCTGACTGTTCAAATACAGGCTGCACCAACGATCGTGATCCCGCCATCGGGATAGCCGGTGTTTACAAGGACTTTACGCTTATCCCCAAAGCTGGGTGGGGCCTGCCATTATTGGAACAGAAGAACTGAAAGTAGTTCGGGACGTGTTGGAAAGCGAAACAAGGACACGTCGCATTTTCATGAAAATGCAGTGATCTAGTGGGTTATGCCTACTAAAATGTCCTAAATGTCACAAAAAAGATCGAACCTTTTTTCTTTGTTAGCGTCATAACTAATGTGTACGGGCAATTTCACGCCCATTTAAAGAGAGGTAGTTATGAATGCAAAATCCCTGATCGCCGCTACGCTTATCGGTTCCCTGGCTCTTGGTAGTTCGTCACTTGTCCTTGCCGGCCCCGGCAACGGTAACGGTAACGGAGGACAGTCAGTTGACGCCCCCACATCCGCGGTTGTCGATCCGGACCTTACTGAGATCGAAATCAGCGATCTCCGTTATATGAGGGAGGAGGAAAAGCTGGCCCGGGATGTATACCTTACGCTCGATGAACAATGGGGCAAGCAGACCCAGGTATTTGCAAGGATCGCTCTTTCCGAGGAAGACCACACAACAACAGTGGACTATCTGCTCGACAAGTTTGGCGTTGAGGATCCCGTCGTTAACGACACGATCGGCGTATTTACCAATCAGGAGTTGCAGGCCCTTTATGACGAACTCGTCGCCAAGGGCAAGACATCCTTCATTAACGCACTTTATGTCGGTGCACTGATTGAAGAAAAGGATATGCGCGATATTCTCGCGGCCATCGACCAGACCGACGAACGCCCCATTATCATTGCCTACTCCAACCTCCTGGATGGGTCCAAGAGTCATTTGCGGGCCTTTGTCAGGGTGATCGAAGCCCAGGGCCTGACCTACGAAGCCCAACTGCTGGACCCTGAAGAAGTCCGGTTAATCCTTGAAGATAACAGTGCGGTTGAAGAGTAACCGGCCCTGAAAACAGCAAGGGCAGCCTTCCGGGGCTGCCCTTTTTTATGTCTGCGCCGCGGTGATAACAGCGCTGCGTCAGGAAACGTCGGATGTTCCGTTCTACGAAACTGTGTCGTCCGTGCTGCTGGTGAGCACGGCGAGGGTTTTCTGCACATGCTCGGCAACTTCCGCCCCCAGTGGCGTGAGGTAACCGCCATCCTTCTGGGATATCAGGCCTTTGCCATGAAGGCGTTCGGCTGCGGCTACCACAGCCGGGTCGGCAGTGTGTTGATGTACCTTGATGCCTTCCTGCGTAGAGGAAGAGTCAAACAGCGCCAACAGGTTGAGCTCGCTGAGATGGTCCTGGGAAAAGGGCATGGGGTTTTCCTTTTTTGTAACTGGAACAGCGGTCATCCCGGCAGAAAGCCGGGGACGACCCCGGTCTGTGACTTTTCGCAGTGTCGGTCAGATCCGCTGCCTTGTCCAGATAACCGGCCTTATACTGCGACACCCAGGTTCCGGAGGTAGTCGTCGTAGGTACCGCTGAAGTCAGTCACGCCATCTTCGGACAGTTCGATGATGCGAGTGGCCAGGCTGGAGACGAACGCCCGGTCATGGCTTACGAAGATCAGTGTGCCAGGGTAGTGCTCAAGGGCCAGGTTCAGGGCCTCGATAGACTCCATGTCCAGGTGGTTGGTGGGTTCATCCATGACCAGTACGTTGGGCTTCTGGAGAATCAGCTTGCCAAACAGCATGCGGCCCTGCTCTCCGCCAGAAATGACCTGCACCGATTTGCCGATATCATCGTTGGAAAACAGCATACGCCCAAGCGTGCCCCGGACAAGCTGTTCACCACCCTCGGTCCATTGGGACATCCACTCAAACAGGTTGCTGTCGTCAGCGAAGTCGTCGCCGTGCTCCTGGGCAAAGTAGCCAACCTGGGCGGCATCTGCCCATTTCACGGTGCCTTCGAGGGGGGCGAGGTCTCCCACCAGCGTGCGTAGCAGGGTGGTCTTGCCGATACCGTTGGGGCCAATGATGGCCACACGCTCACCGGCTTCGATCTGCAGGTCCAGGTTGCGGAACAGCACCTCGTTGTCAAAGCCCTGGCTGACTTTCTCTGCTACCACGGCCTGGCGGTGCAGCTTGCGGTGCTGCTCGAAGCGGATAAAGGGACTCATGCGGCTCGACGGCCGGATTTCCTCCAGCTGAATCTTGTCGATCTGCCGGGCCCGGCTGGTCGCCTGCTTGGCCTTGGAAGCGTTGGCAGAGAAGCGGCTCACAAAGGTCTGTAACTCGGCGATCTGGGCCTTCTTCTTGGCGTTGTCGGCCTGGATACGCTCCCGGGCCTGGGTGGCGGCGGTCATGTACTCGTCGTAGTTGCCCGGGAACTGGCGTAGTTCGCCGTAGTCCAGGTCGGCCATATGGGTGCAGACACTGTTCAGGAAATGGCGGTCGTGGGAGATGATAATGATCGTGCTGTTGCGGGCGATCAGGATCTGTTCAAGCCAGCCAATGGTGTTGATGTCCAGGTGGTTGGTGGGCTCATCCAGCAGCAGCACGTCCGGGTCAGAGAACAGTGCCTGGGCCAGTAGCACGCGGAGTTTCCAGCCGGGAGCGATCTCGCTCATGGGCCCGTTGTGCTGGTCCAGCGGAATACCCAGGCCAAGCAGGAGTTCCCCGGCCCGGGACTCGGCGGTATAGCCATCGAGTTCCGCGTATTCATTCTCCAGCTCACCCACCGCCATGCCGTCTTCTTCGGACATCTCCGGCTTGCTGTAGATGCGCTCCCGTTCAGCGTGCACCTGCCAGAGCCTTTCATGGCCCATGATGACCGTGTCCAGCACGGTGTAGTCCTCATACGCGAACTGGTCCTGGGGCAGCTTGCCCAGACGCACGTCCGGGGCAAGCATGACCTGGCCACTGGAAGGCTCGAGCTCACCACCGAGGATTTTCATGAAGGTGGACTTGCCACTGCCATTAGCGCCGATCAGGCCATAGCGGTTACCGCCACCGAACTTGACAGAAACGTTCTCGAACAGGGGCTTGGCACCGAATTGCATGGTGAGGTTTGCGGTAGAAATCAAAAGAAACAGTCCTGGAAGGAAGAGGGCGGCCCGGCACAAGGGGCTGACCTGAAAAATTGGGTGCGTAGTGTACAGGTAGTCGCCGACTGTTGATAGCCTGGTAACGGCAATCCGGATTCAGGGGTTTGTACTTATTAAAATAAATTAGGTAACGGGGACTTTATGGGTTACTGTGGGTCGGTAGAAAAGATTTGTTTCGAACTTCAAGAATAAGACGTTTCTCTGGTTATTACTGGTAGTCCACCGTCCTGTTTTCGAGTCTTCATATTTTTTCCGCATATCGCTGACCGGTTATCATTCTGATGAACTGGCTGCAACCAAAATTAATGATTACAGGATATTTCTATATGTCTATTACTACCGGTACTGTCAAGTTCTTCAACGAAGCAAAGGGCTTTGGTTTTATCACTCGTGAAAGTGGCCCGGACGTGTTTGTTCACTTCAGCGCCATCCAGGGCAGCGGCTTTAAAACCCTGGCAGAAGGTCAGCAGGTTGAATTCAACGTCAGCGATGGCCAGAAAGGCCCGCAGGCGGACAATGTAGTCGCTATCTGATATAGCCAACTACATGATCTGAAAAAGGCAGCTTCGGCTGCCTTTTTGCTTTGTGTCTGAAATAGAAGCCGCTGTTCTGGCTCCCGTGCCGTTAGATATCAACAGCCTGCCGGTGTTCTTGACATTCGGGTGTCAGATTTCCTCACCGAAAGCCGAGCGATGGAACGCCACGGCCTCTTCAGCCTCCGCAATACCGGGTTCCTTGAGAACGGGTGCCTCGCCGCCGGCGAGTACTTCCAGAACGGCATGCACACCTCGGCCCAGGGAGGTCAGGTTATAACCGCCCTCCAGAACGCAGGCGATCCGCCCCTGGCAGTGCCGGTCCGCGATGTCCCGGACAATGCTGGCCATCATCCTGAAACCGTCATAGGACACGTTGAAAGCCATATCGTTGCGGTGGGGGTCGAAACCGGCTGAGACCAATACCAGGTCTGGCTTGAAGTAATCAGCGGCAGGTACCAGGAGCTCCCGGAAAACCTTTTCAAAAGCGATGTCGCCCGCCGCCTCCGGCAGGGGAACGTTGATGGTGTAGCCTTCCCCCATACCCTCACCCACGTCCTGTAACAGCCCGGAACCGGGATAGAAGGGTGCCGCGCAGTGGGTGTCGAAGAACAGCACATCGGGGTCTGCCCAGAAGATTTCCTGGGTTCCGTTGCCGTGGTGGGCATCCCAGTCGACGATCAGAATGCGCTCGCAGCCGAGTTTCGCATGGGCATGGGCCGCAGCTATGGCGACGTTATTGAGCAGGCAGAAGCCTCGGGCACGTACCGGCTCGGCATGGTGGCCCGGTGGTCGCACCAGGGCAAACGCACTGTCTGAGTTCCCGGCCATGACACTCTCTACGGCGGCAATGGCATTGCCTGCGGCCGTGGTAGCTGCATGGATGCTGTCCGGTGATACAGCGGTTGTGTCCCTGTCCAGCCAGGCGCGTTGGCCCTCCAGAGAGAAAAGGTGGTCCAGGTAGGAGGTGGTATGAACCCGGGAGAGCTGTTCATAGGTTGCCGGAGCAGCCCCCTGCTCAATTCGCACGCCGGGCACCGGGTAGTTGTCCAGCCAGGCCTTGATTGCGGACAACCGGCCCGGATGCTCAGGATAGCTCCACTTGAACTCCAGGTTCTGAAGAATCGACCGAACACGTTTCTCAACCCGGCTCGGAATGAACGGCAGGTCAACCTGGGGATTGTGTCCCAGCATGACTTCATCATAGAAGACACTGACAGTTCGATCGCCTATCACGGGGTTTTCCCTTCCCATAGGTTGGTTTATCTCCCTTCAGACTAGTCGGCCCATGGCCAAATTGGGAGTAAATCAACGATGAGTGGGAGGTGGGGCTGTGCTGGCTTGCGGCGTTTACTGGCTGGTATCAACAGCGGTGGGGAGGTTGCCGCCCAGCATGTTTTCCACAACAGCGGCGTTATAGAAAGCTTCCACTGTGAGAATCCGGTCGTCCTCAACCCGGAACCAGAGGGCAAGCCTTACATCGCCGATTGGCTCGAAGTGGGTCTGGTAATCGAGGATGGCGAAGACATGCTCGCCGTCAGCGCTGAGCTGGCGGACAATCAGGTCCTTCTGGATGGCCGCCATGCCAAACTGGTAAGCCAGCATGTCATCGCGACTGAGGAAGCGCATATTGGGTCCAACATATTCGAAGCCTTCAGTGGCCAGCAGCTCTTTCGCCTCATCGAATCGCTGGGCGTGTATATGGGCAATAAACTGCGCGACCAGCTCTTTAGGTTTCATGAACGGATTCCCTTTGTCTCAAGCGTTGCTGATGAGTGGCGATATGGCCGGGTTTTACAGGTTGGAGGTGCCAGAAGCGTTGTACCTTGAGACCTTCCCCGGAAAGTGTACAACGAAGGTGAGATTTTCGGTTGCCCGGGAACCTGCGTCAACCCCGGCCCTCGTCACTTTCGTCAAGCGCCGCTGAGCCCGCAGTGGGTTCTGGCGTCACGGGGCTGAAGGGCTCGCCGTGCTCGTCCTGTAACTGATAATCATAGGCCGCCTGAAGACCGGTTTGCTCTTCGCCGGCCTCGTCGGCTTCCTGCTCAATATAGCGGGGATACAGGGGGGAGAACATTGCGACGATGATTCCCGCTGCTGAAAACATTGCAAACGCGAAGGCGTAGCTGAACTCATTCACCAGTATGCCAACCAGTGGAGACCCTGCGGCCTGTCCCAGGGAGATTGCCACAAAGGGCATGACCGGTCCCATGGATAGCCTTCCGGGCAGCAGGCGGATCCCGGTCATGAGATAGAGCCCGGTCAGGCTCATGTACGCCAGGCCGAACACCAGCCCAGAGAATACAGAGATCACCATCTGGTCGGGGCTTGCAGCGAGCAGTGACAGGCTGGCAGCCAACATCACCAGCATCAGTGCGTGGGTGATCGGCGGGTTATTGCGATCGGCAAGGTCCGCCACCACGGCACCGCCGAGGCCAGCAACACCGACTGCGAGCCACAGCCAGCCTGTCATGCTGGCTGGCAGGTTTCCGAGGGTGACCACCAGGTCCGGCGCGAAGACCCAGTAGGCAGCGGAAACAAAGCCCATCACAAAGGCAAACAGCGACAGCCTGAACAGCCGGGACCATTGGGCAAGGGTGATGCCAGGTGGGGGTGCGGCGTTTGCCGGGGTGACCCGCGATACCGAGGGAATGAAATACCAGGTGGCAACGATGCCGATAACAGCAAGGACAGCGAAGGAGGCATAGGCATAGCGCCACGCATCGGCGAGGAAAAGTACGGCCGGCACTGACACTGCCACGCCGATGCTGGTACCGGCGTTCATTACCGAGCTCACCCTGCCATGCAGGGAGCGCTTTACCAGCGCCTGCATGGCCGCCGTGAGAGCAGGCATCATAAGGCCTGTACAGATGCCGCAGGCAAAGACGCCCACCCCAAGGGACACGGCTCCGGACGCCTGGCTTATCAGCGCCAGCCCTGCTGCACCAAAACCACCCGACAGGAGGGCGGTGTTGCGTGAGCCAAGCCGTGTGGCAGCCCGGGGGGCAACCAGGCTGGCCAATACAAAACTGATGAGTGGCAGCGCGCCAATCAGGCCGATCACCTCCGGCGACAGGTCCAGTGCGCCCCTTATCGGCGGAACGAACAAGCCGAAGGCGAAGCGCGCCAGCCCATAGCTAATGGCGATGAGGGCTGCCCCCAGAAGGGCAAACGCTGTGCTTGAAGGAAACTTCATGCTGCTCCCGCCGGTCTTTTGGCGAACTTTCCGGATCAGGGTGTCCCCGCCTGGTCCGGGCGGATGCTGTAATGCGGCTACAGGGTGCACAGGCAGCCACAGCGTTTTCAAGTCAGCGTAGACCGCAATGAAACGAACGGCCAACGTCGACTTTTCACGACTATGACGAGTTTTGGGGGAGGGAAGGTGACCCGAGGCCCGGGCAAACTGCTCCGGGCGCCGGTGTGTGATTCAGGGGTGAAGAGGTCTGTGGCGGGGCGGTTCAGATTCCGTAGAGCGCCTTAAGGTGGGCCATGAACTGCGGCCTGTTCTTGGCAGCATCGGCCTGGACCTTCTGCACTGCCGGCCTTTGGGCCATGCGCTTGAAGTAGTCGTGTAGTCCCGGCACTTCAGCCAGTGGGTCACGGTCAAGGAATGCCTTGCCGACGTTACGCACGATGGGCAGGTTCAGAATCGCTGCAATATCCGCCACAGTAAACTTGTCGCCATAGGCAAACTGGTCAAACGAGGACAGTTTCGGCAGTGCTGCCGCAGCCTTGTCGAGACCGGTCTCCACTTCTTTCAGTACGGCAGGGTGCGGCTGTGTGCCCCCGAGGAGGTTCGGGATCAGGCGGCGGGCCACCAGCTCGAAATACAGTTCGATGAACTGCGACAGTTCCTGGACCTTGGCAACGTCAAACGGTGACTGGGGTATCAGGGAAGGCTCCGGGTAGGTGCGCTCGATGTATTCCAGAATGGGGCGGGATTCACTGATAAAACCTTTCGGTGTTTCCAGTGCCGGCACCTTGCCAAGCGGGCTCTTGTCCAGGTATTCCGGCTTGTACTTCGGGCCGACGCCGGTATAGGAAAGCACTTCCTCAAACTCGACACCTTTCTCCAGAAGGGCAAGCTTGGGCACGTTGTAGTAGTTGCTGGCAGAAAAACCGTGGAGTCGAATCATTGTTGTTCCATTGGTTGGTGGTGGGGCGTTGTTTTTTGGGTCAGTATAGGGGGTACGTCACCGCAAACACCACCCGTAAGTGTCTTTGCGACCAGCTCCAACCACGGGCGGCATAGCCCGGTTTTCCTTTACGGTTATTTATCCGTTCTAAGGTTGATTTGTTTTGACCCGGTGAGGGAGAGTTGCCCACTCTTGCCCTTGTCGACATATTCGATCGTTCCGCCAGACTTCAGAAAAGCAGCAGTCTGCTCTTCAATCATGGCTGTGGTTAACGTGGCCTTTACCGGTTTCTTGCTCATATTGTTCTCCCGATCGACGGTTGGCTTGTTTGCCACCGTCAAACACTCATTATATCGGAAATCGCAACAAATTGCTGGGCTGGTCGCTCGGGCAGTAATCCGTTGTGATGATAACGGGTGTCGGTTACTACGGACGCCGGGCTGGCCGGCATCCTGTGCAAAGTGGAGGCCTTTCCTGTAGGGTGCGCCGTTTTTCCTGAAGGCCTGACCCTATGACTGCTGAGTCCGTTCCCGCAACGGGAGCCAAATCCCGCCTCCTGACCGATAGTGATCCCGTGGTACTCACGCTGACCATCGGTTTTATCCTCCTGTTTGTTGGTGCCTCCGTGGTGGACAGTAACTACGTTGCCGGCCTGATTGGCAACGGTTTCACCTGGACCGCCAAATACCTGGGGTCGTTCTTCCAGGTATTGTTGCTGCTGACCTTCTTTATCGCCATTGGTACGGCTATGAGCCGTGCCGGCGCCGCCCGGCTTGGTGGGCTTGATAAGCCAGAAATCAGCCGCTTCCGCTGGTTATCGATGATCCTGTGCACCTTGCTGGCAGGTGGTGGTGTCTTCTTCGCCGCCGGCGAGCCGGTGTATCACTTTGTGGTATCACCACCTGCCTCCGGCGCTGAAGCCGGCACATCCGCGGCTGTGGCGCCAGCCATGGCCCAGTCGTTCACCCACTGGGGCTTCCTGGCCTGGGCCGTACTTGGGTCGCTGACGGCACTGGTGCTGTCCCGGGCACATTACGGCCAGGGCAAACCACTGCAGCCACGCACGCTGCTGTACCCGGTATTTGGGGAGAGCGTCATCCAGGGGCGTCTGGGTGGCGTAGTGGACGCTTTCTGTGTCATCGCCGTGGTGGCGGGCACCGTGGGACCGATCGGCTTCCTGGCAACACAGATGAGCTTTGGCCTGCATGAACTGTTCGGCGTTACCGATGGCTATGGTACCCAGTTGACCGTACTGGCGGTGCTGGCCGGGGTGTATATGACCTCTGCCATGAGTGGGCTGCACAAGGGTATCCAGCTGCTGAGTCGTTTCAACGTGCTGCTGGCCCTGGCCATCGCAGCAGTGATCCTTGTGTTCGGACCGACCCTGTTCCTGGTGAATACCTATACCCAGTCCATGGGTGAATATATGTCCTCATTCTTTGCCATGGCCACTATGACGTCGGAAACCGCTCCAGCCTGGTGGATGAAGTGGTGGACGGTGTTCTTCTTCGCCTGGTTTATCGGATACACCCCGCTGATGGCGGTGTTTGTCTCCCGGATCTCCCGGGGCCGGACAGTACGGGAGATGATCGTAGCGGTGGCCGTGTTAGCGCCGATAGCGACCACGATATGGTTCACCCTGCTGGGCGGCTCCGGCATCTACCACCAGCTGGCCGGCACCTTTGACCTGACCGAGGCACTGGGCAATTTTCAGTTTGATGTGGCGACCCTGACCGTAGCCCAGGCCCTGCCAGGTGGCACCTGGATGGCCGCTGCCATACTGCTGTTGACCACGATTTTCGTGGCCACCACGGGTGACTCCATGAGTTATTCCATAGCCATGGTTGGCGCCGGGCATGACGAGCCAAACCCCTGGATCCGGGTGTTCTGGGGCGGCGCGATGGCCCTGATGGCGGCAATCCTGTTGTACATGGGCGCCGGCCAGATCGGCGTGCTGCAGCAGTTTATTGTGCTGACCGCGATACCCGTTTCCCTGATCATCCTGCCGTCCCTGTGGACGGGGCCAAAAGCCGCGATGGCGATGGCACGGGAGCAGGGCGTCGCCTGATACCGGTTCAGGCATATCTGGTGCGATCCGGCAAGGCCACCCGTCTTAATTGGGGCCCTGTCGGTTGCCCGGTCAGAAGAAGCTGTTTATTCTTTTGAGAAGGCCCTGATCGGGCTGAATGAAAACGTACGATTTTACGTAACGAGGGGCTCATGGAGGAACTACGAGGATCCTTATTGTACTCGATCAGATACGACCTGGGTGGCTCGATTGTAGAAGAAGGAGTTCTAGACACATGTCTGGCTCGCATGAGGGAGGTGTTTCCTGATCTTCGTCCCAGACTTTCTGACCTTTCCGTTTTCAATTTCAGTTATCTCGCCCGGGCAGATCAGAAATACGTACTCGCAGAGGAAGAGATAATTTTCAAGGGACAGCATTGGCACTTGAGAACGGAGTTGGATCCAGCAGGTACACTTGGTTTCTGGCTGCAAAGCCCAAAGTACGAGGCGAAAGAACCTTGCGAACTAGCCAAAAGACTTCTTGGCTCACATCAGCAGTTCCTTGATGATAAAAACCTTGACTATCTGATCTATCTTTCGCGCAATGGTGAGGTCAGGGGAAGGTTGAGTTCGTTCGAGATTCCGGCAGATCGGGGTGAACTTGATTTTGGTCGTCGAGTGGACCAGATACTCTCACTGATCAGTGACCAGGTCGCCCAACGAAAGCGGTATAAGTTTCATGATTTTCGCCCGATCTTTCTATTAAGCGATGATGCGTTCGCCAGCGAAGAGACCCGAAATGCGTTGGTGTTCCTTGACCAAAACAGCGCCATAAAACAGGGTTGTGGTCTGAATAGCTCTGCAACGGATGAGCCCTTGCGCGGTTCGGAGGGGCGGTATGTTGCTAACACCTGGTCGTTTGTCGTTCGGGAGCAGTGCTGGACGAATGAACTGGAGCAGATGTTTTCCCACGCCCATTCGCACTGGTTCCAGATCCATGGCTCTATCTTCGAAATCAGGGACCTTGAGGCTTATATTGACAGAACGGTAATCAAGCGTCGTGAGCTCAATGTTGCTTATCTGCAAAGCTTCGGGAGATTTCTTGAGGCGCGTAAGAATGAGATGTTCTCCAGTATTTTTGCGGCACAGAATTCAGACTTTATCACCAAGAATGCACAGTATAGAGACGATCTTGAAATATTCATGACTGACTTCGGGATCGATAAACAGATCGGAATTCTGAAGGACTTCGCTGAAAGGATCAGTAATTATATTGTTGAGCAGAACAATTATTTGTCTCTGCTGGAAAGTCGGGCGCTCAACCGAAACACCAAAATGCTGGAAGTGCTTTTCTTGTTGAATACCGCAGCCGGGATTGCAGCATTTGCTCCGTCGATTTTCTCCAGCGACATTCAACCAGAGTTTGTTTTTGACCTTCCGCGTATGCTTGCCCTGCTGATACTGTTTGGATCTTTCATCTTCTACTTTGGGGTTATTTTCCTGGGGAGTCAGCTTAGCCGCCGAGAACAGGTCGCAGTTGCCAAAAAAGACTGGATGAAGATGATTGATGACTAACCGTGTTGCTACTGAAATTCAGTACCTGGAATGCCTAGCTCAGGATCCTGCTGCCTCTTCTGGAGTCTGGGATATCCTGAAGCTGGTTGATCAGGAGTTTGTTCCTCCCCTCTCTGCGCGCGAGGGCACGAAAGATGTGGTTTTCGGGAAAGATTCCAAGGTTATCGCAGAGCCACATCAATATTTTGCGACTATGAGCCAACAACCGGTATTTTTGGCCAGGATTGGGCCGGAAATTGCGGGCTTTCTGTCCTTCAGACGCGATTATCCCTATGACGCGGCCGCTTTCAGGTCATCGGCCTATGTCACCACCATTGCGGTGGCTCCAGCTTTTCGTGGCAGGGGTGTCGCCAACGCCTTGTATGAAGCCATTGAGGATTATGTAAGACAAGCCGAACCCAACGGCATCGTCAGTGTGAGGTCATGGTCTAGCAACTCATCGCATCTTCGTTTGCTGGAAAGTCGCGGTTACGAAACCAGGCTTCAGTTATCAGAGGATCGGGGGCCAGGAGTGGACACGGTTATTGTTGCTAAGGCAGTCTGAACGCTTTTTGTTGAAGCGATCAAGGTACCTGTAGTTGGCTGAACTGGTCTAACCGGCCAGGGGTCTAACTTTAGCTCAGGCAGCACCCACGAATTGACCCTGAGTCGGATGAGCTGATCAAGAGGGACAACCATGAGCTACGCCAGCCAATACAACGCGGACGCACCCAGTCGCGAAGAGATTGACCAGACACCGGGGCCGCTGGTGCTGGAGTTTGGAACCGGTTGGTGCGGTTTCTGCCAGGCCGCCCAGGCCGACATAGCAAAAGCCTTTGAGTCCCACCCGGAAACGCCCCACCTGAAAGTCGAAGACGGCAAAGGCCGCCGGCTGGGGCGGACCTTCGGGGTCAAGCTCTGGCCGACGATCGTCTTTCTGAGGGACGGGCAGGAGGTTGATCGGGTGGTGCGGCCCTCCAGTTACAGTGCTGTTGAGGCCGGGCTCGATCAGATCAGTTGAACGATCAGGGTAGGGGCGCTGGCTGAGACCAGCGCGTTATCCGCCCGGGTAATGCCCGTCACAAACGACTGATCTCATTGGTGCGCAAGAGCTTCACGGTTGCCTGGTCACGCGGCGGCGGAAGGCGCCAGCTCGATGGGCAGTGACTCATCGGCACTCCATTCGTACCAGCTGCCCAGGTAATTCCGCAGTCGGGTAAAGCCTGCCATTTTCAGGGCTGCAAAGGTGTTGGAGGCCCGTGATCCCTTGAAACAGTAAATGATGATGTCATCGTCCTTGTGAATGCCCTTTGCGGCCAGAATGTCGGTGATCTCGCTGGCGGATTTGAAGCTTGGAATGTCACTGTCATCCAGCAGCTCGTACCATTCCAGCCAGCGAGCTGTCGGAATCCGGCCCCGCCGGGGCGAATAGTCGACACCATCGGCGTCGTATGGGGAAGAACCTTCGCAGAACCACTCCCGGGCATCGCGGTTATCCAGCAGGACGACGCTGTCGTCTTCAATAGCGGCGAGCACATCATCCCTGGTGGCGATAATGTCGTTATTCACCATCACCTTGAAGTCGCTTGGCGCTACAGCAACCGTTCGGTTATCGGTGGCCAGGCCCGTTGCCTTCCAGCCGGCCAGGCCCTTGTCCAGGATGGCGGTATTATCATGCCCCAGATGATTGAGCAGCCACCAGCCGCGACAGGAACTCCCGAAGCGAGTGGTCAGGCCATCTTCGTAGAGCACCGCTTTCTGCCCCGGCCGGAGGCCGACGCCGGAAAGTATGTCCTCGAATTTCTGGTAGGTAGCACTGAGTTCATCCTCTGAGGTGGTTGTCAGATGGTAAAAGATATCCGGTACGTTGACGGCCCCCGGAATGTGTTCTGCGGCGTAATCGGCGGTATCCCGGACATCGATCAGAAGGATATCGTCGTTATTGTCGAGTGTGGCTTTGAGTTCAGTGGCGGTTAGTACGATGGATTCGGTCATGGTTCACTCCTGGAAGTCTGTCTGAGCCCGGGCAGGAAAGCATGTCGGACAGTCTGAATGCCTTGCTGACGGACAGTGCAGGTTCAGGTCTGCAATGGGTATGCCATTGACCGCCCGTCGGGAGAGACCCTGACGAAACATGGCCAGGCCCCTGGCCGACGCGGGGTGTGATGGGTGAGCGCCGTCAGCGGGACTTGTGCAGATCCGGGACGATCGCAATGACACTGTCAGACATTGTTCGCCACTTGAGCAAATCCCGGAATCTTGTATCCGTATAAGCAAAGTTTTAAATTGGCCTTAGAACAAAAAGAGCGAACGACATGAATGCGCATTGTCTGGCTGCATGCACACTGTGGCTGATGCACTGATGAGGCGGGAAGAAGAGCTGATCGCCCTGCTCGGGCAACTGCCCGTTGCCTGCATGCTACTGCGCGAGGCCGACCATACCGTGGTGGCCGTCAACCCGGCGTTCGAGGCGTTGTTCGGCTGGAGTGCTTCCCGCATGATCGGTCGTTCCTACGCTGAGCTGCCTTTATGGTCCAGTTCGCGGCAACGCGAGGATTTTCGCCGGCAACTGTTAACCAGCGGCCGCATTCAGCAACATGAAACCCACTTCCAATGCGGCGATGGCCAGACCAGACCCTGCCTGGCCTATGTCGAGCAGGTCCGCATCGGTGACCAGTTGTACCAACTGGCCACGGCCCACGACATGTCCGAGCGGAGCAACGCCAACCAGGAACTGAAGCAGAGCGAAGCCAAGTTTGCTGCCCTGTTCATTGACTCCCCCGAACCCTATGTACTGTTTTCCAAACGTACTGCAAAGATAATCGAGATCAACCACCGGTTTACCCAGGTGTTCGGCTACCAGTCACAGGATGTGATCGACAGGAATGCCAACGAATTCGGGTTCTGGCGGTATCCGGAAAAACGTCCGGCGGTCATCGACAAACTGATGCGCGAGGGTTGCCTGCGCAATGAGCCGGTTGACCTTGTCGCCAAGGATGGTCGCGTGCTGAACTGTGAGGTTTCCAGCAACTTCATCCTGGTCGGCGAGGAGTGGTGCACCCTGTCCAGCTTCAAGGATGTCACCGAGCAGAGAAGAATCGAGGCGCGCGTCAAGCATCAGGCTTATCACGATGCGCTGACGGATCTCCCCAACCGCCTGCTGCTACACGACCGACTGCAACAGTACCTGGCCCTCAGTGAGCGCCATGGCCTGAGTTGCGCGCTACTCTTCTTCGACCTGGACCATTTCAAGCGCGTCAACGACTCCCTCGGTCACGGCTGTGGCGATGCGGTCCTGCAGGAGGTAAGTCGCCGCCTGCAGGAGCGGGTGCGCAGGGCTGATACAGTCGCCCGCCTGGGCGGCGACGAATTCGTCATCCTGCTTACCGGCCTGTCCGGCAAGCCGGAACAGATTGCCGAGCAGGCGCGGGTCAGCGCGGCCGAACTGCTCGAGGTTGTGTCCGCCCCCATGCAAATCGAGGGTTACGGACTGCAACTGAGCTGCAGCATCGGTATTGCCCTGTCCTCAGAGCATGGCAACACTCCGGAAGACCTGCTAAAGCATGCCGATACCGCGCTGTATGGGGTGAAGGCCAGCGGACGCAACAACATCGCCTTTTTTGAGCCGCAGATGCAGGTGGCCGTCAGCCAGCGTCTGCAACTGGAAACCGAGTTGCGCAACGCGCTGCTGGAGGGGGAATTCCTGTTGCACTACCAGCCGCAGGTCGACGCCTGCACGCAGCGTATAACAGGCGCCGAGGCCTTGTTGCGCTGGCAGCACCCCGAAATGGGAATGATCGGTCCAGGCACCTTCATGCCTGTGCTCGAAGAGAGCGGCATGATCCTCGAAGCCGGCCACTGGGTCCTTGAGCAGGCCTGCGACTTCATAGCCCGGCTTCTCGACCAGCGGTTGATCGCCGCTGACCAGTTCTGCCTCTGTGTCAACATAAGCCCCCGGCAGTTTCGCCAGGCCAGCTTTGTTGCCCAGGTGGCAGCAGCCATTGCCCAAAAGCAGATACCCGTGCAGTGCCTGAAACTGGAAATCACCGAAAGCATCATGATCCACAACATATCCGACACGGTGGAGAAGATGAACGAGTTGCGGGACATGGGCATCCGTTTCGCGATTGACGATTTCGGGACCGGCTACTCATCGCTGAGCTATCTCAAGCGATTACCGGTAGACCTGCTCAAGATCGACCAGTCATTCATCGACGACTGTACCCATGATGGTAATGATGCCGAGATCGTCCGCGCTATTATCGCCATGGCCCGCAGCCTGAAGATGGAGCTGATTGCCGAGGGCGTGGAAACCGCTGAACAGCTGGCTTTTCTGAAGCAGCATGGGTGCCGAACCTATCAGGGTTACTACTTCAGCCGGGCTGTCAGCGAAGAAGCCTTCTGTGCACTGCTTGGTCCACCCGCGACCCGTTGATCGACCCCGAAGTAACCTGGGACGTTCGACTATTTTTCCAGGTGCCTGTCCCAAATACCCCAAATACACCGTTCGGTGTTCCGCCCAGACCGCGCCATTGGTCGCGGACGACGATTGACATATTTGATCGATTCATTCGCGCCACACGTATTCGTTACCGTGTTGTTCTTCATCAACTCATAGCCGAGCGGAACTCAAGTGAGAAAATTTACAGGCCTACTGCTGGCCATTTGCGCACCTGCATTCTTTATTCAAACCGCATTAGCACAGGAAGAAAAAACGGCGTTGGTGCCATTACCCTCGCTCGACGATTTCACGCGGGGTGAGGACGGCTGGGGCTTCGGCCTGGGCCTGGGTGTTGAATACGAATCTGCCTACGAAGGGTCGGATGAGTTCGACTTCGAAGTCAGTCCCGCTGGCGCGGTACAATGGCGCAAGGGCGATGATATCTTCTTCTGGGCCGGAGAAGTGTTGGGGTGGCGTGGTCTTCGGTCTGATACCTGGCTATTGCAGGCATCAGTAGGCTTCGAAGAGGGACGCGAAGAAGGCGATTCTGATGACGGTCGGCTGGACGGACTTGGCGATACAGACGAGGGCGTTGAATTCGTGCTGCAGGCACGTCGTGCGTTCGATGCTGACTGGCGTTATTGGTTGGATGGTCGAATTGTGACCGGTGAGACTGGAAACCTGGGTATTGTGGGGGTGGGTCGTCGCTTCGGTGAGCGGAACGATGGAACCGGCTCTGAACTTTCAATCGCGGCGGTATTTCACGATAGCGATCTCGCCAATGAACAGTTTGGCGTAGACCCAACCCAGGCTGCGGCATCAGGACTGGACGAGACTGAACTAAGCGGGGGCTTCCGCTCGATTGGCGTCAATTACAATTATCGTGCTTACATCAACGATAACTGGCAGATCTTCGGCGAAGCGCTCTATGAGCGCTATAGCAGCGATATTGCAGATAGCCCGATCACACGCAACAACTATGAAGCCGAAGTAGGTGTCGGGTTCATTTACGTCTTCTAGGCTGCTGAACGCCCTCGCTGGAGCATATGGATTCTGTAGCGAGGGTACCGGAGGACAAGCAATCGGGACGACGAAGCAATCGCGACGAGAAAATAAGTCTGTCCCGGTTTTCTACTATTCGTATTCGCAGCACCCTGGCGGATTCCAGCCTGTTGGCGAAACCGTTGAGGCAATCCCGTAACACTGTCTGCGCTGCGCCGGGCTACCTTAATCATTCGCCAGCCATCCACACACCCGCCGACCTGGCTGGACAAAACTGCCTGATGTTCAATCTCCACGACCGGCCGCGGGTATGGGAGTTGGGCGACGAAGAGGTTGTAGTGAGCGGCAATTACCGTACCGACAGCAGTCTGGCCATTCGCCAGAGCCTGCTCAACGGCGCGGGCGTGGGTTTGGTGCCGCGCTTTCTGGTGCAACAGGAACTGGATAACGGGGCACTGGTGGCCTTACTGCCTGAATACCCACCCAAGCCCTACACCCTGTTCGCGTTGTTTCCCCCGGGGCGCAAACAGCCCACCAAAGTGCGACTTTTGCTGGAACACCTTGATGAGCACCTCGGTGATGAACCGTATTGGGAATGAGCCGTTGCGATGACTCGGTGACCGCGCTTGCGTGATTGTTTCCATTTTGGAAAAAGTATTCTTCAATGCTCACTATTTTTCGATGGATAACTGTTCCCTAGAGTGATCAGCAACACGTCACGACTATGGGAGTCATCACTATGAATATTCACCAAGCCCTGGACTGGCGCTACGCCGTCCGCGAATTTTCGCCGGAAAAACTCGATACCCGTACCGTAGAAACACTCCTGGATGCGGCCCGGAAAAGTGCGTCGTCATACGGTTTGCAGCCCTACAAGCTCCTTGTGGTGGAGAGCAGGGCGGTGAGGCAAGCATTGCTGGCGCACTCTTTTGGCCAGAAAAAGGTGTTGGACTGCTCGCACCTGATCATTTTTGCAGCGCAGACAGAGATTGGCGACCACACCGTCGATCGCTACGTGGACCAGTTCGAGAAGGCTCGCGGTGTGCCTGCAAGCGACATCGCGGGCTATGTGGAGCATATGAAACAGGCGCTGGCGGGTAAAACGCCGGCCGAGAAACAAGCCTGGGCGCACCAGCAAGCCTACATTGCACTGGGCACCCTACTGACCGCTGCCGCCACCATGCAGATCGACAGCTGCCCCATGACCGGATTCGACCACAAAGCGTACGATGAGGTACTGGGACTGGCGAAGCTTGGACTGGAAAGTACCGCTATCGTAGCACTGGGTTATCGCAGTGTCTGGGATACCGCAGCCCGGTTACCAAAGGTCCGGTTTGATTATGAGGAAATTGTGCTGACCATTCAGGGGTAGGTTACCGTACCAAAACGAGCGCCAGCTTCAGATACCTGGCGCTCGTAAATGGCTCACGCTTTCCCCGGCGTGATGGCCTGATTTTTAACCGCCCTTTTGAGCAGAGGTTAAGTTACCTGTAGCAGCCTGGATGGGGGTGTGGTGCCGCAATGCCTGTCTATATCGATTCTGTTGAAGAGGCTTTTGGCGGATCGCGGCCATATCCCGTCGCCAATGACGATATTGAGCAGTACAGGAAATTGCCCGATAGTTACCGGCAGGCCAACCACTGGAAAGGAATTCCATGCCCCGTCCCCGAGAGCAGCTCGTCGCGGTCAGCGACACTCCCTACTATCACGTAGTTTCACGCTGCGTCCGCAGAACCTTCCTGTGCGGTTATGACCGGGAAACCGGCACGGATTACGAGCACCGGCGCCAGTGGATTGAAGAGCGAGCCAGGTTGCTGTCCTCCCTGTTCGCCATTGATCTGTGCGCCTACGCAGTCATGTCCAACCACTACCACCTGGTGGTCAAGCTGTGCCCTGAGCAGAGTGAAGCCTGGACGGACGACGACGTACTGGAACGTTGGTGCAGCCTATATAAAGGCCCGCTCATCGTTCAGCGTTACCTGAAAGGGGAGCGCCTGATGGAGGCCGAACGCCGGTTTCTCGAACGCACGGTCAGCGTCTACAGAACCCGCCTCACAGACCTGAGCTGGTTCATGAAGTGCCTGAACGAACCCATCGCTCGCGAAGCCAACCGGGAAGACGGCTGTACCGGCCATTTCTGGGAATCACGTTTTAAGTCACAAGCACTCCTGACCGAGCAGGCCTTACTCAGCTGCATGGCCTACGTAGATCTGAATCCAGTGAGAGCCGCCATGGCCGAAACACCGGAATCCTCGGACCACACCAGCATCAAGGAAAGGCTGGCACCGCAGATTAATCTTGCGCAGGCGATCCAGAACCAGTTGGACTCCGGCTACCTGCGCCAGTTTCCGGTTTCCCTGAAGCCGCTACTGAACTTTGAGGGCAGCGAGCGGAATGGTGTTCAGCGAGGGATTCTGTTCAGCTTGAGAGACTACCTGGAACTGGTGGACTACACAGGCCGCCTCATCCATCCCGCCAAAAGGGGCACTATCCCAGCGCATACCCCACCGATTCTGGCCCGCCTGGGCCTCACACCCGATGAATGGTTGCAAGAAGCCTGTGAATTCGAGGCCCGCTACGCCCGGAACCAGAGGGCAGAGCAGGGCAGGCGACGACGAGCGGCATAACGAACCCACCCTCCAAGGCAAAATGTCGAGACTGGTCACAACCAGGGCGGTTGCGTGGATTCAATTCGGAAATTTATGCCTGATTTTGGCGAGACTGTTCAAAACATAGGCAAAGCTGCTGGGCAGTGTGTGATCACGACTGAGGTGGCAGTCTCGGCACGCGGTTCATTGGTTTTCTTCCTTGGCAGTGCCTGTCCATGGTTTTTTCCGCAGCGTGTGATCACGACTGGAGCGGCAGCCTCGGCACGCGGTTTATTGGTTTTCTTTCTTAGCAGTGCCTGTCCTTGTTTTCCGTTTCTTAGTAGTGCCTGTCCTAGTGTCCCGTCTGGGTAATTCGTTTATTTATCATTAATGACACTCAACTTTGCT
>Ga0208301_1000179_pt1 | contig 23526 bp, 32 predicted proteins | sample 25BtaG_FD_184100 | JGI IMG/M metagenome (GOLD analysis project Ga0208301, IMG submission 184100) | Marine viral communities from Cariaco Basin, Caribbean Sea - 25B_WHOI_OMZ_CsCl (SPAdes) (version 2) | ecosystem: Environmental > Aquatic > Marine > Oceanic | place: Caribbean Sea: Cariaco Basin...
GCAGACCGCCCTCAAGGCCTACTACGACTACCGCACGGAAGGATACGACCACCGCCAACGCGTATTCGAGTGGCAATTGTTGTCGTCGCGGATCATCTTTGTGGTTGTCATCGCCCTGGTTGGAGTCGGCATCTATTTTTCGTGGCTGCAGTTCCGGGCGGATTTGAAGAAGACCGGCAACGAGGGGGATCGTGGCGTCTCCACACTGGAAGCGTCGACCTCCGGCATCAAGGTCAGTTCACCGGTACTGGGTGTGGTCATCCTGGTGATCTCGCTGCTGATCTTCTATCTGCACCTGCAGTATGTCTACCCGATTGAGGAAATACTCTAAAACCGGACCACGCCCATAAAAAGGAGAGTCCGGGGCGGGTGCCCCGCCCCGGACTGGCCCTCAGACCCGCTCGAGGGTTACCGGAACCGGCCGGCATACCGTATTGCAGACCGGAGAGTGGTCCTTGGCAAACGACAGGAGATCATCCAGCTCCTCGTCGCTGCAGTCAGCCTCAATGTCCATGAAAATACGAATGCTCTCGTAGCCGACCACAGCCTCGTCATTTAGTGCCAGCAGCCCTTCCAGGTTGATATTACCCGACAGTCTGGTTGACAGTTTTCGGATGGTGATGTCCCGTGCCGCCGCATGCAGGACCGTGGTGGTGGTAACACAGCCGGCCAGAGCATGCAGGAGAAATTCCACCAGGTTGGCACCTTCGTTTTTGCCCAGCAGGACCGGGGGCTCACCATTGGTGAAAACGAAGTCTTTTTGACGGGATTCGTCTTCAGCGCCGGCTCCGTAAAATCCGCGGATGGCGGAGCGATTTTCACCGCCGTCCACCCATTCGTTACGTGCCCGGAACTCGAACTGCGCCAGGCTTGGGTCGTTTTTCAGGGCTTCAATGGTCTGGCCCATCTGGATCAGATCAAGGCCGTTACGGGTCTTAATATTTACCTGTGTGTTCATTTTTCTCACCTTGCTTCATCGTCTAAAGGAACCCGGGGACCGGGAGGCGCTCTTTGTGGCGTCTGGGTATAAAGTAAAGGATGACTGCGTACTCGGTCAGATGGAGTTCGGACAAAAAGGAGGCATTTGTGCCACCAATTGCAGGGAGGATGGAACATGGGCCAACAACCTAAAAAAGTTCTGATTCTGGCTCTGCCCGAAACGGCAGGTTCGGCGCTGTATGGAATGGTGGATGTGCTTATGGCAACGGGCAATATCTGGCAAACCCTGGTGGGGAATCAGACTCCATATCAACCGTTTGATGTGCATATTGTTTCCGTCGACTCGGCGCCATTTCATTGTGGCCATGGCATTCCCGTTGAGCCGGCGTACGCCATTGCGGATGACCCTGCCGCCGATATCCTGATCCTCCCGGAGATCTGGCTGGGGCCCCATGAAGATATCGGAGGCCGCTATGACGCCCTTATGGACTGGATCAAACTCAGATTCCGTTCGGGCACAACGATCTATTCTGCGTGTTCCGGATCAGTGTTACTGGCAGAGAGTGGTTTATTGGATAACTGCACAGCAACGTCTCACTGGGGTTATCAGGAGCTTTTTCGAACGCACTATCCCAGGGTGCATTTCCGGCCGGAGACCAACCTAGTTTATGCTCACCCCGATGGCCGGTTGGTGACGGCGGGCGGAACTACATCGTGGCATGACCTGGCACTTCATATCATTGCCCGTTACGTGGGGATTGGTGAAGCGCTGCGCATTGCAAAAGTGTATCTGCTGAAATGGCACGGAGAAGGCCAACTGCCGTTCACGGACCTGGTCCGGCAAACACGCCATGCCGACTCGGCTGTGCGCAAATGTGAGGAGTGGCTCAAGATGCATTGGCGCGATCCCCGGGCCATTGCCCTGCTGGTAGAGGCCTCTCCTCTGCCAGAGAGAACACTCAAGCGGCGGTTCAAGGCTGCCACTGGCTCCTCAATGATTGAGTACCTTCAGAATCTTCGCATTGAAGCGGCCAAGCGCGCCCTGGAACATGGCAACTTGTCAGTGGAGGAGGTAAGCCTGGAGGCCGGTTACGAGGATGTACACTTCTTTCGCCGGTTATTCAGGCGCCTGACGGGACTTACCCCTGGCGAGTACCGGCGTCTGTTTCGACCTCTTATCGAAGAATTGGCAGATCTTTCCGAGGCGTAGGCTTTGATCGGGAAACTGTCCCGGTTTTATCACGCCTTCAGCGTTTCGGGCCGGAACAGTGCCGTACCCAACACCAGAACAAACGCGGCCACCACAAACACCTTATTCACAAACCAGTTTGTCCGCCAGATGGACCACTCCGGCTCCGACAGGAACCAAATGAACAGAGTGGTGATAATCAGGATCTCAACCACAGACATGCCAATCGCCAGCATGCGCGTATACCAAGGCCTGGCCATTAACGCCCAGGCCAGCCAGAGGTGCGCAACCGGCCACAGATCCCAGTAGATATAGGTTGTCCATGCCTCATTGCTGGCCAACGCGAAGCCGATCGGGAACAGGTATTTGATAAAGATGGTCCAGGCCACGAGGATCACGAACAGATGCGCGAGAAACCTGGTCCAGGGGCTCCGGGCAGTTTCAATGGGCGATGTCATTGTGACGCTCCTGTTGGCAAGTTCATCTGAGAGTGCGAGGTCAAGAAATCATGAATTTCAAACAGCTCAAACAGAAGGCACTCGAAAATCCGGAGGTTCGCCAGGAGTATTAGGCTCGATCTTTCACGACCTGCCAATTGATAGCCATAACAACAAGCAAGCCCCACCAAAAAGAAACACTGCAAAGTGGATAGCCAGATTCTTCCGGGTCGTTGGGGCGGGTTTTCTGGCGAAACCAAAGTAATCCTTACCGAACAGCCCTACGCCGCAGCCCTCACAGTAGTTTTTTGAGTAAGAAATCCTCAGCGCAGATGGCTCAAACTTTTCCCGACAGCTGTAACAACTAGGTTTAATCATTTTGAGCTCCGGCAAGGCCTCTTCTGAGCAGACCCACCTTCGTAGCATCCAGACATTTCTGTCGAGAAGCTTTACAGATGATCAGGGTTGGCCAGATAACAACGTCCATAATACTTTGAATTTTATAACTACCGGTTTTTTGGTTCGGAACTTGCGGAGTGATTCAAATGTATTACAACCACTCGATGCAAGGAAATTAAAGTGATTAAAAAAATCTCAGGTATCTTGCTCTGTTCAGCACTCATGTTTTCTGCCGGCACTGCTTCCGCTCTTGTCATTTATGACGAAGCCGTTAACGGGGATCTGGATGCTATTGGCTCTACTAATGTTAATCTCGTGGCGGGAGATAATGTAATCACAGGCTCCATCAATCAGACTCCACCTGCCGAAACCGATCGCATCAAATTCATCCAGGGCACTGGTCTTGTCGTGAACTCAATTATCCTTTCGTTTGCTGGTGTATGGAATGCTAATGATGGTCAGAGCATGAACTCTGCCTTGTTCAATAATGTTGCCAACCTGTTCGATGATAATTTCGGATCCATCACCTCAGGCTCAACAATTGCCGCATCATTTTTTGACAGTTTTGGGCCCGAGACTGGTGCTCTGAGCACTACAACAGAGGGCGCAATCTGGGACTTTCAGCTTTCAGCAGGTACTGTTTATGCCACTAAACCATGGACGCTGACAATTAATACCACCGCTACTCCTGTCACCCCGGTGCCAGAGCCTGCAACCTTTGCACTACTTGGTCTTGGCCTGGCCGGCCTTACCTTGGCAAGACGTAAAAAGGCCTGACCCTTCTTAACCTCTGGATGACCGATAAAGCACCTTCAGGCTGCTCTGTGGCTGACGCGACGATTCGCTCAGCCGCAGTCAGCTCGCTAGCACCCTGAGCGAATGAGATCAGAACTCCCGGCGACATCTCCCTTACGCAAAAACTTTTCTGGAATTCAGCTACGACAAATGGGAATGACCTTGAGCTAGCTTCGACGATTATTGAGGTTTACGACGTTCAGTAACGGCCCTTGTTCGAAATCGGGGCCGGCGGGTCCCGGTTTTCAGGGGTTGGCCATCTTTATCCTCGCATCGACCCGATCTTCCTTATCCTGGCTCTGGGAAGAGATCAGAATCAGTTGACGAATAAAGCTAGCAATTCTTGGATCATAGATATCGTTGTGATCCCGAATCAATTCACCATCCACCCGTACATTCAGATAGGGATTGCGCCCGGCCGAGGACTCCGTGCGTTCGAGCACCGCGCCGTCAAATGGAATGCGACTCCCGCTCTCGTCCATTTCCCAGCCCTTGCTGGCTTGAACGAAAGCTTGAACTTCCGAAGACAGATCGAAACTGGCCTGCTCACGGTTCGCCAAGGTATCGTTCGCACGGAGGTAATGGGTCAGATAGGGTTCGAAGTGACCCAGGGCGGTCACGTTCGCTGAGCCCTGATCTATTGTCTCGTTATATCCAAGAACGGGATTGAATCGCTCGGCATCCCGCTCGGTTTCAAACAATGTGGAAAACCACCGCCCCATGGGGAATGCCGTGCCGGTGGCATCGTCGTCCTCAGAGGTGAGTACCGCTAATACTGGCAATTGGCCAGGAAAGTACCGCCGCCGCTCATTTGCCATGTCACTGAGCGCCGAATAGCGTGCAGCCTCGAAAGCCGGGTTGATCAGGACCACCAGATCCGCGAAGCCTACTGTATCGCTCACCACGCCCTCCGGGCCATAAGTTTGTACAAACCCGTTCTCTAAAATCTCGCTCATCGCAGAAAAGACCAGAGCTCCACCAAAGCTGTGCCCCACGACGACAAAACGGGTACGGTGGGGGTTGCCATCGGCAAGCGACTGGGCCCGTTTTGTCTTCTGCACAAGCTCCAGGCGGCTGAGTAATTCAGTAGCGCCGCCGCGCCCCACTTTATGGGCGGTATTCTTGCGCTCCCAGAATGTCAGCTCTTTCAATCCAGGCAGGCTCACGGAGCCGCCGCGCCAGCCCAGATAAATGCCGACCACCTCCCTTGACGGCGTACCGGTCCTTTCGCTCATTGCTGATTCCAGTGCACTCAATCGACGCAGCGACTCTCGAAACCTGGATATATTATTGTCTCCGGCTTGCGCACTGTGCTTCCAGCCATGCACGAACACCACCATCAAAAGATCCTGATGGGCGGCCAGGGTATTGACCTGGCCGATCACCTCCCCCAATTGCCGACGATCCCAGAGCTGCCCCTGGTCGTCGAATTCGACAAAGCCCAAGTGGTACTTCTGGTCAATCGCCTCGGGGGACTGAAACACTTGAAGCGTATGCCGAGAACATTCTTCAAGAGGTTTGGCGGAAATACACAAACCAGATTCGGTACGGTAACGCTGATGAGAAATACAGGCCGACAGTGCCGCAACCATTGCGATAACAAGGGCGAGACGGGCGCCTTTCAAGCGGTCTTTCATGACAAATTCCTTTTCAATTTGCTTGGGCAGAACCTCTTGTTACCGCCACTACTCTGCGCCCTTTAGATTGATACTCCCGCAAGCCGCTTCGCGGCCACCTACAGATAAGGCAAGCATAGCCCAGCAGGCTGCGGAAGCCAGCATCCGGCCACGCATATGTACACCCAGGCCACTGCGGAAAACCGAGCACAGTTCAGCCGGTGAACATCAACATCACACCAACCCCATAGAGCACCATGATTGTCACACTCTCTGCACCGATTCGTCCGATGCCATAGCGTTCCCGGCGTATCAGCCCCATGATCAGGATGGCCGCCATCAACAGGGTCAGGGCGACCCAACGTTCCGAGTCGGCGGTCATGGTGTGGTAGATCGAGCCATCCCGGTAGGCGATGTCGGAGGCGGCCATGAAAAGCGTATCGAAGGCATTCCCGCCGATGATGCCAGCCACCGCGAGTGTGAGCGCACCCCGCCTTACCGCGGCAACGGACGTTACCAGCTCCGGAATGGACGTACTGATCGCTGTCAGGAGAACACCGACGATGGTCTGGCTCAAACCGGCTTCCGAGCTGATTGTCGTGGCAGCGGGCTCCATGATCAGGCCGGCCACTCCGAGCGTTGCCATGAGCATCACGAATTCCGTCCAGAGACGGCTCATTGATGGCAACCGGCTCTTGCTCTCCGGCTCGTCCTGCCGGGTCTCGCCGGTGATGGAGGGGCGCCACATGGGTCTGTCGCCGGCACTCTGGATGAGCCTGGTTCCGTAAAAGTAAAAGCCAAGCAGTATCGGGGTAACGGGGTGGATGTTCCAGACGGTCACATCCGGCAAGGTCGGTGCCAGAAGAATCAACGCCAGGAGCGCGATCAGCAGTCCGTTCTGCATCATGTTCGGGGCCGAGGCAGCCGCGTGTTCCAGGTTCGCACGGCGATAGACCATGTCAGCAATGGCCAGGAAAAAGGTCTGTACCGCGATGCCCCCTAGGGCATTACTGACAGCCAGCTCCGGGTGCCCCCGGTAAGCTGCGGTCACCGAGAGCACCGCACCACTCAGGGATGTCGCTGCACCCAGAAGCACGGCTCCGGCTGTCGCCTCACCCAGCCCGGTCCGGTCAGCGAGCTGATCGACCACGCGGGTGATGCGTGTCCCCGCGATAGCAATGACCAGAGCACAGAGACTGAAAATCACGATGCTCTGTAACAGCGTCCAGCTGTCCGGATCCACGATCAGCACTGTCGTCCTTCCTTTTTTCCGATGTGTGTCCACTGAAGTGGGGGAATTCTTCCCATCAGGATATCAGCATGTCAGATAAATTTTTCTTCAAGGGCCGGCAGGACGCACGCCAGCACCATACCGCTTATGGAGGCTTTCAGACAAACGCCAGCCAGAAGAGAGGTGTGTAGAGCTCCCTACCAATGAGCTATCCTCCTTATTAAGCTTCAGAATCCAATCCTTGACCGGCTCGCGGCACGCTGGGAGTCTATAACCATGTTGATCAATTGCGTTGCCTACCAGGGCGGCAAAAAACTTCGGGACATCGACGTTGCCGAAATCCACGAATACGCCGACAAACCCGACTGCTTTGTCTGGGTGGCGCTGCGGGATGCGGACGCCCAGGAACTGGAGCAGATGAAACACGAATTCGGCCTGCACGATCTGGCCGTGGAAGATGCCCATTACGAAAATCGCCAGCGGCCTAAAATCGAGGAATATGGCGACACCCTGTTTGCTGTCATGACTACGCTCGATGTCGTAGACGGCGAAATCCTCCAGGGCGAAGTCGATGTATTTGTTGGTGAAAACTATGCCTTATCGGTCCGCAACGACAGTCAGCAGGGGTTTCTGGATGTCCGCGAGCGTTCCGAGCGGGAGCCCCACCTCTTGCGCCAAGGGCCCGCGTTTGTGCTCTACGCACTGTTGGATGCGGTAGTCGACCGCTACTTCCCGATCATGCAAATGCTGGAAGCCGAGATTGAATCACTGGAAGAGCAGATTTTCGTAAGGGGGTCAGAGCGACGCAACATGGAGCGGCTTTACGCCCTCAAACGCAAGGTCATGTTGCTGAAACACGCCGTCGCGCCGCTGATGGAGTCGGTGGGGCATCTGCACGGCGGACGCGTGCCGGCTCTGTGCGCTGACACCCAGGATTACTTCCGTGACGTCTCTGACCACCTTGCACGCATCAATGCATCGATCAATACAGTGCGCGAGACCATCACCACGGCAATTCAGGTCAACCTGTCCATGGTCGCGATTGAAGAAGGCGAAGTGAACAAACGCCTTGCTGCCTGGGCCGCCATTTTTGCGGTCGCCACCGTGCTGGCCGGCATCTGGGGCATGAACTTCAAGTACATGCCGGAACTGGATTCGGTGTACGGCTATCCGGCAGCCCTTTTGACCATGGCATGCGCCTGCGGCTTTCTGTACTACCGGTTCAGGAAAGCACGCTGGTTATAAGGCAGATTCCGGGCCTCCGGCTGCGGCTGACAACAAACGGTGCAGAGGGCAATGGCTATGATTGTTGGCGAAAACCGGGACAGATCCACTTTTCAAACCGCGAAAATAACTCCGTCCCGGGTTTCTCCTCACGTTCAGGCGATTGCCTGTTACGAAGCAGACTCCAGTTCGTTGATCGCTTTTTTGAGCACATCCACAGACTCGGAATGTTTACCCTGATTGTGCAGCGATTGACCCCGATCCCGAAGCTCTTTGATTCTGGCTTCAGTCTCACTGTCCAGCTGTGCCGACTGCAGTTGTTGATCGATCTGGTTCACCAGTGTTGGGCACTGGTTACTCAGGGCATTGCCCGCAAAAAACACCGTGAATAACAGAACCACAAGATATCGCATCATACGTTCCTCCTTATTCACACGCCCTCATATAGTATAGACAGTGAACACCGGAACGCATTTACCGCACCGAAAACCAGGGCATATCGAAAAACAGGTCTGTGCCGGTTTTCGCCGCGTTATCGATAACTTTCGATCAAAGTATTCAATTGTGATTGGAATTCAGCATCCTGCATGACCGCATCAACCTGATTGATCACGTCCATAGCGGACGGAAGATTCCTCGAAACGCCAATGCGGAAAGGGATCTGGGAATTCGGAATAAAATCAACCTTGCGAACTTTCAGCTTCTTCGAATAGCCAAGTTGTCGAGCAATGAATCGGGCGTCTTCAGCAGGCCGCACCAAAAAATCTCCGGCCTCCCTTAGCATAAGAAGATGCATCATCACATCCAAGTCCCGGCCCGGCACACGTTCCAGATAGCCGGGAATATTGTCCTCTTCCCATTGGGAGCCCTTCTCAACGATCACCCTCAGACTGGACAAGTCAGTAAAGCTGGTAGCCGATTCGAGCAGGCCTATGTTGGGGTTATCAGCCGAGTAAACCAGATAGCCAAAGTTCTGCGTGAACAGTGGCTTCGCTGAAAAGATGGCGTATTCCTCCCGCTCCTCCGACGGATACGTGAGAAGGCCATCGGTAAGACCCAGCCTGACGTTGTACTGCGCCCTGGACCAGGGCACCACCAGATTTTCCGTGGTATAGCCGGGGATAAAGCTGAACGTCAGCTGCACCAAATCCGGAAACAGCCCGACCGCCCTCTCGTCAAGCGCGGAACTGTAAGGGGGTGATTTTTCGCTGAACGCGAAGGTCAGATTGCTGCTTCCCATCGAGACTCCAGGCCAAGCAAGGAATACAACCAGAAACGCGAGCCAAAACGACGCTGAAAATCCTTCCAAAAGATGCTTATTCGCCAAGGTTACCTCTGAGGAGCTCTGAGCTTGTTATATAGGTGCCAAATGAACACCCGGTCGATACCATTCGCCAATTCTATGTTGTTAAGTCCTCCGAGAAATAGGTCTGTCCCGGTTTTGCAGGGACACCGTCCAGGCCTGCCTATAATCACGTTTCACTGAGAGTGGAAATACCGTTGACCTCAGTCACCGTTTTGGCATCCGCGCGCTCAATGATTTTCAGGAGGGTGGACTGAATGGTTTCGTCTTCCCGGGCGTCACCTCCACACACAAACGTTTGCTTCTGGGGTTCCGCGCCCTCTTCCTCGGTAAATGAAATAACAACCTCGCTGGCTGAATCCGGCGTTTTACCAAAGTACTCCAGCGAAACTAACGGATAGCCGTGAAAGCCCTTCTTAACCTGCTTCGCAATACGCTTCTTCGCTTTATCCACGTGCATAATCGGAGCCTTTCGCTATGTTTGTTATCTGGGTGCCCATGGGCAACCAGTTGATACCACTTGCCAAGATCCGGAAAACCGATAAAGGTTTCTCCGTTGTCTACTACCAGATAAGCGGCTGCAACGACTTCGACAAATCAAAGCCCAACTGCTGACGCCAGCTCATTGCTTCCGGGGCCACAAGCAGCCACCCCAGAGCGCCAAGATTGGCCAGCACCGCCAGCCAGAAAACGAACTGATAGCTGCCCTTCCGCGTCTTATGTCGAAACGCTTGCTGGGCCACCAGTGCGCCGGGCCAGCCACAACACAGCTCGAAAAGGTGCAGCGTTTTCTCAGCGATGCGTTGGGCACCCCGCTGCGCTGCCCGCTTATCGATCCAGTACATCACGAACAACACCAGACTCACCCCGCCGTAGGCAGCAAGGATCGAGACCGGCAGATAACCTTGATAAAACAAGCCAGCCAGAGTTGTGAAGAACAACAGCACTACAGCAGTCGCAACCCAGAACCCCGGAGCCATGCTGGCACCAACCTTTGCCGCTCCAGCGTATTGAAAGCGCCCTGCCCTCAGCCGGCCTTGAGCATCCGTCGCAATGCTGTATTTCACCTTGCGATTGGAAACCGGTCGGCCCCGGCCGGCATAACTGCTGATATGCGCAAAGACCCGCTCACCACCGACCTCCGGTGTAATAAAACCAAACCCCTTGGCGTCATTCCACGCAGTGAGTAACCCTTTCTGATTCAATGCACTTCTCCCTGCAGAACCTTATACCGAGCACACAACGTGTCCCTGTCCCCCAACATGTTTCTGGTCTCGACAACGAAGACCCCAAACTCCGAAATCAGAACATGGTCGATTTGGGTGGTGCCATCTTCCGTGGGGAGTTTCTCAGACATCCTTGTTTCGCATCCTTCAAACAATCCAATCTGAACGATAAATCAGTCTTTACTTCAGTGCCTTAGGACTTTTGTAACGCCTTTTGGAGGAACTCCAAGCCATTATGGCCTGGAAACCAGATCTTTCCTGTCTCTCCTGGTCCCGGCTTTCTCGATTCAAAAAACTATATCTGCTTATATCCCCGTTCCCGCAACCATGCTAAAAGACTCCACCCGGCAGTAGCCCGGGCATTCTTCCCACCAGGATCTCAGCATGTCAGACAAATTTTTCTTCAAGGGCCGGCAGGACGCACGCCAGCACCACACCGCTTACGGCGGCTTTCAGACCAACGCCAGCCAGAAGAGTGGCAGCCGGAAGTATCCGCTCACACTGGTGGTTACCAGTGAAGCGCGCAAGCAGGAAGTTGAGGCTCAGGTGGCCAAGGCGAAGCTGCATGCGACTATTTCGGTGGATACCCGCGAGGGCGCCGTTGAATCTATCAGCGAGCTCACCGCTATCCTGAATAAAGGAGGAACGGTCACCACGGTAAAACCGCCCTCCCGCAACGACGTCTGCAATTGCGGTAGCGGACTCAAATTCAAGAAGTGCTGCGGCTAACGATAGCCGGGGCATAGAGGGTAATGGCTATGATTGTTTGCGGGGTTGAGCTGACTGGCAGCGATGCGGTGGTGTGTTTGCTGAATATGGACAGGGGGCAGTTCAACCTGCCGGAGTGCAAGGTGCGCAAACTGTCCCTGCCGAAAAACCATAGCCGTGAAGATCTGCAGCGGTTCCAGGCGGCCTTTGCGGAGTTAATGGCCGAGTACGGGGTCAGCCGTGTGGCGATCAAAGAGCGGATGCCCAAAGGCAAATTTGCCGGTGGTGCCATCAGCTTTAAAAAGGGAAGCGGCCATTCAACTGATCACCGGTATTGAATTGAATGTGACCCTGCTGCCTCCGGCCCTGATCAAATCCACCCTGGCTTCCAACCCGATGCCCATTGCGTTTGCCGAGACGGGTTTGAAGGCCTTCCAGGAAACTGCTTTTATCGCTGCTTATGTGGGGCAGCTGCAAGGTCAATGCAACTGAGGGTGCGTACTCAGAAACTAGAACTGTCCCGTTCTTCTAGTTTTTCTCAGAATCCTTCAAAGGCGACCCGGACCTATAAGGAACCTTCCCCGCAGGGGTATATCTGGCAGCAGGCTCCAGATGCACATCCTGATCATCGAAGAAGATGTGCGCCTTGAACGCCTTGATGATTTTCGATTTATCCAGCCCGCCCAGGAAAAAAATCTCATCCACATACACCCCCCAATGCCGCAGGGTTTTGATTACCCGCATCTCAGCCGGGCTGTTTCTTGCGGTGATGATGGCTACACGAACGGGTGAAAAGTCGACCTTGTGAGGAAGCCGGTCCTGCAAACGCGACAACTTCCGAAGCAGCGTTGCATACGGTCCGTCGTTCAGGGGGTTGTTCTGTTCTCTATCCTCTGAAGAATGAAATCCTTTCAGGCCCTCGGCCTTGAACACGATTTCACTCTCGTCGCTGAACAGCACCGCATCACCGTCGAAGGCGATTCGCACCTGGCCATCGGGAATGGTTTCCATATTGGCGGGTGGCTCCTTCACCAGCGCCACGGCGCAGCTGTCGCTATCAATCACCCGCTGTGCATCTTTGGTGTTGGTGGTCAGAAACAAATCCACATCGTAAGCATCCAGATAGTCCACCACCGACTCACCACCGGTGAACGCAGAGCGCGTGATATCCAGTCCGTACTCGCGAATGTTATGAAACACTCGCACCCCGGTTTCCGGGCTGTTGCGGGACATCACCACAACTTCCACCAATGGGGCGTTTCCGCCGGACTGAAACTGGTTCAGTGATAGAAGGGCCTTCACCAGATAGAACCCCGTGCCAGGTTTTAGCCCATCGGACTCTCGGGCCGCCATGTATTCACGGTACTCTTCGATGGCTTCTTCACGATTGGATTCGAACTTGCTGCGAAATACGGAATCCGCCTCGCTCAAGTCGAACAACGCCGTTGCTGTGATGCCAACCACCAAGGTATCCGATAAGTCGTAGGGCATGGGAAATCCTTATAGGTCAGTTCAGCTGTGCGCTGTTTATTGTGTGCGAAAATAGATCGGTACCGGTTTTATCGGATCGCACCCTCTGAAATACTGCGCCTGAATCCAATTCGAAGCAATTGTATGCCTTATCAGTTCTCAGACCTCAAAAAAGCCTGCCCGACCGAATGGCAGGACTACATTGAACACAGCTTCGTCAGGCAGTTGGGCGATGCCACACTGGCGCCGGAGGCATTCCAGCATTACCTCAAACAGGACTACCTGTTCCTGATACAGTTTGCCCGCGCCTTCGCCCTGGCCGCCTACAAAAGCCCTACCCTGGCCGACTTGCGGCAGGCCAAAGATGGCATGCAGGCCATTCTCGATACCGAACTGGGCCTGCATATCAGCTTCTGCAAAGACTGGGGCATCACGGAGGAAGAACTGGCCGACCTTCCGGAAGCCCGCGCCACCCTCGCCTACACCCGATACGTACTCGACACCGGTAACCGCGGGGATCTGCTGGATCTGCACGTGGCCCTGTCACCCTGCATGGTGGGCTATGGCGAAATCGCCAACTGGCTGAACAACCGAAACGAGACCATTCGCGGCGAAGCCAACCCCTACGATGCCTGGATCGTCATGTATGAAAGCGACGAATTCCAGGAGGCCATGCAGGCAGAAATTCGCTGGCTGAATGAACGACTGGCTGACGTATCCCCTTCCCGGTTCGAACAACTAACCAAAATCTTCCGGGACGCCACCCGGCTGGAAATCGACTTCTGGGAAATGGGCCTGAACCTGAGCGACTGAATTGCGGCCACTGGCCAATGGGTGTCCCGGTTTTTTTCGCCTGTACTCGGAAAACTTCAGAAAAAAAGTACCGGAGGCACCCCAAACCGCTTTCCGAGTGCTTCCATATGTTTGCGGGTCAGTTTTTTTCCTTCAGCACCGTTGAGAATTTTGCTCACATTGCCTTTTGATCCCAGCTCCGGCAGATCGGCCACCCCAAGACCGTGTTGAGCCATCAGGGTTTTCAGTGCAGCAACCCCCCTGTCCGTTGCCGCGACAGTGGCATTAAAGTCGGAAAACTCAGCAGCCTTGTCCTCCCAGCGCTCAATGCTGGCAGCCAGAATCTCAATAAGCAGTTTGTTGGCGTCATAGTCGTCCACCAACTGATCCATCATCTCCAACGCTTGCTGATAGTCACCCTGAGTCTCAATATGCGCCAGGAAAGGCACCTGAGCCAGCGCATCTCTTATCTCAACAAAAGCAGGCGATAACATAGGCCTCACTCCTTTTTACGACGGTACTTGTCAGTCAGCCGGTCGTATTCGGCGTGGCTGCAAATGTGTTTCACATACATGCGATTATCGCGAAATTCAATGAAGGCAATCATCCGTAAATTGTTGCCACCGATGTCGATAACCCACCATTTGTCCCGGTATTTAAAATTGTCCAGTGAGGGAAACACCCGGCGCAACTGATCAGGTGTTTCAAACCTCCCATTTCGCAACGTGGTGTAGGTATTCACCAGCGCCGGGAGTAACGTATACATTGGGCCTTACCCCACGTAGCCCAACGGATCAAACCGGCAGTTCAATAATCTCACCCACCACACCGTCTTCACTCACCTGCAGCCGCCCCACCGTGATCGGCAGAGTAAAACGCCGGGGCCCTGCGCCACCCGGATTGAAATAAAGCACATCACCAACCCACTCATTACGGGGTTTGTGGGAATGGCCGGCGATGACCACGCGGTAACGACCCTGCGGATCGAGGTCGAGGGTTTTGACATCGTGGAGCATGTAAAAGGCGTGGCCTAGGAATTCCAGATCCTGAATATCGGGAAGCGTCGCGGCGCGGCCTGTTTTGTCGATATTGCCGCGGATCGCAACCACCGGCGCGATCGCCTCCAGCACATCCAGAACCTCGTCCCGCCCCACATCACCGGCATGAAGGATCAGGTCCGAGCCTTTCAAAGCCGCCAGGGCTTCGGGACGCATTTTGCTGTGGGTGTCTGCGATCACTCCGATTTGCATGTTTACGCCCTCCAGATGCCCCAATCACGCCCACCCGGCCCGTGCGCATGGCCATGTGGGTGCGCACCGTAAGCCATTGATTGCGGATGGTAGCGGATTTCCGGTTTTCCCGAGCGCCGGTTTGCCACATTAATTTTCACACCCACCGTAACTTTTGCCCGCTTCAGCTTTCTAATCTTGAGCTACAGCACGTCAGGGATTGTATGGTTAAGGAGGAAGGCTCGGCCAAGAATAACATGCCTGCCTCCTTGAGAAGGGAAGGTTCTGGTGAAAGTCATCGGGCAGCCTTTTGGGAGGGCAAACCATGAGATATACATTCGTTTATCCAGCATCGCTGTTACTACTTCTGACCGTTTCTCCTTCATACGGTGCTTTGTGGGAGCGGCAACTGAACGCGGAAGCGGTGACGCAAAGCGCATCAGTCACCACCGGCAATGATTGGTCAGAATTGCACGACAGCCGTCAGAGGCAACTGGAGCGGGGCGTGTACCAGGGAAGGGGGTTTGATATAGAAAGCCTGCCGCCTCCGGCCGCAGGGCCGAAAGTCAGTAACAGCGGGATGAGTGATGATTGGTTACTGGTGCAGACCAACCGTCGGAGACAACTTGAACGCGGCATGAATTAGGGCTTGGCTGTGCCTTCCGCGGGAGTCAATCGCCAGGGCCAAGGCCCTGGCGATTACCTTTCTGAGCACATCCAAAGACTCAGAATATTTCCCCTACGGATCAAACCGGCGCGCCCCAGGTGTATGTACACGGCCTGGTGCGGCAGGGCCGCAGTACCGAGGTCAAGCAGGCCCTGATGAGCCAGATGCTTGAAGAGATCATGCGAATTGCGGGATTGAGCTGACTGGTAGCGGTTCCAGGCCGCCAACCCTTCGCCCATCGCGTATCAGCAGTTGCCCTTTTTCGCCTGGCCCGGCGGGCAGAAATGGCCACGAGACTTGCGGTAAGACCGGTGATCGTCGTAGTCATCATGACGGCGATCATGGTCGCGATAGTATTCTCTGTGATCTCTGGTGGTAATGGCTGTACCCGTTGCCGCACCGACGGCACCGCCGAGAATAGCGCCATCCCTGCCACCTACCTCGTTGCCGATGGCAGCCCCAATCGCTCCGCCAATACCGCCACCCAGCGCGGCGTCGGCGGTGTCATCCGCAACGGCCCCCAAGGACGTGGCGCTCAGAGATACAAAAACGAGCAGTGATTTCATGTTCATAGACGTAACTCCCGTGGTTCAGGTTGTCTGACCTGCTCAATAAGACGGGAAGGAAACCATGGCCTCCCTCGTCCCATCAGTCACTTGTCAGTCTTGCCATCACTCCGAGAGTAACAAACGTGCACGTAACACCACCCGTTACGATTGCGTTATATTTCAACAGGTTACAGTTTTGTAAGGGATATCTTTAGGCCGAGTCCCGCTACGTCACAAAAATGAATGACCTAAAAGCCGCCATCGATGCGGGCCAGAAAGACCTGGAGGCTGGCAGAACCAGTACATTCGCGGGTGACGAGTTCGCTACTTACCTTTCTGAGCATGCGGAGCAAGCCATCAGGAAGAAACGGGATACCTGATCAGTCCATTTTCCTCCTTTGGGCGTTGCACCAAAGGATCGATCCTGAGGCACACCTCTGACCGCCAAACTGTCTGATTACTGATTGCCACCAGAATTAAAAAAGTCTGTCCCGGTTTTCCCATTGCTGCTGCATTGTGAAGATTCACTCACGCCAATTGAGTAATCTCGGCACCAGACGGAATTCGAGAAGGTTGCTCGGGTTCGCGCCCCTTGAGTATGTTGGCGAGCCGCCACTCCCGGACCTTGTGAACCGAAGGGTCCAGCCGCAACACCTTCAACGGCAATCGATCCCCTTCTCGAAGTTTATCGAACAGATCAGCCTTGTTCAGATAAAAAGCCCCACTGTGGTCGCGTCCGTTGAATTGGTAATCAAATTCAACAAGCAGGTTGCAGCTGTAATACTCACCGTTCACCCTGTTGTTATTGTCGAGTACCTGGTGCAACTGGCAATCCGCCTCCTTTCTGGTCAGAACGCCATCCACGTCGATGCCGTACTGTCTCAGCAGGGCCTGACCATAGTAGTAACCTATGCTTGAGTAGGCGCTCACAAAGGCATAGACAAACAGGGCCAGACCGATCAGCGCAAAGAATCCACCGAAAACCATGGCCCCGGCTTCACCAAAGCCAAGAAAGAAAATTCCGCCTCCGACAAACCCGAATATCAGCCCTATGATCAGGAGGGTGAAAAAAGAGCCAGCATGATCTTTTACGGCTGACCAGAGCAGCGGCCAGTCTGTTGTGCGTTTCCTTCGCATTGCAGATTCCTTATCGTTTCCCTACTTTACTTTTTAACCACAGCACCCGCTCTGTGGCTGGCTAGTGGGTGTCCCGGTTTTTTATCTCAAACCCATTCTCGGTCAAGCCGCGCGACCAGATCCGTTTTCCTCACCAGCCTGCAAAGTCCAGGTCATACCCAAAGCACGCCCAGCTTTAACAAGCGTTGTGATGGTGACACCGGTATCCTTCTCATCCAGAAGGCGGTTAACCACAGTCCGGCTGGTATGCATTTTCTGGGCAAGCTGGGACTTGTTTACGCCGGTGTGCCCCATAGCCTGCTGAATCTGCCAAACAATTACCCGCTTCAGCGCCTCAGCTTCTACCTGCTCAAGCGTGCCATCGGATTCGAGCAGATCATCGAGAGAGCTGCCAACGTGCTTATGCTGTGTCATCTTCTTGCTCCCATTCAGACAAGATTCTTCTTTCGATCTCTCGCCTTCGCCAACTCTTGATCCGGTGTTTTCTGAGTCTTTTTGATAAAGCCGCTCAGCAACACCATATCGCCACGAAACATCGTGAATATGACCCGTGCAATCCGGCCGTTCGAGAGATCACTGCGGACCTCCCACAAGTCTGAGTTAGCCTTCCCAGAGAAGCCCCTTACCAGGGGCATGCCCAGTGGCCATCCATATTCCACCGTCTTCAGATCAGTTCCGATCACTGAACGATCCTCCTTATCAAGCTTCAGCAACCACTCTTTGACCGGCTCTCGACCATTGGCTGTTCTGTAAAATACGACGTTAACCGTTTTCCTTGTCATACAACCCCTTCCCTGGCGCAAACCAAGTGTACCTAAATAGGTACATTCATGCCAACCTTCTACTAACCATTTCTCTAAAACCTGCGAAAACCGGTTTTCCTACTTCGACCATCAACCGCCGACCAGCTTAATTACCCGCTCCAACATCGGGTCTTTACCCTCCTCGCGCCCTTTTCGGCCAAGGTACTTGAGACGGATGTGTGGCGGGATGCCGACATCTTCGTATATCTCACCGTCGTAGGCCCGGTAGATTTCATTGGACAAGGTCAGGTGCCAGCCATTTGGCAGATGGCGCTCGAGCGTGTCGGAAAGGATGCCCTGGGTAGGCTCCCCAATAAGAGTGAGACGGGGATGCTGCAGCAATGAGAGCACGAAGATTTCTGCGGCACTGGCCGTTAGCTCGCTGGTCAGCACAAACAGGTTGCCCTGGTAAGTCTCATTGACAGGCGTGACATAGACAGACTGCTTTCCGGTGAATCCATTGCCATGACGGGCTGACTTGGTAAAAGCCAGCCGTTTGCGATCCATCAGGTACGCTGAAAAGCGCAGTGCGACACCATCGTACCCCCCACCATTATTGCGAAGATCGACCACCAGATTGGGGAGCTCGCCAACATCTGCCAGCACCCTCTTCATCACACTATCGACCGCACTGAGATCCGCAGCCGGTTTGCCTGACTTGCCGCTTTGCCCGGCCATGGCCCGGATGTTCAGGTAACCGATGAGGTCATTAAGGCGCCCCCACTCCACCAGCCGGTTGCCGCCATGGCTAACGGCGCTTGCGAGATAATCCTCATGGATCACGTCACGCGCCGACTCTTTGAGATCGCCCAGGTAGCTGGTGAGCTCCCGGTCATCATTGGCGTCTTCAAGTTCCTGTGTCAGCCGCCTGAAGAGCGCCGGCTGGGCACCTGCGCTGTAATGACCCCAGGGTGAATGCAGACGAATATGGCCATCCTTCAGGGGCCGTAGCATCGCAACCATGATGGCAAAGAGCGTTTCCTGTGATGTGTTCGCGTTAATCTGGGGAAGATAGTCATGATGCGCCCGGTCCCAGGCCACACCCTTGAGTTCAAACAGGGCGTATTGCTCGTGAAAGGTTCGCCAGAAAACGTCAAAGTTGTATTGTGGATCCTTTGCCCTGTGCCTGTGACTTTCAGTGACACTGGCAGGCAATCCTTTCAGGCGACGGAATCTGATACGTGCTACGCCAGTTACCCGATGGGCACTGAACGCCTGGCCACCAGGGGATACCGCCAAATCTTCGTAATAGTGGCCAAGTTCTTCAATACTGCCCGCATGAATCTTCAGGCAGCTGATGCTGGTTTCTTCAAAAAGGGTGTACCAATCTTCCTCGATCAGCAACACAGTGCCGTAACCCTGGGAACGCCAGACACCCTGCAGGCGCGCAAAATCAGGGCTGGAAAGAGAACTGCCGCGGCGTTGGGCGGTTTTCATAGAGGACTCCAGGTTCGCTAGCTCCGCGCTACCGTATGACGTCCCGCAGGGACCGCTCAATCTGACCACCACAGTAGGCCTTACCCAACTCCTTTCGCTGATCCTCAAGAAAAGGCCTGATCGACGGACGGTCTTCCACTCGCCGGCAGAGACTCGCCACCCGGGGGGCGTTGTGTTCCAGATCTGCGGCGAGTTCCGGAAAGCTGTGGACGAGGGTGCCAAACAATGCAGCAGTTGCGATATCGGCCACCGTGAGCCTGGACCCCAGCAGATAGCCCGCGTTCGGCTTGAGGAGGTGCGCCTGGCCGGTCTTTTCGAAAATGGCCATCCAGTCGGCGAGGCGATGGGTCCGGAATTCGGCCCATGAATCCTGATCCCACATCACTGTGCCATTGTAGTTGGTGATTTCCATGAGAATATCATTGCAGTCCAGAACCACCTTCAGAGCGAGGGTGTGTTGCTCAGGCTCGTCGGGAAGAAAATGGTAGGCCTTCGCCAGATGCATGAGAATCGCCGGCATCTGGGCGAACCAGACCTGGGCCCTGCAGTCGTAAAGAAAGGGTGGTGCCATCCCGGGGTACTGGATGTTCAGGTTTTTATCAGGGTAGACCTCGCTGGCATCCAGCTTGCGGTAATCCGCCCGAACCTCCTCCAGAAAAAGTTGAATAAAATTACCGCGAAAGGGCAGGCCCCAGTAATAGAGTTCGTAGTCCTGCATTGTGACTCTCCCACTCTGACAGTTGAGAAGATAACTGTTGTCTGGAAGTGTAGCGCACAGGAAAAGACCCGATCCGAAAGCCAGGTCTATTCACCTCAATACCGCTGGTTTAGCAACCTGGTTTCAAAAGCCGACAATGTTAGGCAAAACCGGGGCTGAAAATAGATCCGTCCCGGTTTTATTCGGCTTTCCGGTTAGCCTCTAAAGGCCCGTGCCTTTAAGCCATTTTTCTAAAAACGATGTCTTCCTTGCAAAAGGTGCATCAAGTATGTGGATGAGGTATTTTAGAAAGTCGGTCGAGTCTGCAAAGTAGTTTGGATATGCCTCTTTTATACCACCCACTGCTGTAGTTGATACCAAAGCCACCACTAAATTCGGCTTTTTTGCTGATTCTTTTTCGTACTCTATATATTGTCTTTCAGCCTCTTCATTGTTTGAACTTGAAAATATCGTAGACTCCACTTCTTTTCTTGCGGTATCGACCCTAAGCAAAACATAACCATCAACCTGATGCTCGGATATATGCTCATCTGCAATTTTAAGCGAATGAGCATATGCCTGAAGGCTTTTAACAATTTTTAATTTAGATTCATATCCCTGAATTTCAATACCAGACTGAAAATACTCTTTATTTTCATTTATTATCTTTTCGTATTCATAAAACTGATCTTCTTTGGTCTTGGAGACAAACAAGTGAACACTTTCCATCAAAGAAAAATGATCACTCACCAGTCGAAAAAAGTTCTTCCATTCGGCCTTTCCCTGATTAGACTTCAAGGCTTGGCCTGTAAATAGGTCTACGATTTCGAGGGCGGTAGCCCAATCGTGCTGAATTATTGTTCTAATCTGAATCTCGATTGATTTTTTGCCCCCAGAACCGTCTTTGAATGAGCCAATTAGATGATAACCTCTGTATCCGTCATCTTTTGGCTCCTTCACGTAGTCTTTATACCGAATTATACCTTGACCGTTCTTGAAATTCTCTTTCTTCCTGAGTTCTCTTACCACCTGATAAAGCTTTTTTTCACTCGACACAATGGCTCGGCAACCGCCAATGTCTTGCATATTCTTCAGCTTCATCTTTCTAAATCTTTTAAGCTTTGAGACGATAGATGCGTATCTTTTCAATCTCTTTGCAAATATTGCATTTTTATCTTTTTTCAAAGTTTCCTTTCTTAACAATTCTAGAGCCTTCTCTAAGGCATATTCGTGCTCAAATCTCCAGTATGACAGGACATCCATAGCTCTGTTCAATTCAGCAGCCGAGTGATCTCCATCTTCGTACAAAAATATTTCACCAGCTTTTATCACCTCTTTTCCTGAATACTTAGAGCTCATCTTGTTCCTATCATTGTATTAAAAGAATCTAATCATATCGCGTTGCACAGGCTACGAATAGAATCTAGCGGGAAAAATAGATCTGTCCCGGTATGCTGTTGGAGTTTTAGAATTCATAGGCCAAAGACTCAATCGCCGAGAATGCAAAGCGAGCGACGCCCATCGAGTATAAAACGAGAGGAACCAGATCATCATTATGGGGCTCATCGATAAACCCTTCCCATAGATCTAATTCACCGACCTCAATCAGCCCCTCCAATGTCCCCAAGGCACGACTGTATTTGAGGTTGAGAGAATCATTTGTATCAAGCGGGAAGACACTATGCTGCAACTTCGCTTTTTCTGCCTTCAACGTTTTTTGAGCTCTTCTCAACACAGGCTCAAGTTGTGCAAACTCGTCGCAATATCTTTTTAACCACCCCCCTTCGCGCCAGGCTTTGGCCCAGATTTCACGCCAGTCATCGTTGGTTACTCGATGGGTCAATTGATAATAAGCCCACCTGAAAGCCTGGGATGAGGAGATCTCTCTATCCACTCGCGGACTTCCAAAAACCGCCTCGAAATCATGGTAAGTGCCGTCTGCTTTCTTTAGGAGCCTTCGATACTCCGCGTCAGACGTCTCCCCCATGCCACTACGTATTATTGAGTAAATCGGCCTATGCGCATGTCGGTAGTTTTTCCCGTGTTCGGTGGCGTGTCTTTCTAGCATCTCGCTGCCGTTAGCTAGCACATGCCGAAGAGGGCGCGGGTCAGAACCACCTGCTGCTCGACAGTCATATTTCTCAATTTCCCGGGCCCATTGACTCCAAACATCAAATGCAAGCCGAGAAAACACCTCCGACTTCAGAGCCACTACCCCCAAAGCATCGGATAGTGCTTTAGAGGCAGGCCCATGGTGCACTGCAAGGGCACCCTGTTCCGCGACACGTTTTGACTCCCGGCTTACCCTGAGCGAGCCGAATGCTGCTACTGCGGCGGCTATGCTCGCAACTGCAGATAGTGCGGAAGGAACAAAGCCAATCAAGTCTGGGTAATCCATTTGAATCAACTCAAGCTTCTGGTTTGTAACATGCGGCAGATAATAGGAATAACCACCCTAGTTAACCACCGAGGAATCGGTCTGTATTGGCTATCTGGCTCAGTATCTTACATTTCCTTACCGAGGAAACAGGCATAAATGTAATTCGCTGCTAGGCTTAGTTAGGATACTAAATCTAATAAAAACAAGGACCATCCAGCCATGACCCGTCCCGACTTTCTCACTGGCGGTGAAACTGCCCGGCTGATCCCAATAACCGCAGACAGCGCCAGGGAACAAAAATCCGTCTCCGTGATACTCGCAGGCCTGCGCTCCGTGCTTGAACTACGACAGTCCCTGCTGAAATCCCTGGGAGTGCGCGTCGGAACCAGCGCCACCCTCGAAGCGTGGATAGAGCCGGTATTCCTGAATGAAGACAAGAAAGCCATCAAAAACAAAGACCGCCCGGACGGCCTCCTGATTCTTCGAACGGGCAGGCGTGAATGGCGAGCACTGATAGAAGCAAAGGTCGGCACCGAAACCATTGGTGAGGATCAAATTTCCTGTTACCTCCAGCAGGCAAAGAACCACAAACTGGATGCCGTGATAACAATCACCAACCAGTTTGCCGCCTTGCCAACGCACCACCCAGTAAAGCTCCCAAAGAGCGCCACCAAGTCCGTCGCCCTCTATCACTGGTCGTGGGCCTTTATCCGCACCCAGTGCCAGCTGTTGCTCAAAAACGACGGAGTTGAAGACGAAGACCAGGTATTCATCCTCAGCGAAATACTGCGCTACCTGGAAAGCGACCGCTCAGGCATCAGCCATTTCGACCAGATGAATGCGGAGTGGAAAGACGTCGTTAACAAAGTGAAGAGCAACGCCCCACTCGCCAAAACCAGTGACGAGGTTCAAAACACCATCGCCGCCTGGCATCAGGAGCAACGGGACCTTTGCTTGATCATGTCCCGGCTGACCGGCAGCGACGTTTCACTGAAACTAAAAAACGACCACCGCCTGGACCCAGCCAAGCGCCTGAAGGACGATGCTGAAGCATTCTGCAAAACACCAGCTCTGCAATGCGCCCTCAGCATCATTAACGCGGCTGCAGACCTGGAAGTAACGGCGGACCTTCAGCGGCGAATGATCTACTGCTCAATGCGCCTGGCAGCACCGAAAGACAAGCAAAGCACCAAGGCTGCGTAAACCGCTGAAGGTTGCCACCCATTCCATGTGAAGCCTGCCACCCGGACCGGAGCAAGGCTGCCACCCATCGGAGCGTAGCGACGCGGGGTTCTCTTC
>Ga0208301_1000180_pt1 | contig 23459 bp, 17 predicted proteins | sample 25BtaG_FD_184100 | JGI IMG/M metagenome (GOLD analysis project Ga0208301, IMG submission 184100) | Marine viral communities from Cariaco Basin, Caribbean Sea - 25B_WHOI_OMZ_CsCl (SPAdes) (version 2) | ecosystem: Environmental > Aquatic > Marine > Oceanic | place: Caribbean Sea: Cariaco Basin...
GCTGCACCTATCCTGCCGGCGACGGGCGCTTTTACTGGTTCTCCCGCCAGTGGGTAGACCTCTCAAGACCGGAAGACTGAGACGGGAGCGGAGCCGGTTGTCGTGACCGGCTGCCGTCCCGGCCCTGCGATCACACCGTAAATGCCACGCCCATCAGCAGGTAACCCAGCAGGGTCACCAGCACGATACCGATCAGGTTGAGCACAAAGCCGGCACGGATCATATCGCTGATGGCCATATAGCCGCTGCCGAAGACAATCGCATTGGGTGGCGTGGCCACGGGCATCATGAAGGCGCAACTGGCAGCGATCGCAGCTGGCACCGTCAGCAGCACCGGCGAGATGCCCTGCCCCACAGCCAGCGCGCCGAGCAAGGGCAGAAAAGCCGCTGCCGTGGCGGTATTGCTGGTCACCTCGGTCAGGAAAATGATCACTGCCACCACCAGTCCCACCATCAGCAACATGGGCAGGGTTTCCAGTGACGACAGGCTTTCGGCAATGGCATCCGCCAGCCCGGAACTGCTGATCACACCCGCCAGCGCCAGGCCACCACCGAACAGCAACAGGACGCCCCAGGGAAGGTCACGGGCGCTGTCCCAGTCCATCAGGGCGTTACCATCCCGCTGGCCCGAACGGAGGATGAACAACAACACCGCCGCGAAGATGGCGATCACCGTGTCACTAAGCCACGGCAACGTACCCGATAGCAGGGGCCTGCAGATCCAGGCTGCTGCGGTCAGGCCGAACAGGGTCGCCACGCGGATTTCAGCCTTGCCCATAGGGCCAAGACTCCTGAGTTCGTCACGGATTGCCTCTCCCGCACCGGCTGAGGCGCCGATACCGAAATCCCGACGACTCAGCCACCACCAGATCACCAGCAGCATGAGTGCCGCCACCGGCACGCCGATAATCATCCACTGGGCGAAGCCCAGGGGAATGTCCTGCTGATCTGACAGGTAAGCTGCCAACAGCGCGTTCGGCGGCGTTCCGATCAGGGTGGCGATACCACCAACGCTGGCGGAATAGGCTATGGCAAGCAGCAGGGCAACGCCGAAGCGCCGGCGGCTTTCGTCATCCGGTGCGTGCACCATGCTCAATACCGACAGGCCGATCGGCAGCATCATGATGGCGGTCGCGGTATTGGAAACCCACATGCTGAGAAAGGCCGTCGCCACCATGAACCCGGCAATCTGGCGCCGCGGGCTTGTCCCTACCAGCAACAGTATGTGCAGGGCAATACGGCGGTGCAGGTTCCAGCGCTGCATCGCCAGCCCCAGGGTAAAGCCCCCCAGGAACAGGAATATGATGGGGTTGGCGTAGGGTACGGTAGCATCCGTGACGGTTCCCAGGCCCAGCGCCGGGATCAGCACAATGGGTAACAGCGACGTAGCCGGAATTGGAATCGCTTCAGTTGCCCACCAGGCGGCCATGAGCATCATCAGTCCCAGTGCCGCCCATGCGGACCCGTCCAGGTCACCCGGCGGCGGCACCACCAGGGTAAGGGCAAAAAGTGCGAGGCCGGTAAACAATCCGATAACCCGGCTCTTCGGCATTTTCCAGGACGTGTCATCAACCGTCTGCGTCATGGGGTCCGGTCCTTTTTCTATCGGCAACAGGCCGACCCAGCCTGAGACTGAAGTCGCCGGCACCCGGTGGTGAGTTTAGTGAGGGGGAGAAAAGACGGGACTATTCTGCAGCTTCGGCACAACGAACGCAAAGCGACGTCCAGGGCAGAATATTCAGGCGCTCAGGGTTGATTTCGTTGCCGCACCTTTCACACAGACCTCCTTCTCCCTGATCTATGCGGTCCAGGGCATGGATGACCTGGCGCAGCTCTTCCCGCACTTCCTGTTCAAGGGAGTCGACCACTTCATCATTTTGCAACTGCACTGCCTGTTCCTCGAAATCGGCTTCCAGTTTGCCGCTCTCCCGATGCTGGTGGGCCTCGTAGCGCTCAAGGCGGCGAGTCAGTTCCTGCTTCAGGCGCTGAAGTTCTTCTGTACGGGTATTGGCCATAGTAAAACCACCTCCGGGGTGACGTCGTGCTTTGACAAGCGAAAATGTAAAAAACCGTAAGGATATCGGAAAGAATGGCTGAGCAATTGACGTCCGTCAAAACCGGGCCGCGACCGGCAACACACAATGCCTCGTATACCTTGCGGACCAATAACCACAAGCGGAAGTACCATGGCCAATCATCTACCGATCGAGAGCATCATGCGCTCCGGCGTTCCTGTGCACTGTTCCCCGGACACACCCCTGAACCGTGCGGCGCAGCTGATGGCCGAGCATGGCTGTAGTTCCATTGTGGTCATGGCCGGCGGGGAGCCGCTGGGTATCTGGACCGAGCACGATGCACTGCTGGTGAACTTCTCCGACCCGGATTCGCTCCACCGTCCCATTGCCGACGTCATGAGCACACCGGTCGCCACCCTCATCACCGGAACCAGTATAGCCGAGGCGGCCATGCGGTTCCGGCAGGAACACCGGCGGCATTTTCTGGTGACCGACGCCCGGGGCGAAATTGTCGGCATTCTGAGCCAGAGTGATATCGCCATGAACCAGGGCCTGGAACCCTACCTGAGGTTGCGGGAAGTCCACTCTGCCCTCGGCGACCGTCCATTGATGATCACTGGCGAGGTAAAGCTCTCCGCCGCTGCCCGCCTGATGCACCAGACCCACCATGATGCCGCACTTATCCTGTGTGAAGACGAAGGCCCCGGAGTGATCACCGAACGGGATATGCTGCGGTTTATCAGCAATTATCCCGGCGACACACCCGTTGCGTCGCTGGCCAGTCGCCCATTGCAGACCATCGGCATGAGCGAGCCTCTGATCCGCGCCCGGGACCTGCTGCTGGAAAAACGTATACGACACCTCGGAGTCACCAACCATGACGGCGAGCTGATGGGCCTGCTGGGCTTCTCGGACCTGATCGCCGGTGCTGAACACATGTACCTTGAGGACCTGAGGACCACCCTTGAGCAGCGTGACGCAGCCCTCGCCCAGTCACGCCGCCACCTCCAGCTAGCCGAAAGGGTGATCGAGTCTTCCCTTGAGGGCATCATAATCACGGATCCGCAGCTGACCATTCAGTTCGTAAACCCGGCCTTTACCCAACTCACCGGTTATCAGCCGGAAGAAGTTATTGGCCGAACACCGGCCATACTCTCATCCGGCCGCCACGACTCGGAGTTCTACCGGGAAATGTGGGAGACGCTGAGCAGTACCGGCCGGTGGCGGGGAGAGGTCTGGAACCGGCGCAAAGGTGGCGAGCTTTACCTCGAGCTACTCACCGTCACCGCAATCCGCGATGAGGACGGCAATGTAACGCACTACGCCGGCCTGTTCACCGACATCACCCAGCACCGCCTGAACGAAGAGCGTATTCGCCAGCTGGCCTATTACGATGCCCTGACTGGCCTGCCCAACCGGCGCCTGCTGGAAGACCGCCTGCAGCATGCCATTCGCCACGCCCACAGGAAGCAGCAGATGCTGGCAGTCATGTTCGTAGACCTTGATCATTTCAAGGCCGTCAACGATAGTCATGGACATGCCGCAGGCGACCACCTGCTGACGGAAATTGCCGGACGGCTGCAAAGCTGCCTTCGGGAAGACGATACCCTGGCACGTCTGGGCGGCGATGAATTTATTGTACTTCTGCCCGAACTGGACAGTTCCGAGCACGCCATACGGGTTGCACATCGCCTGATAGAGGCCAATGCGCGGCCCTATCGCTGCGGTGATGCCCTGCTCAGGGTGGGCTCCAGCATTGGCATCAGCCTGTACCCCCTCGACGGCGAAACCGCCGATGCCCTGATGGAGAGGGCAGACGAAGCGATGTACCAGGCCAAGGCCGCAGGCCGTAACCAGTTCCGGCTCACCGGACTGGAAACTGACGACAACCAGGCAGAGCGGATGGCAGAAAACCTGCCCCACGCCTGAATCAGGAGGAAGGAATCATGGCAAGACTCAAAGACAAGGTAGCGATTATCACGGGTGGCAGCGGCGGCATCGGCAAGGTAACCGCCCGTCGTTTCCTGGAGGAAGGTGCCCGGGTGGTGCTGGTGGATCTCCGGGAAGAGGACCTGAAAGCCGCCGCCGAGGAATTGAAAGACGCTGGCAAGGTTGTGACGGTGGCTGCCGATGTATCGCAGGAGGAAGATGTCGCCGCCTACGTCAGGAAGACCATGGATGAATTCGGCCGAATCGATGTTTTCTTCAACAACGCCGGCATTGAGGGCAAGGTTGCCCCCATCACAGACCAGAAAATCCAGGACTTCGACAAGGTTATTGCCGTGAACGTGCGCGGCGTATTCCTGGGCCTGCACCATGTACTGAGGGTTATGCAGCAACAGGGTTCCGGCTCGGTCATCAACATGTCCTCGGTGGCCGGCCTGATGGGCAGCCCGGGGGTCGCACCCTATGTGGCGTCCAAGCATGCCGTGGTTGGCATTACCAAGTCAGCCGCACTGGAGATGGGCCCCCATGGTGTAAGGGTCAATTCGGTACACCCCTCCCCCGTGAATACCCGGATGATGCGTTCACTGGAAGAAGGCTTTCAGCCGGGTCACGCAGAGGAGGCCAAGGCAGCTTTGACCGCCAGTATTCCCCTTGGCCGCTACGGCGAATCCATCGATATCGCTAACGTCGTCGTGTTCCTGGCGTCGGAAGAATCCGGTTTCGTGACCGGGGCCCAGTATCGCATCGACGGTGGCATGGGCGCCCACGGCTGATTCGCATACCGCGTTGCCCGGCGTGAACCAGTTCCCCGGGTAACGCTTTATTACGCCCAGTTACAGCTCCCTGACAATTTTCCACCCTGGGACCATTGCCAAAACCCACGCCAGCGACAAAACTGGCCGGGGCCAATTCCCTTTTGCATCATTTAACAAAACCAACAAATGCAGGCGGCACATACGTTGCGCCTGGCAGGAGAGTTTTACAGATGAAAATCCGCACGCTGCTGGTCGCTCTGAGCCTGTCACTGGCTTCACTGACGTCCGTTGCTGAAACGCTCAAGCTGGGCCTGAATTATCCCCAGTCCGGCCGCTACCAGGACCAGGGCCTGCAGCAGCGGCTTGGAGCCTTCCTGGCCGTTGAGGAGATCAACCAGCAGGGGGGCATTCTGGGACAACCGGTAGAGCTTGTCATTCGTAACACCCGCAGTGACCCCGAACGAGGAGCTCGCAACACCGCAGACCTGATTGATAACCACGATGTGCAGATGGTGTTTGGCGGGGTGTCCTCTGCCGTCGCCATTGCCTCTGGCAAGGCTGCAAAGGAACGGGACCGGATTTACTTCGGCACCCTGACCTACTCCAATGCCACCACGGGCAGTGCCGGCCACACTCACATGTTCCGTGAACCCTACAACGCCTGGATGTCAGCCAAGGCCCTTGGCGCATACCTCAGCGAAGAGTTCAGTGACAGCGAATACTACTACATCACCGCGGACTACACCTGGGGATGGTCAGTTGAGGAATCCCTTCGCCAGTTCACCGGCACCACCGATACCAGCGCCCACCCTGGCATTACCACACCCTTCCCAACGGCCCTGACCAGCGATTTCCAGGCCGCGCTGGATGAGGCCGCAGCCAGCGACGCAGATGTGCTGGCACTGGTACTCTTCGGCGACGACATGGTTCGGGCAATCAATATCGCCTACTCCATGGGGCTACATAAACGCATGCAGATCGTTGTTCCCAACATCACCCTGGGAATGGCGCGACAGGTCGGCCCCACCATTATGGAAGGCGTCATCGGTGCAGCTCCGTGGGTCTGGAACCTGCCGGCAGAGAAGGGTTATGAACGGGGTGAAGCCTTCGTGAAGGCCTTTTCAGACCGGTACGAAATGCGTCCATCGTCAGCGGCGGCATCCGCATACAGCATTGTGCACCAATACAAAGATGCGGTGGAACGGGCCGGCACCACCCGTACCGCTGCGGTCATCCGGGCCCTGGAAGGCCACCGTTACAGCTTGCTGAAAGATGAGCAGGAATGGCGGGCATTTGACCACCAGAACGTACAGTCTGTTTATGTAGTCAAGCTGCGACCCCGGGAGCAGGTACTGGCGGATGAATACTCGGCCAATTACTTCGAGATTGTCTATTCCCTGCCCGGCAATGAGGCTGCCCGAACTCTGGAGGAGTGGCAGAGCGATCGGCGAAAGGCAGGAATGCCCCTAACCCTTCAATAACACATAAAGGAGATAACCACCGTCATGATACGCCGCCTTGCCCTGGCCTTTGCTCTGCTGCTGACAAGCCTGTCCTGCGTGGCCCAGGAGGCCCTGAAAATCGGGCTCAACTATCCCCAGTCCGGCCGCTACGAGTACCTCGGCCTGCAACAGCGTCTGGGGGCTTTCCTGGCCGTCGAGGAGATTAATGCGTCAGGGGGCATCCTGGGACGCCCCGTTGAAATGGTGATTCGTAACACCCGGCTCAACCCGAAACGCGGTGTCGCCAACGTTCAGGAAATGATTGACGAGCACGATGTCCAGATGATTTTCGGCGGTGTTTCATCCGCGGTAGCAATTGCTTCCGGCAAGGCCGCGAAAGAACGGGACCGCATTTACTTCGGTACCCTGACATACGCCAATGCCACCACCGGCAGCGCCGGCCACACCCACATGTTCCGCGAATCGTATAACGCCTGGATGACGGCCAGCGCCATCGGACAGTACCTGGCCGAGCACTACAGCGACAAAAAGTACTTCTACATTACCGCCGATTACTCCTGGGGCTATTCGGTGGAGGAATCCATGCGCACCCAGTCCGGAACTGACGATACCGAGCGCCACCCGGTTACCCGGACCCCCTTCCCTAACGCCCGTACCCAGGACTTCCAGGCCGCGTTGGAGGCCGCGGAAGCAAGTAATGCCGACGTGCTGGTGCTGATTCTCGGTGGGGGCGACATGGTTCGCGCAGTGAACATAGCCCATGACATGGACCTGAAGGAGAAAATGCAGATTGTCTGGCCTAATACCAGCCTGGGCACGGCCCTGCAACTGGGCCCCTCGCTGATGGAGGGCATTATCGGTGCTGCCCCATGGTTCTGGAACCTGCCCTATGAGAAAGGCTATGACCGGGGGATCGAGTTCGTCGAGGCCTTCTCGGATGCCTACAACATGCGGCCGTCTTCGGCGGCGGCCTCGGCATACAGCATTGTCTACCAGTACAAGGACGCGGTGGAACGGGCCGGCACCACCAATACCGCCGACGTGATCAAAGCGCTTGAGGGCCATCGCTATTCGCTGCTGAAAGACGAACAGGAGTGGCGGGCTTTTGATCACCAGAACGTGCAGTCGGTCTACGTGGTGCGTATGAAGCCGAGGGCGGAAGTGCTTGAAGACAAGTACTACAGCGCATTCTACGAGATCCTGGACACGGTTCCCGGGGAAGAAGCTGCCCGAACATTGGAGCAATGGCAGGAGGCCCGGCGCAAAGCCGGTGCCCCACTGACACTGCAATAACGGCTCTGGCGCCTGTATAGCCTCAGGTTTGCTGCAGGCGCCGGACCGCTTCCAGCCAGCCGGCGTACAGCCGGTCCCGGTCATCCTTTGACATGGTCGGCTCGAAACGTCGCTCGCACCGCCAAAGCTTTTCGATGTCGTCCAGGTCCCTATACACCCCGGCTTGCAGGCCCGCAAGAAACGCGGCACCCAGGGCAGTGGTCTCGATCACCTCTGGCCTGTCGACCGTGGCCCCGAGAATATCGGCCAGAAACTGCAGTACCCAGTTATTCACCACCATGCCACCATCGACCCGGAGCGCCACCGGGCGGACGCCATCGTCCTCCATGGCTTTCTGCAGGTCCTTGGTCTGATAGCACACGGACTGCAGCCCGGCGGTGACGATCTCCTTGATACCGGTATCCCGGGTCAGGCCGAACATTGCCCCCCTCGCCTTGGGGTCCCAATGGGGCGCCCCCAGGCCGGTGAACGCGGGAACCAGGTAGACGCCATGGTCCACCGGGGTCTGCTCCGCCAGCATTTCACACTCATCGGCCATGCGGATCAGGCTGAGGCCATCCCGCAGCCACTGGATGGCCGCCCCGGCAATGAAGATGCTGCCTTCCAGGGCGTAGGTGGTCTTTCCATTCAGCCGATACCCTACCGTGGTAAGCAACCGGTTGGACGATTTCAGCGCACGGTCGCCCGTGTTGAGAATCAGGAAGCAGCCGGTGCCATAGGTGCTCTTCGCGGTACCCTCGGCAAAACAGGTCTGGCCAAACAGGGCCGCCTGCTGGTCCCCGGCAATACCGCCGATCGTTACACCACCGGCGGGCAGATGATCGGCGATGGTGCCAAAGTCAGAGGCGCAATCGCGGACTTCCGGTAACAGCGACGCGGGAATGTCGAACAGCTTCAGCAAGTCCGGGTCCCAGCACTGTTCATGGATATTGAACAACATGGTGCGGGAGGCATTGGTGGCATCCGTCAAAAACGATCGGCCGCCGGTCAGGCGCCAGAGCAGGAAGGTGTCCACGGTGCCGAACGCAAGTTCGCCTCGCTCGGCCCGCTCCCGTGCACCTGTGACATTATCCAGCACCCAGCGGATCTTGGTGGCAGAGAAATAAGGGTCAATCAGCAGGCCCGTACGCTCGGTCACCAGCGGCTCGTGGCCGTCCTCCTTCAGCTGCTGGCACAGGCCGGCGGTACGGCGGTCCTGCCAGACAATGGCATTGTGCACCGGCTTGCCGGTTTCCCGGTCCCACAGAATGGTCGTTTCCCGCTGATTGGTAATACCCACCCCCAAGATCTGGTCAGCGGTAACACCACTGTGGTCCAGCACCGCCTGGCAGGTGGCAACCACCGTGTCCCAGATAGCCTCCGGGTCATGTTCCACCCAGCCACTGTCGGGGTAGATCTGGTCAAATTCCTGTTGTTCCACGGCGTGGATCCGGCCTTCCCGGGTGAACAGGATGGCCCGGGAACTCGTGGTGCCCTGGTCAATGGCCAGCAGGTACTGTGTCATGGGTGGTCATGCTCCTTGTTATTGTTGTGTCCGCTTTCGGTCGTCAGTCATTGTGGTCCCGGAAAAACAGCGTGGCGCCCTTCTCCGCCTCCGATGCCCCGTGGCGGAACCAGCTGAACAGCTCTCGGCCCAGCCCGGACTGATTGCCGGTGAGGTCCGGGACCGCCGGCTCACGGGAGGCCAGTTCATCCTCGCTCAGGGCTATGGAAAGCTGCCCCCCGGTGGCGTCCACCCGAATCATATCACCATCACGTACACGGGACAGGGGGCCGCCCCGGGCCGCTTCCGGGTATACGTGGATGGCTGCAGGCACCTTTCCGCTGGCGCCGGACATGCGCCCATCGGTGACCAGTGCTACCCGGTAGCCATGGTCCTGCAGGCTGCCCAGGTATGGGGTCAGCTTGTGCAGTTCCGGCATGCCGTTGGCCACCGGTCCCTGCCAGCGCACCACCGCCACGAAGTCCGAGTTCAGCTCACCACGTTCGAACGCCTCTGCCAACTGAGACTGATCATCGAATACCCGGGCAGGCGCCTCAACCACCTGGTGTTCCGGTGCCACCGCTGAGGTCTTGATAATGCCCCTGCCCAGGTTACCCTCGACGACCGTAAGCCCGCCTTCAGCTGCAAAGGCCGCAGATACCGGTCGCAGGACGCTGGAATCCGCACTTGCCGTTGCCGCCGGCCGCCACCGCAGCTTCCCGTTTTCGAGCACCGGACCCTGAGTGTAAGCCCGCAAGCCCCTGCCCACTACCGTGTCAACATCCTCATGGAGCAGGCCGGCGTCGAGCAGTTCGCGTATCAGCAACGGTGTTCCCCCGGCCTGGTGGAAGTGGTTTACATCCGCGTCGCCATTGGGGTAGATGCGAGTCAGTAGCGGCGTGGCGCGGGACAGCTCTGAATAGTCATCCCAGTCAATATGGATGCCTGCTGCCCGGGCAATAGCCACCCAATGCAGCGTGTGGTTGGTGGACCCCCCGGTGGCCAGCAGGGCGACCAGTGCGTTGACAATGCTTTTTTCAGAGACCATGTGGGCCAGCCCCAGGTCACCGCCATTGGGCCGCGAAAGCCTTATGACCTGCTCTGTTGCAGCCCGGGTCAGTGCCTCTCGAAGCGGCGTGCCAGGATTCACGAAAGCCGCGCCAGGCAGGTGCAGGCCCATCACCTCAACCAGCAACTGGTTGCTGTTGGCTGTGCCGTAAAAGGTACAGGTCCCGGGACTGTGGTACGACTGGCTTTCTGCCTCCAGTAACTCCTCACGGCCCACCCTCCCCTCGGCGTACAACTGGCGGATACGTTGTTTTTCCTTGTTCGGCAGTCCCGAAGGCATCGGACCGGCCGGCACCAGTACTATGGGCAGATAACCAAAGCTGAGCGCACCGATCAGCAGACCGGGTACGATCTTGTCACAGATCCCCAGCAGCAGGGCGGCATCAAACATATTGTGGCTCAGGGCGACAGCCGTACTCATGGCGATCACATCCCTTGACACCAGGCTGAGCTCCATTCCTGGCTGGCCCTGGGTGACGCCATCACACATTGCCGGCGTACCACCAGCGAACTGGGCCACCGAACCCATGCCATGGGCGGCCTGGCGAATCACATCGGGAAAAGTGGCGTAGGGCTGGTGGGCAGAAAGCATGTCATTGTATGCCGACACCATGGCCACATTGGCCTGGTTCATCAGCTTCAGTGTCTGCTTGTCGCCAGGCTGGCAGGCGGCAAAACCATGGGCCAGGTTGCCACATGAGAGTGCAGCGCGGTGGGGCGACTGACGGCCCAGGGCGTCCATCCGCCGAAGGTAGTCTTGCCGGCTGTCGCGACTGCGCCGGATAATCCGTTCAGTAACCCGGGTAACCGTGGGGTGCATCGAAGCGCTCCTTCACCATTCTGTTACACTCTGACAGTACCATGACTACTGAGTTACCCATACGTACTGTCGCCATACAAGGAACCCCAACACCATGCCAGAGCAGCTGCGGCGCACCAAGATTGTCGCCACCCTCGGCCCCGCCACTGATGCACCCGAGGCCCTTGAGCGCATTATCCGCGCTGGGGTGGATGTCACCCGCCTCAACTTCTCCCATGGCAGCGCCCAAGAGCATGGCGAGCGGGCGCGACAGGTACGGGAAGCTTCCGCCCGGGCAGGCCGTTTTGTGGCGATACTCGCGGACCTGCAGGGGCCAAAGCTGCGCATTGCCCGCTTCCGAGACAACAAGGTGACCCTGAGGGCAGGCCAGACCTTCGTACTGGACGCCGCGATGGACAAGGAAGCCGGCGATGACCAGGCCGTTGGCATCGACTACGAGCAGCTCATCCGCGACGTGGTACCCGGCGATATCCTGGTACTTGACGATGGACGGATCGAGATGGAAGTCACCGGGGTAGACGACCACAGCATCACCTCCACAGTGCTGATCGGCGGCCCCCTGTCCAATAACAAGGGCCTGAACAAACGCGGTGGCGGCCTGTCCGCCGATGCCCTGACCAGCAAGGACCGGGAAGACATTGTAACCGCGGCCCGGCTGGCAGCAGACTATGTGGCCGTCTCCTTCGTCCGCACCGCCGACGACATGCACACCGCCCGCCACTTGCTGAGGGACGCTGGCTCCCAGGCTGCCCTGGTGGCCAAGATCGAACGAGCCGAACTGGCCCACGACACCGAAGCGCTGGACTCGGTAATCCTGGCCTCTGACGCCGTTATGGTCGCCCGGGGTGACCTGGCTGTGGAAATCGGTGATGCCGAGCTGGTCGCCGTCCAGAAACACATCATTGGTCGTGCCCGTGCCCTGAACCGGGTCGTTATCACCGCCACCCAGATGATGGAGTCCATGATCGACAACCCCATGCCAACCCGGGCGGAAGTCTCCGACGTGGCCAATGCGGTGATGGACTATACCGATGCCGTCATGTTGTCCGCCGAGACCGCCGTGGGCGATTATCCGGTGCAGGCAGTAGAAGCCATGGATCGCATCTGCAAGGGTGCCGAACGTCACCCTTCCATGCATCAGTCAGGCCACCGCATGCACGAGGAAATGGAAAGGGTGGATGAAGCCATTGCCCTGTCAGCCATGTACGCCGCCAACCACCTGCAGGGGGTTACCGCCATTATCTGCCTCACCGAAACAGGTGCCACGCCCCTGCTAATGTCCCGCATCAAGTCCGGACTGCCCATCTTTGCCTTTTCCCGACACTTCTCCACCCAGCACAAGGTGGCACTGTACCGTGGTGTGCAGACGGTTCCCTTTGACTCGGCAGAGGTTTCGCCGGACCAGACCAACGCCCTGGCGGTCAAACAGCTGCAGGACCGGGGCATCGTCAACCCCGGTGACCTGGTGGTGGTGACCAAGGGCGACTATGTCAATGCGCAGGGCGGAACCAACACCATGAAAATCCTGCGGGTTGGTGACGACATCCGTTAAGCGACGTCTGCCTAACCCTTGCAGCTGGCGAGGCTCTCCCTTGCCAGCTCGCCAATACCAGCCCAGTCCCCCGTGCGGACCCTGGACTCCGGGGTCAGCCAGGTCCCACCCACCGTCATGACATTATCCAGTGACAGATATTCGCTGGCTGTATTCTGGCGTATGCCTCCCGTCGGACAGAAAGTCACATCCGGAAAGGGCCCTGCGAAGGCCTGAAGGGCCTTCACCCCGCCGGACACGGCTGCCGGAAAAAACTTGAACGAACGGTAACCCAGCTCATAACCCAGCATCAGCTCGGAAACCGTTGCCACGCCCGGCAGCAAGGGCGCGTTCGCCGTCAGGCCGTAATCCAGGAGCCGTGGAGTTATGCCGGGGCTGACCACAAACCCGGCTCCGGCACTCTCTGCCCGACGATAAGCGGCCGGGTCGGTCACGGTTCCCGCACCTATAAATACATCACCGGGTAGCCGCTTGCTCAGCAATTCGATGGCTGGCAGGGCCGCGGGGGTTCGCAGGGTAATTTCCAGCACACGGATGCCCGCCTCAAGCAGCGCATCGGCCAGCGGCGCCGCATCCTCCTCCCGATGCAGGGAAATTACCGGAATGATGGGACCCGCCGCGAGAACCGCTTCAATTCGCTGTTTCTGTTCGTGCGATAACTCTGTCATGAGCGCATTTCTCCTGCTTCCGACCCCCTCAGGGGCACCAGAAAACCTCCAGCGGTTGTTGGAAAAACACCCGTATGGGCCTTTCACTTAACGCCTGCGGCTGGGCGAGGGCCAGCTCCAGTGCCTTTCGTTTACCTTCACCCTGAAGCAACAACAGGGTTGCATTTGCCCCCGAGAGGGCGCTCGCGCTGAGTGAGAGCCGCCTGGTATCCTGCGATGATGGTGTCATGGCGATCACCAGGGGCGCATCCTTTGCCAGGCCTTGTTGCAGTTCGGGGGCACCAGGGAACAGGGAGGCTGTGTGGCCGTCCTCACCCATCCCGAGAACCACAACTGCGGCCGGCCAGGGTAGCTCCCTCAGCCGGGTGCTGGCCTCAGTAGCGGCAGCCACGGGATCAGCTTGCCCGTCAGACACTAACTCGTGAAGCTGTGCCTCTGCAGCCCTGTGCTGCAGCAAAAACTGCCGGATCATGCGGCTGTTGCGTGCCGGGTCATCCTTCGCCACCCAGCGTTCATCCGTCGGCACCACGTGGACCCTCGCCCAGTCCAGGTCGGCAGCCGACAATCGACGCAAGAATGCCTCTGGCGTCCTGCCACCGGAAACCACCAATAATGCCTCGCCGTGTTGAGTCAGAGCCTGGCGTAACTGATCGACAACCCTTACTGTCAGCGCTTCGGCGAGTGTTCGGGAGTCCTCACCCCGGTACAGGGCAACTCCCGTCCCCGGGATCACTTCAGGCGTCTTCATACCAGCTCCGATTGTCCCGCGTGATCATGGCGATAGACGCTACCGGTCCCCAGGTGCCAGCGGCGTAACGTTTGGGGTGGGCACCGCATTCCTCGCAATTGGCAAGCAGCTGGTCCACCCAACGCCAGGCAAACTCCACCTCATCACGGCGGACGAACAGGTACTGATTGCCTTTCATGACTTCCAGTAACAGCCTCTCATAGGCATCCGGAATCCTGTCGGTCTCAAACGCCTCCGCAAAGGTCAGTTCCAGGGGCCCCTGGCGCAGCCGCATGCCACGACTCAGCCCCTGATCCTTGGTGAGTATTTGCAGGGCCATACCCTCATCCGGCTGCAGGCGGATGATCAGCTTGTTGTTGGCCAGGTGTTTCTGGTCCGGGTCAAAGATGTAATGGGGCGCCGGCTTGAAGTGAACAATCACCTCTGAACGCTTCTCGGGCAGCCTCTTGCCGGTTCGGATATAGAATGGCACCCCGGCCCAGCGCCAGTTCTCGATTTCCACCTTGAGGGCGATGAACGTTTCAGTGTGACTCGGACCCTCGGCATCCTCCTCTTCCAGGTAGCCCGGTACCGGGATGCCTTCGGCCGTTCCGGCGGTGTATTGCCCACGCACCAGGTGGCTGCTTATCCGCTCCGGCGTCAGGGGTGAGAGCGCCTTGAGAACTTTCACCTTTTCATCACGGATACTGTCGGGCGACAGGTCCGAGGGTGGGTCCATTGCGAGCAGGCACAGTAACTGCAGCAAATGGCTCTGCACCATGTCCCTCAGCTGGCCGGCACTATTGAAATACGACCAGCGCCCTTCCACCCCCACGCTTTCCGCAACAGTGATTTCCACGTGGGAAATATGGTTCTGGTCCCATTGCGAGGCAAACAGGTTGTTGGCGAAACGCAGGGCGATCAGGTTTTGCACCGTTTCCTTGCCCAGGTAATGGTCGATCCGGAAGATATTTTCCTCCAGGAAAACCCTCGCCAACTGGTCATTAAGCTCCCGGGAGGAAGCGAGGTCATGGCCGATAGGCTTTTCCACCACGACCCGCGTATGGTCGTCACAGATACCCGCACTGCAAAGGTTCGCGGTGATCCTGCCGTAAAGCCCGGGGGGCGTGGCATAGTAAAACACCAGTGTATTCGTCCCGGGACCCTGCCGGTGCCAGTCACCCAGCACCGGGTAACCCGGTGCATCAGTAAAGTCCAGCTTCAGATAGCTTACCCGTGCAAGAAACCCGTCAAGTAGCTCCGGCTCCAGGCTGCTTTCGTGCAGTTGTCCAGCCAGGCTCTCGCGGATATGGCGGCGGGCCTCGTCCGGTCCATAGTCACGCCTCGCCAACGCCAGGATCCGGCTGTCGCCTGACAACAGATCCGCCCGATGCAACTGGTACAGTGCAGGAAACAGCTTTTTCAGGGCCAGGTCACCCATGGCTCCGAATATAACCAGGTCACAGGCTTGCCCTCCACTCCCCATTTTGGTGCCTCCAGGTGGTCCGATAACGGGTTTTAACAGAATCATACAAAAAGCATGACAACACCCCAGCCGGATTGCCAGTGGTGTCCCGGGAATGTTTCCGAGGGGGGCAGAGACCTCAGAGGCAAGCACTGGATTAAGGAATTAGCCAGACGGAACACCACTGAGGCCGGGGTGCCAGGCTCTGCCCAAAAAAAAGTCTGCCGCGGGAAACCCGGGGCAGACCTTGTTGAGCACAGTTTCAGGTAACCGAGCGATCAGGGACGTTCAATCTCGGCCTGGTCACGAAGTGTCCGGGCATAGGCGTTATATTCCTGCTGCCCATTCAACTGCGCCAGGAACTGCGCCATGTTGCGCACTTCTTCGCTGTCGGCGTCCACCTCGCCGTCGGCTACCCCGGACAGGGCAATAACGAACAGGTCAGAGCCCGCTTCAGCGGTACCAAAGCTGAAACCAGCTTCGTCCGGAGAGGGCAGCGAGAACGCGACCGCTTGTACCGGCGCAGGCACCGCAGACTGATTGCGTGCCACACCCTCATAGACTGTCCAGTCGTCGCCTTCCGGACTGACCTCACCATTACGGAGCTGCTCGAGCAACTGATCAGCCTGTTCCTGCAGCAGTGCCAGCGTACGCTCACGCTCCAGACGATCACGCACCTCGCCGGTCACTTCCTCTAGCGGCTGCGGCGCGTCCGGATGATGCTCGGTAACCCGTGCCACAACCGCGGTCGCCTGGTCCACATCGATCAGCTCAGTATTGAACCCGTCTTCCAGTACATCGCCGGAAAAGAGCTGACGCACCAGGCCGGCGTGGTTGAACGGCGCCTCGTTACCCTCCCGGGTGACACCGGAGCGTGTTTTTACCTCAAGGCCAAACTGCTCTGCCGGCTGCTCCAGGGTGTCAGCTGAAAACGCCATGTCGGCCAGCTCTGTCCGCTGGCGGGCAAACTCATCACCGGCGCGGGCCCGGGCCAGCTGATTGCGAATTTCCGGCGCCATTTCGTCAAAGCTGGCGGGCTCAGAGGTACGGATATCGAGCAGCTTGATGAAGTGGATGCCATACTCTGTTTCCACCGGACCGGCCACTTCGCCCTCTTCCAGCGACAGCATGGCTTCATCATAGGCACCACCAAGGTCGCCCTCTCTCAGGTAACCAAGGTCACCACCCTGCTCCGCTGACAGTGGATCATCGGAAAACTCCCGGGCCAGGTCGGCGAACTCTTCCCCTTCATCCAGGCGCTGCCGTACGGCCTCAACACGTTCAGCGGCGTTATCACCATCCTCAATCAGTATGTGAGCGGAACGACGCTCCTCATAGCTTTGCTCGGCAACCAGCTCATCATAGCGCTGACGAACCTCGTCTTCAGGCACGTCAACCTCCCTGGCTACATCTTCCAGTGACAGCTCGATATAGGCTACGTCCACCGATTCAGGGCGGGTGAACCGCTGCTGGTTCTCGTTATACCACTGCTCAATGTCGGCGTCGGAAATGTCCACCTGGTCGGCAACGGATGCCGCCTCAAGCCTCCGTGTGCTGAACTCCCGGGTCTGGCTCTGAATCGCCAGGACCTGGCGGGCGGCTTCTGACGGAGCAATACCGCCACGGATCACCGCGGTACGAATCTGGTTGCTGACATAATCCCGCTTGAGCAACTCCCGGAACTCGCCAACGCCCATTCCCAGGTTACGAACAAAGGAGGTAAAGCTCTGCTGGTTGAATTCACCGTTTACCTGGAACTGGGGCATGCTGACAATCAGTTGGTCGACCCCCTGGTCAGTGAGTTCCAGGCCCTGGTTACCAGCGTCCTGGGCCAGCACCTCTGCCTGGATCATGCTTTCCAGCACTTCCTGGCGGATCCGGTCTTCGTCCAGCAGGGTGGGATCCGGGTTTTCCATCTCACTGAGGCGTTGCTGGCTGGCAATCTGTACCATCCGCAGGTATTCACGCTCGGTAATATCCTCGCCGTTGACGGTGGCGACTTCCGGTTCACCGCGGAAACCGCCGACAATGGCGTCCATACCCCAGATTGACAGGGAAACGATCAATACAGCGATGATTATCTTGGCGATGGTGCCCTGGGCATTGTCCCGAATATCTTGAAGCATGTTCCTCCCGGATCGCTCGACCCTCTGTACCGTCCAGATGGCACCAGGTTCAGCGTCAGGCCTCGTTCAGCGTTGCTCTGGAAACAGTCAGCAAGGTGGTCCGGAACAAGGGGGCCGGAACTTTGGACACTGACTGAACGTAAAAAGGCGCACCCGGAATGGAATGCGCCTTGAATTCGGGCAGGGCGGCACAGGTGACTCGATCCCGGCACCGCCTGCCGAAGGAGTCCGTTACTTGACGGCGTCCTTCAGAGCCTTACCTGCCTTGAACCCGGGCACCTTGGAGGCCGGGATCTTGATCTCGGCACCAGTCTGCGGGTTGCGGCCAGTACGTGCGGCGCGCTCCTTGACAGAGAAAGTACCAAAGCCGATCAGAGTGACCTGATCGCCTTTCTGGAGAGCGCCGGTGATGGAGTTGGTCATCGCATCCAGGGCACGGCCAGCGGCGGCCTTGGAGATATCGGCAGACTCTGCAATTGCATCGATAAGTTCGGACTTGTTCACACTAAACCCCTTCGATTTCAGGTTGGAGAAGTTCTCGGTCTGTTTATTTTTCTCGGACGTTTCCGACTATCGCATAAGCGGTCGGAGAATTCCATTCTTCGCTTTTTTTATTCCCTGCGGTTGTTAACCGGTCCACGGAATAGGTCTTGATTGCGCGGGAGCCCTTGGTATTGGCTGCTTCACGGCGAAACAGTTATACCAACGGGCTCTCCGGCATGTCAACAAAGCACTCAGCTTTTAATGTGTGTTGATTCGCTCTCCGGCATCACCTTCGTCATCCCGGGCACCACTTGCCTGGCCCTGGGTGGCGGCGGTCTCGGTCAATGGCTCGGGGGTGTACTCCAGTGCGATATCGAGTACCTCATCAATCCACTTCACCGGACGGATCTCCAGGGACTCCTTGATATTATCCGGTATCTCCTTGAGATCACGGACATTTTCATCAGGAATGATGACGGTCTTGATACCACCACGATGGGCCGCCAGCAGCTTTTCCTTGAGCCCACCAATGGCCAGGACCCGGCCGCGCAAGGTAATTTCACCGGTCATCGCAACGTCCGCCCTGACCGGAATACCGGTGAGCGAGGAAACCAGCGCAGTACACATACCAATGCCAGCACTGGGCCCGTCCTTCGGGGTCGCACCTTCCGGAACGTGAACGTGAAGGTCCTGCTTTTCGTGAAAGTCGTCACGAATCCCAAGCCCCGGCGCCCTGCTCCGGACGACCGTCAGGGCCGCCTGAATGGACTCCTGCATCACATCTCCAAGTGAGCCGGTCTTGACCACACGTCCCTTACCTGGGGTGACGGCGGTTTCGATGGTCAGCAATTCGCCACCAACCGACGTCCAGGCAAGGCCAGTCACCGAGCCAACCTGGTTCTTCTCTTCAGCCAGGCCATACTTGAACTTGCGGACACCAGAATAGTCTTCGAGCTTTTCCGGGGTCAGCTCGAGGGCGGTCTTCTCACCCTTCTGCACATGCTCACGTACCACCTTCCGGCAGATCTTTGCCAACTCGCGCTCAAGGCCCCGTACACCAGCCTCCCGGGTGTAGTAGCGGATCAGGTCCCGCAGGGTCTGTTCCGGCACCAACAGCTCATCCTTTTTCAGGCCGTTGGCCTTGAGCTGTTTTGGCAGCAGATATTTCAGGGCGATGTTGACCTTCTCATCCTCGGTGTAACCCGGGATACGGATGATTTCCATCCGGTCCAGGAGCGCCGGCGGGATATTCATGGAGTTGGAAGTACACACGAACATGACATCAGACAGGTCGTAGTCCACTTCCAGGTAATGATCGTTGAAGGTGTGGTTCTGTTCCGGGTCCAGTACCTCCAACAGTGCCGAGGCAGGATCACCACGATGATCCAGGCCCATCTTGTCGATCTCGTCGAACAGGAACAGCGGGTTCTTTACCCCCACTTTTGACAGCTTCTGAAGCAACTTGCCCGGCAACGCACCGATATAGGTCTTGCGGTGGCCGCGGATTTCAGCCTCATCACGTACGCCACCCAGGGCCATGCGGGTGTACTTGCGATTGGTCGCCCGCGCAATGGACTGACCCAGGGAGGTCTTGCCCACACCGGGGGGGCCAACCAGGCAAAGTACCGGACCCTTTACCTTCTTAACACGGCTCTGGACTGCCAGGTATTCCAGGATACGGGTCTTGACCTCGTCCAGACCGTAATGATCCTCGTCCAGGATCTCGCGAGCCTTTTCGATATCGTGGCGAACCCGGCTTCGCTTCTTCCAGGGAATGGAGAGCATCCAGTCGATATAACCCCGCACCACGGTGGCTTCCGCCGACATCGGGGACATCATCTTGAGCTTGTTGAGTTCGGCATCGACTTTCTTGCGGGCCTCTTCCGGCAGGCCGGCTTCCTCGATCTTCTGTTCAAGTTCGTCGAAGTCACCGCCACCCTCTCCCAGGGAGCCCATCTCTTTCTGGATGGCCTTCATCTGTTCGTTGAGGTAGTACTCCCGCTGGCTCTTCTCCATCTGCTTCTTGACGCGACCACGGATGCGTTTTTCCACTTCGATCAGGTCGATCTCGCTGTCCAGCCGGCCCAGCAGCAATTCAACGCGATTGCGTATATCCAGCGCTTCCAGCAACTCCTGCTTTTCAGGCACTTTCAGCTCAAGGTGCGCAGCCATGGTATCCGCCAGGCGCTCCAGTTCATCAATGCCCTGCAATGCGCTGGACACTTCCGACGGCACCTTGCGGGACATTTTGACGTACTTCTCGAACTCTTCACTGAGGGTCCGTACCAGCACATCCTCTTCCCGCTCTGGCAGGGAATCGGTCTCGAGCACACTGGCCGTAGCGGTCAGGTATTCACCTTCAGCCACGGCATCGAGGCTGGCGCGCGCGTTGCCTTCAACCAGCACCTTCACCGTACCGTCCGGCAGACGCAACATCTGCAGGACAGTAGCCAGGGTACCGACATCAAAGACGTCCGACGGGCCAGGATCATCGGTGCCTGCATCCCGCTGCGAAACCAGCAGGATTTCCTTGCTACCCTCCATGGCCGCTTCCAGGGCCTGGATAGACTTTTCACGCCCCACAAACAGCGGAACCACCATGTGGGGGAAAACAACCACGTCCCGAAGGGGAAGCATAGGGTATTCGGTACGGGTTTCAGGTGTCGGGGTCATAAGGAATCCTCTGACGACATTTCTTTCAGCATACCACCGAACATTGGGGTTATTCGCGGGATTGCAATGTTTTTACAAGGCTTTGCCCCATAGAAATCCATCCATGAGGCAATAGTCGAAAACGGCGAGCGGCGGGCACAAAAAAAGGGCGTTGCCGCCCTTTCTTCGTGCACGGGAAGATCCCTGTACCTTTGACTTCAGTCTTCCGGAACCGCCTTGGCGTGATCACTGCTTGCGTAGATCTTGAACGGTTCGGAATCGCCGTTGATCACGCTTTCATCAATCACCACCTTGGTCACGTCAGGTTCTGAAGGGATCTGATACATGGTGTCCAGTAGCGTCGCCTCCATGATGGACCGCAGCCCACGAGCCCCGGTCTTGCGCTCCATGGCCTTGCGGGCCACTGCACGCAGGGCATCGTCCCGGAAATCCAGCTCAACCCCCTCCATGTCAAACAGCTTCTGGTACTGCTTGGTGAGGGCGTTCTTGGGCTCCGTCAGGATCTGCACCAGGGCTTCTTCGTCCAGTTCCGTCAGGGTGGCAACCACCGGCAAGCGACCGACAAACTCCGGAATCAGGCCATACTTGACCAGGTCTTCGGTCTCGACATTACGAATGATATCGCCGGTATTCCTGGTATCGTCCTGACTGGCGACAGACGCCGAGAACCCGATGCTGTTCTTTTCGGTACGCTCCCGGATAACCTTGTCCAGCCCGGCGAAGGCACCACCACAAATGAACAGCATGTTGCCGGTATCCACTTGCAGGAATTCCTGCTGGGGATGCTTCCGACCGCCCTGGGGCGGTACCGAGGCAACCGTGCCTTCGATCAGCTTCAGCAGTGCCTGCTGTACACCCTCACCGGACACATCCCGGGTAATGGACGGGTTGTCGGACTTGCGGGAAATCTTGTCAATCTCGTCGATGTAGACAATACCCCGCTGGGCCTTGTCGACGTCATAATCACACTTCTGCAGCAGCTTCTGGATGATATTCTCGACGTCTTCGCCTACATACCCGGCTTCGGTCAGCGTGGTGGCATCGGCGATGGTGAATGGCACATTGAGCATACGTGCCAGGGTCTCTGCCAGAAGCGTTTTACCACTACCGGTAGGACCGATCAGCAGAATGTTGCTCTTGCCGAGTTCCACATCACCCTTGCCTTCGCCATAGCGCAGACGCTTGTAGTGATTGTAGACAGCCACCGACAGCACCACCTTGGCACGGTCCTGGCCAATCACATATTCATTGAGGGTGTTGCGGATTTCCGAAGGTGTCGGCAGGCGGTCACTGGCCTCTTCCTGTGCACTTTCCTGGATTTCCTCCCGGATAATGTCGTTACACAGGTCGACACACTCGTCGCAGATGAATACCGACGGCCCTGCTATGAGCTTACGGACTTCATGCTGGCTTTTTCCGCAAAACGAGCAGTACAGCAACTTGCCGTTATCGTCGCCCCTGCCGTTTCTGTCATCTGCCATTGAATTACCTCTGGTCTGGTTTTCGGTGCCAATGTGTGGCCTGGTATGCACCGTTACCGCCTTGGAACCTCATAAGAGTACGCGGCCACACACCGATTCGACTACCGTCAGTATTATTTATTCGGGACGCGCTTATCAAGTACGGTATCGATAAGCCCGTACTCCTTCGCCTGGTGCGGATCCATGAAGTTATCCCGGTCGGTATCCCTGGCGATCGTCTCCAGGTCCTGTCCGGTATGTTCCGACAGAATACGGTTCAGGGTGTCACGGATTTTGAGAATCTCCTTTGTGTGGATCTCGATATCCGTGGCCTGTCCCTGGTAACCGCCCAGAGGCTGGTGAATCATCACCCTGGAATTGGGCAGGCACGCCCGCTTGCCGGCGGCACCGCCTGCAAGGAGGAATGCGCCCATACTGGCAGCCTGTCCAACGCACAGTGTCGCAACGTCGGGCTTGATAAACTGCATGGTGTCATAGATGGACATACCAGCCGTTACGGAGCCACCAGGGCTGTTGATGTACAGGTGAATGTCCTTGTCCGGGTTTTCGGACTCCAGGAACAGCATCTGCGCGACAATCAGGTTGGCCATGTGGTCCTCTACCGGACCGACCATGAAGATGACCCGCTCCTTCAGGAGCCGTGAGTAAATATCGAAAGACCGCTCACCACGAGAAGTCTGCTCGATGACCATCGGAATCAATGCCGCGTTGGCGTCCATGGAGGAACCATCAAAAGGTTTCTGGGACATGTGTGCCTGCACTCCTTATCGGATTCGGACTGAATGGTTCTGAACAAAGAAACAGCCGGGCGGACCGGCTGTTTCTCCTCCGGGCGCTCAGCCCGGGGCAAGTGCCTGGCACTTAGCCCCGCTGTTGCTGGGCCGCCTGGATGACGTCGTCGTACTTGGCTTTATTTTCCTTAACTTTGGCCTGATCAAGGACAAAGTCAACCACCGCATCTTCCAGTACAACAGACTCGATCTGAGCCTTCTGCTCCGGATTGCTGTTGAAGTGGGTAACCACTTCTTCTGGCTGCTCGTAGGTAGAGGCGATCTCGCGGATCTTCTCGTCAACCTTCTCATCATCAGCCTTCAGGTCGTTGGCCTTGACGATTTCCTGGAACAGCAGGCCGGTTTTGACGCGGCGAGATGCCTGGTCCTGGAAGATTTCCTTCGGCAGCTGCTGCGGATCCATCTGTCCGCCAAAACGTTGTACGGCGTCATTGCGAAGACGATCAATTTCCTGGTCAATCAGCGCCTGCGGAACCTCTACCTCGGTCGTTTCCAGCAGGCCATCAACCACGTCATTCTTCACTTTGGCAGACATGGCCTGTTTGAGTTCCCGCTCCATGTTCTTCTTCACTTCCTCGCGGAAGGCTTCCTCGGAGTCAGCCTCGATACCGAAACGCTGGAAGAACTCCTCGTTCAATTCAGGCAGCTG
>Ga0208301_1000181_pt1 | contig 23421 bp, 18 predicted proteins | sample 25BtaG_FD_184100 | JGI IMG/M metagenome (GOLD analysis project Ga0208301, IMG submission 184100) | Marine viral communities from Cariaco Basin, Caribbean Sea - 25B_WHOI_OMZ_CsCl (SPAdes) (version 2) | ecosystem: Environmental > Aquatic > Marine > Oceanic | place: Caribbean Sea: Cariaco Basin...
TATACCGTTCCGCTGCAACTGCTGTCCTATCACGTGGCGGTGTTAAAGGGTACCGACGTGGACCAGCCCCGCAATTTGGCCAAGAGTGTCACGGTGGAATGATTCCATAATGCAGTGAGGTATTGATCACGGAATAAACGTTCTCTTGTATTTTTCGATAATGATAATTATTATCATTGGCGTGAATAAACAAGGAGAACGTGATGGAATTTCTGTGCCCCAATCACCGTCAGCAATTCGCCGAGCTTCCGCTGGAAGAACGCAAAGACCTGTGGCTTTTCTGGATGGAGAATGCCCAAGCCTGCAGTGAGCAGGGGCAGTGGCGGGACGTTATTTCCCTGTCAGGCAGCGCCTTTGACCTGGCCTGCCTTCAGGGCTCCAGAGAAGAATCCTGCATGCACATCGAGCTGACCCTCTCAGCCATTCTGGTAGCCCGGGCGCTGTCCGATCGCGGCGACCGGGCCGGTATGGACGCAGTAATCCTTCGGGCACTGGACTGTTTGGAGCAACCCGACTATCAAGCCTCTGTCGAGGGATGTTGCGACGTCCACGAATGCGTCGCCGTGCTTATCGATCCTTCGCGGCACCCAGACTTCTTTGCTGACTACCCGGGCTGGCCCTCTTTGCCATTTGTTCCACGGAAACGGGTAACCATGGTCAGAACGCTTCATTGATCTCATAACCGGAGAATAGAGGCATAGCCAGCAGACCAGGTTGACGAGGCGCGGAGAGGGTAGGTTGCACACATTCAGTCGGGCAGATTTCGAACGCTTCGGGCAGCTTTACGACATTGAATTTCGGTTCCCGGCCATCCACGGCGACACCAGTGCTGATGACCATATTGTTGCCCGGGGGGAGATTACCGAACACAGCCTGGCATCGGGTTTTCGGTTTACCTTTTCCTCTCTTGAAGTGCTGGAAGCCTACGAATCGGTTTCCTGTGGTCACGCACCGTTACTGGTGCTGGTAGTCCTTGATGGCATCGTTGAGCTTACCCTCGGCTCTGTCGAGCACGCACTGACGCCGGGTATTGCAGTTAGCATGCAGCTGCATCCGGACTACCCATTGCAGGCCCACCAGCCAGAGCAACAGCATCTGGAAATTGTTGCGCTTGCCTTCGATCCCCGGGGCGCAACCCTGGGCCATGTCTCACCCAGCTTACATGGCCTGACCACGCTCCCTCGGGTTCCCCTGCGTAAATGGAATGTGCCTCCCGCGCTCAAGGAGCTGTTACAGACCTACGCGGGCCATACCATGACCGGCATTCAGAAGAATCTGGTGTTGGAGGGCCTCGCACTGCAGCTTGCCGGACTGGGTCTGGGAGGGGAAGAGCATGAATCTCCGCATGTTCCAGTGGTTTCGGTCCAGCAACGTCAGCGCCTCGAGCTGGTAAGGCAGCACCTCGAGTTCACACCGGACCATCATCACACTCTGAAGGACCTTGCCGACATGGCGGCTATGAGCCCAAGCGGCCTGCGAGCGAAATTTCGGGCGATGTATGGCGTTCCGGTCTTCGACTATCTCAGAAAATGCCGGCTTCGGTTGGCAAAACACTATCTGGAGCAAGGCTTCAGTGTTGAGCAGAGTGCGAACAAGGTGGGGTACACTCACGCGACCAATTTTTCGACGGCGTTTCGCCGCGAATTCGGATTTTCTCCCCGACAACGCACCGTTGACCAGAAAAAATAGCACTCCACATAGATTTTTTGTCTTATTGAATACCAAATATCGGATCTAAACGACAATAATTCGCATTACATTTAAACTTGTAAGCGCGTTGTTTGGAGCTGATTAATGAATTCGTCCCGTAATAACTGCCAGTCCTTTCTCCGGTCAGGCCTCGCAGTGGCCATAGCCGGGGTTCTGGCAAGCCCGATGTTGTACGCGCAGGAAGCGAACGTTACCGAGCTGGATGCAATTGAGGTATCTGCAGATGCCGCCGAACCGAGCGGTACTGCACCGAGTGATGGTTATACCGCAGAGGCTACCGTCACTGGTACAAAAACAACCACCAGCGTGGTTGAAACACCCCAGTCCATTTCAACGGTCACAGCGGATCAGATCCAGGATCAGAACGCGGCTAATCTGGGCGAAGTTCTGCGCTATACAGCCGGTGCCCGTGGCGAGACTTTTGGTTTTGAGCCGCGCACCACCTTTCTGAGAATACGTGGCTTCGATGTGGCCAACAGTGGCTTGTTCCGTGACAACCTGAAACTGGCTAACCCCGGATTCGCGGCCGGTTACAGCCTGGAGCCCTATGGTGCCGAGCGCATTGATGTGCTCAAGGGACCCTCGTCCGTACTCTACGGTCAGGCGGGCCCGGGCGGGTTGGTGAACTATGTGTCCAAGCGACCTACCTTCGACACTCGTCGAGAGGTGCGCGTTGAGGCGGGTACCAACGATCTGGTCCAGGGCCAGTTTGATATCAGTGGGGCGGTGAATGACAGTGATACCCTGGCTGTTCGCCTGGTGGGCCTGGTTCGAGACAGCGAAACCCAGGTGGATTTTGTCAACGACGACAGGAAGTACCTGGCCCCCAGCCTGACCTGGCAACCCACGGACGCCACCCGACTGACGGTACTGGCGCACTGGCAGTATGACGACACCCAGCCCTCCCAGCGCTACCCGTTGCAGGGGACTCTTGAGCCAAACCCGAATGGTCCGATTCCTGACAACCGGTTTACTGGCGAGCCCGGTTTTGATTCGTATGAGCGCCGGGAGAGCGCCATCGGGTACGAATTCGAGCACCAAGTAAACGATCAGTTGGTCGTTCGCCAGAATGTGCGGGATTATCGGAATGATGTAGACGATCGAAGCATTTACACCCGTGGGCTGCAGCCAGACCTTAGGACCATCACTCGCCAGCGATATGAAAGTTATGGCCGTATCGATGGCCTGGTTCTGGATAACCAACTCGAACTAAGTGCTCGCACAGGTGGTGCTAACCATACGCTGCTGATTGGCCTGGATCATCAGGATATTGATGTTTCCTCCCGTCGTCTGTTCAGTGACGTTGGTTCGGACCCCATGCCATTGGATATCTATCAGCCGCAGTATGGCGGACCCATTGCCGATACTCCGTTTGGAACAGATCAAAGCAGTCATCTCAAGCAGACCGGCGTTTACCTGCAGGATCAGATCCGAGTAGACCGTTGGACGGTTTCCCTTGGCGGCCGGTATGACGTTGCCCGCTCCGAGACACTCAATAATCTCACCGGCGCCACAGCCAGCCGGGACGACGAGGCCTTCACCGGGCGTGCCGGAGTCAGCCATCAGCTGGCGAATGGCTTTGCTCCCTATGTGAGCTACACGGAGTCGTTTCTCCCCAACACAGGTACCGATGCAGCAGGCAATCCGTTCGAGCCGGAAACCGCACAACAATATGAGGTGGGCGTGAAGTACCAGCCCAACACGGACACGCTGGTAACGCTGGCCTGGTTCGACCTGACCCGGGAAGACTACCTGGCCCCCAACCCAAACTTTGTCGACGAGCAGAAGGGCGAGGCCAACTCACGGGGCCTTGAAATGGAAGCCCTCACTCGTCTGTTCCAGGCGCTGGATGTGATTGCCAGCTATACCTACACCGATGCTGAGATCACCAAAGCCAGCAACCCGGTGGAAGAAGGCGAGCCGCTGGAATATACCCCGGAGCATGAAGCGGCGCTGTGGGGCAAATATAGCTTCCGGGGCGGCATGCTGCATGGCCTGGGTCTGGGCGCCGGCGTGCGTTACATCGGCGAGAGTTTTGGCGCGGCATACAACGCGGACAATTCCGCGCTGGAGGTACCGGATGTAACCCTGGTGGATGCTGCTATTACCTACGACATTGGTCAGGTGTCGCTTGGCCTGCATGCCCAGAACCTCCTGGACGAGAAATACGTGGCAACGGCGTTCGACAGCTCGGGCACCTACGGGACCCGCCGTGAAGTCACAGGTTCGGTTACTTACCGGTTCTGATGACATTATCCTCTTGGCGCAGGGACGCGGATACTCGGGTTCTGGACCGGAATGAGCTCGACGGCATGGGCAGCGACGGTACCGAAGGGCTTCTGGAAATGCGCGAGGCCGGGCCTGAGACTAACCGGGTTGTTTTTCCGATTGGTCGGAAGAGGATGGAGGTACCAGCCTGGAGTTGAAGGCACTGGTGTCCATGCCATTGAAGAACCGGACCTGATTCTTACCCCGCTGTTTGGCTTGGTACATGGCCATGTCTGCCTGGCGCAAGAGTATCTCAGCGTCAACATCCGGAGCCTGGGGGTAAAGGGTTACTCCCAGGCTGGCGGATACATGAACCGAGTGCTCGGCCAGATCGACTGGCGCAGACAGGGTAGCCAGTAGCCGGGTCAGTATGGGTTTGCAGTCGGTGCCTGAGGATAGCTCGGGTAAAAGCACCACGAACTCGTCGCCGCCAAGGCGGGCGACGGTGTCGCATTCCCGCAGTATGGCTTGCATCCGACGAGCCACGACAATCAGCAGTTCGTCACCGGATGCATGTCCGTAGGTATCGTTGATCGCCTTGAAGCCGTCAAGATCCATAAACACCACCGCCAGAACATCGCCGTGGCGCCTCGTTGTCGACACCGCGTGGCGCAGTCGCTCGCTCAGCAGAAGGCGGTTGGGCAATCCGGTCAGTGCGTCGTAGTGAGCAATCTGGCGCAGCTGGTCTTCGTTCTGTTTCAGATGGGAGATATCCGCGAACAGGGTAACGTAGTGCTCTATCTCGTTGTCGTTGTTAGAAACCGCGGCAATAGTCATCAGTGATGGAAATACCGACCTGTTACGACATGGAATCCAGCACTCGCCACTCCATACCCCTTCGTTCTCGAGAGAGGACAATACCTGCTTTCGGAAACCCTGTTTGTGTTGTTCCGATGCCAGCATGAACTCATAGCTCTGATTCACGGCCTCACTTCGGGCATAACCGGTGAGTGTGCAAAAGGCCGAGTTCACATCGAGAATGATGCCCTCGGCACTCGTCAGCACAATGCCCTCCCGTGCATGACGAAACACCCCGGCAGCCATTGAAAGGCTGGCTTCGGCCTGTTTTCTTTCGGTAATGTCCTGATGTGTGCCATACATCACCAGGGGCTGACCTTGCTCGCCCCAGGACTGAACGCTACCGCGATCAAGTATCCAGACCCAGTGCCCGTTTTTGTGGCGCATCCGGGCTTCGCACTCGTAATAATTCAACTCACCACGAAAGTGTCTGTCGAGTAACTTGGAGCTGCGCTGCAGGTCTTCGGGGTGCGCCAGCGTCATCCAGGTATCAATAGAGATGGGGGCTAACTCTTCAAGTGAATAGCCGAGAATCTCCGCCCAGCGCTCGTTAAATACGGTTTCGCCGGTCTGAACATTCCACTCCCAGATGCCGGATCGGGTGCCGATGATCGTGTTTCGGAGCCTGCGGCGTTCGATTTTCAGGTTTTCCCGGGATCTTTTGATCGAATCCAGCATGGTATTGATACTATTGCTCAGTACGGCTAATTCCCGGTAACGAAAGGATGGCACCGGTGCCTTTGGAATACCCTCCTGATCGCTGTTCTTGAGGGCAGCATCAATGCCGAGAATCGAATTAAAGAAATAGCGCCTCAAAATAACGGTCAGTAGCAGTGATAAAGTGCCCGCAAGAACAAGAACGGTGAAAAGTTCCTCCAATAACGCCTTATCCAGCTTCTTGATCAGAACATCGTCAGAGGCGTAAACCCAGACTTCCCCCAACACTTTACCCGAAGAGCCTATGATCGGTGCGCTGCCAGCGTAGAACGCCTGATTGAGCTGTTCGGTCACAGAAGCATCCCGTGTCTGGACGTCCACGTACTCGCCACCGTCCTTCCGGAGCTGCCCGAAAAGATAATAGGGTTGGCCGAGAATTTCGCCCATTTCGAAGTCTTCAATGACAACGGCAAAGTGGCGTTTAAGAGCTGCTTCGGTGGTGATGAGGTTTTCGTATTCGTTGACAGCATAGGATTCAATGAAAGGCGCAAGGCTTTTGCTCAGTCGCTTCAGGCTTTCTGCGACATCCAGCTCAGTGTCATTGATGATTTCCGAGCGCTCGGAGCTGTAGACATAGAGGGCATGAAAGGCAAATACCACCAATATGACCACAACCACGATCAGGGTAGTACGCGTGAGTAGAGAAGGGGCGCCATGGTTGGTTGCTGCCATAGTGTCTAGTTACCTTCAGGCAGTTTGCCGAGAACGTTTCGATAGATAACCGGCAGCAGCTGCTGGAGGTTGTCCTGAGACACTGGCAGCACCGGGAGTTGCTGTAGTTTGGCGACGGTCTGTCCTGTCAGGTGCCGGTGCATGGTTTCAACGGCTTTCTCGCCCATCAGAAAGGGCTGCTGCATACCGGCACCCAGCAGTGTTCCTTGTTCGATCATATGGACAAATTCAGGTTCTGCGTCGAAGCTGATCAGCAGGATTTCATCCGTTCTACCGGCCTCGGAAATGGCATCCAGCGCCGCCTGATAACGGTCAGAACCCTGCAGCCAGACCGCTCTGAGTATTGGGTTATCTTCGATCAAACGACGGGTAAATTCGTAGGTCTCGCGATAGGAAAAATCAGATTGCTGGTACAGACCGGCCGACTTGACGCCATGCTCTTCCAGAGCCTGGAGGAACCCTTCGGTTCGGGCTTTGCCGTTGGCGCGTTTCTGGGGAATCGCGATTATACCAACGCTACCGTTCATCCAGCCGTTATTGTGCAGGGCCTCGGCCAGCATATTGCCCAGATCATAAGCGCCCTGAAAGTTATCGGATTCGATGTAGCTGACATAGTTGTCAGTCTTGGCCCCGATATCTGAGATTACAACCGGAATGTTTGCCCGCTCCGCCAGCTTGAGAATCGTAGCGGCGGCGGAAGAGTTGGTGGGGGAGATCAGGATGCCATCGACGCCCTCCCGGATAGCCGAAACAGTAAATGCCAGTTCGTATTTGGCTACGTTTTCGGCGCTGTAGACCAAAACATCGTAGCCCAGTTCATCGGCCTTATGAGTAATACCCCGGGCCATGATGTCCCAGAATGGGATGCGGAGATCGGAAACCAGATAAGCGATCCGCTTTTCTTGGGCCACTACCTCAAGGACAGGTGTGGTCAGCATGAGTAAGACTAACGATACGGTCTGGATTGCCCGGCGAACTTGGAGCTTCATGCGGTGGCCATGTGAATGAGTTAACTGAATTTTGCTGCGTATGAATTTGCTACATATACCCATTAAGGCTGATATCGATCAAGTCACTTGTTCTTTATATTCGTTGCTGTCTCCGATCTTTTTGATGTACATCATAACGGGCTACGGGTTGGGCATTTTTGGGGTCGTGAACACTATGACATCAGCATTCACTGGCGCTATTCTCGGGAGAAGAAAAATCTGTCAGGTTGGATTTCAACAATGGTTTCGGCAGCAAAGCGCCCTCCTTTTCATCGGCAGTTGCGATCGGCAACTCACGGTGCCCATGTTCGGTTGAACAGGCATCCTCTTCTATGTCAGCTGACCCGTCCGGCTTTGGATCTCACTACCTATAAATCGGTTCTTGAACGTTACTGGTCTTTCTACAAATCGGCCGAGGTGGTCATCCGTGACTGTATTGCCGAAGGTATGACAGCCTTTAACTACGGCGAAAGGTATAAAACGGACTGGTTGGCAGAGGATCTAAGCCGCCTGGGCTTCAAACCAGTGGAAAACGGCTGCTATCGAAACGGAATAAGCTTCAGGAGTCCCCGTACTGAAGCAGAACTGGTCGGTATGTTATACCCCCTGGAGGGCTCGACTCTGGGAGGGCAGGTCATCAGCAATCGACTCTGGGATAGTCTGGGCCTCGATACCACCAATGGTGGCCGGTTTTTTAATGGTTATGGGGAACAAACGGGCCTGTACTGGGCAGAGTTCCTTGATTACGCCGACCAATCCTTACGGACACCGGAGGAGCTCAACCAGGCATGTGGTTTCTCTCAGCAACTCTTTGCACAGTTTGAGGCGCACCTCGATGGCCGGGATTGATGATTTCGGCCAGTCGGAACGGGACAGTATCCTCCAGCAGGCACTAGAGAACTGTGAGAAAGAGGCCATTCACCAGGTTGGCTCGGTTCAGCCCCATGGTGTTCTGTTGGCGCTGGATGGTGACTTTGTCATTCGATATTGCAGCGACAATGCGGAGATGGTCTTTTCAGAGTCCAGGCGGGAGTTGTTGGGCCAAGCGTTTGCCAACTACGTCAGTGCCTTAACGGTCGAGTCAATCAGTGCGCTGGAGGGGCTGGGCGATTGGCGATCCTCTGCCGTTATCAAAGTGGATATTGAGACTGCAGGCCGTATCACCAGGCACGATGCAGCGGTTTCTTTTAATGCGCCCTATTGGCTGGTAGAGGTCGAAACCACGGTAGCGGATCAGAGCGAGCTTTTCAGCCAGATGTTTGTTCCCACGCGGGACCTCCTCTGGCAGCTCGATTCGGAACACGATCTGCAGGAGTACACCGCCAAGGTGGCTGAACTTGTGCGTCTGGCGACCGGTTATGATCGCGTGATGATGTACCAGTTCGACAGCAACTGGGACGGCGAAGTAATTGCGGAGAGCCGCTCCGAACTGACACGGAGCTACCTTGGGCACCGGTTTCCCGCCTCCGATATTCCCTCCCAGGCCAGGGCTCTATACACCCGGAATCTCACGCGAGTCATTGCGGATGTAAAGGCACCTCCGGTCCGAGTTCGGGGCGAGGATTCCGGTACGGCTGCAGGTAAGCTCGATCTGACCTATTCCGCCTATCGTTCTCTGTCTCCGGTTCACCTTGAGTATCTGGGCAATATGGGGGTTTCAGCCACACTGACGATTTCGCTGCTTCAGAATGGCCGTCTTTGGGGGATGTTGGCCTGTCATCACAAAAGCCCGAAGTATGTCACTCTGCGCGAACGAGAACTGTACGAGCTTATTGGTAAAACCATCTCAATTAAGCTCTCAGACTTGAAACATCACGAAGAGAAAAAACTGAAAGATAGGGTTAACCGGCTGCTATTTAACACCACTATCACCAGCTTGGAAGGCCTGTCAGCCAATCATGCCGGTGAGCTGATGGCGATTGTTGGCGCGACTGGGCTCGTGGTATTGGACAAGGGTAACCGATATCGCTTTGGCGAAACCCCCTCCCAGGAGCAGATTGAACGGCTTGAGTCTGAACTGAGACAGTGGCAGCCCACTCGGGTGTTTCATACCCAGGATCTGCCCTCTTTGTTTCCGGAAGCGAAGGACTACGCCGACAAGGCATGCGGCATCATGCTGGCTCCTTTGAATCACAAGTTGGATCATTATCTGTTGTGGTGCCGCGGGTGCATGACTTACACCGAACAGTGGGCCGGACAGCCGCATAAGGAAATCAGTAGAACGGAAGAAGGCTTCCGGATCTCGCCAAGAAGCTCCTTTGATAGCTGGACTCAGATATACGACAACAGATCGACACCCTGGACTGCTCTGGAAATAGAGCTGGCGGGCGATCTGGCGGACGCCTTTATCCAGCAGGTAAATCAGAAGTCACTGCTTGCGCAGGGCGAGCAGCTCCGGAATCTGGTTGAGTTTTCTACGACCATGATCATGCGCCTGGATGCCCAAGGATGTATTCGCTACACCTCCGCCGCCAGCGAACGGATTCTTGGGCGCGCACCGGCCAGTCTTGAAGGCATTGAATTTGTCACCTTGCTCGACAAGGATGATGGAGGTCATTTCAGACAATTGCTGGCGAGCCTGCCATCAACCGGAGCCGTCGACAGGCTGGTGGTAAACCTGGTTCACGAGGATGGCCGGTGTGTATGGGGAGAGGTTGAGTGCACGCCAGCTGCTGATGGTGATACGCCAGCGGTCATCGTTACAGTGAATGACATCACTCAGCGCCATAACTATCAGATGGCGCTTGAGGACCTGCACCGGCGACATGCGTTGACCAGGGACACTGCGCTCGATCAGACGTCCGAGGCGGTGGTCATCACAGGTCCGGATAATCGAATAATCTCGGTAAACCGTGCCTTTTGTGAGATCTCGGGCTACAACGAAGCAGAGGCTATCGGGCAGAATCCGTCGTTCCTTCAATCCGGTATTCATACCCTGGGTTTCTATCAGGAGCTATGGCGCTGTCTGAAAACAAGAGGGTGTTGGGAGGGTGAGATATGGAATCGCCGTAAAACCGGTGAAGTCTTTCCCTTCCTGGGCAGAATTTCGGCAGTGCATGAAGACAACGGTTCGGTAAGGAATTTCGTTGGTGTTTTCTCTGACAATTCTCAAGCCCGAGAGGCCGAGGAAAGTCTGCGCTTTGCCAGACACTACGATTCCCTGACCGGTCTGCCAAACCGGCAGTTCTGTTTGGAGCAGATTCATCAGAGTATCCAGGCGGCACGCGAGAACGGCGGCGGGCTTGCAGTGGTGCTGCTGGATATTGACAGTTTCAAATTGCTCAATGATTCCCAGGGCCATGACAGTGGTGACCGGTTCTTGAAATCGATGGCCAACCGGCTGGTCGAAAAACAGCCAGATAATGGGACTTTGTTCCGGTGGGGATCTGACGAGTTTCTACTGTTGTTGGAGTCAGTTGAGGACAAGGAGTCTATTGCCCTTGTGTTGCAAGGTCTTTTGGTTAATCTCTCAAAACCTTTCTTGCTGCCGAATCATGAGGTGATCCCCTCAGCCTGTGCAGGAATCAGCTTTTATCCTGAAGATGCTACCGATACCAAGGAACTGATTAAGGCGGCGGATACGGCTTTGTTCAGAGCCAAGGAGTGTGGCCCGGCCAACATTGAGCTATTTGCGCCCGCTCTGGCCGAGCGGGTGCACCGAAGGTTTGAAATCGAGAGCGAGTTGCGGCGCGCCATCAGGAACAGCGAGTTGCAGTTGTATTACCAACCCCAGGTAAATAGTCAGACCGGTGCCTTGATTGGAGTTGAGGCATTGGTACGCTGGAACCACCCCCGAAAAGGCCTGGTACCCCCTAGTGAATTCATATCGCTGGCGGAGGAGTCCGGGCTGATTGAGCTGCTTGGGGATTGGGTACTCACGTCCGCGCTGGAACAGATGGCGCAATGGCGAGAATTCGGCCAGGGAATACCGAGGGTGGCGGTGAATATCGCTCCGCAGCAGTTCGTTCCGGAATTCGTCAATCGGGTCAAGGAGTTGCTCTGCCGGTATCAGGTGCCGGCCGATGCGTTGGAGCTTGAAATAACCGAGGGGATTCTTGACCGCAATGAACAGGTACTGACATTGCTGAACCAGATCCGGGAGATCGGTGTGCATTTGTCGATCGATGATTTCGGAACAGGTTACTCGTCTCTGGCGCATCTAAAGCATTTGCCGGTCAGTTGTTTCAAACTGGACAAGGCTTTTGTAGATGGGCTGCCGGAAGGCACTTTCGACGTGGCTATTCTTCGTGCCGTTCTGGCTCTAGGCCAAAGCCTGAATATAAAGGTATTGGCGGAGGGGGTGGAGACAGAGGCTCAGTTCAGGTTTTTGGCAGAACAGCGGGTCGACAGTATTCAAGGGTATTTTTTTGGCAAACCGATGAGTGCGGAAGGGCTCTCTCTCTGGCTTGAGGAACGGCGCCAGAATTGATCCATGGGATACTCTCTTGCGCAGTCGGGCTATCATTGGGAGGCAAGCTTTTAATTTCACCGTCACTTCCTTCCTTGAAGAGTCTGATAAACACGATCAGATCGATACCGTTTTATTATTTTTTCAACGAGTGGCCGCATTGCCTCGCAAATCGGTTAAAATGCGGTCGCTCACCGCAGACGAATTAAGTAATATTACGAAAAAAAACCGCAGTGGCTGATGATCTCTCGCCTTCTTGTTGTTATTAAGACCAAATAAGGTCAAGAAACGTACCTTCGAACCATACCCCGGTACATAAATATCAAGGAAGATGCGGGCCTTCTGCCACACAATACCAATAACCCGTTTTTTCAGAAGAAGTCCGCAATGCCCACAACCGTTATCTCAGGCTTTACCCACAATTTCCTCGGCAAGGCGCCCGTCTGGTACAAGCAGGCCATCCTGCTGTTTCTTATTGCCAACCCGATTGTCATGTGGACCCTGGGGCCGGGAACCGCCGGCTGGCTTCTGATTGCCGAGTTTATTTTTACCCTGGCCATGGCCTTGAAATGTTATCCGCTTCTGCCGGGTGGTCTGCTGGCGGTTGAGGCCCTGCTGATCGGGCTGACCACGCCGGATGCGGTTTATCTGGAAGTGCTCACCAACTTCCCGGTGATTCTGCTGTTGATGTTCATGGTGGCCGGCATCTATTTCATGAAAGAGCTGTTGCTGGTGACCTTTACCCAGATTCTGGTGGGCGTGCGTTCGAAGTCGGCTTTGTCTCTGCTGTTCTGCGGCGCGGCAGCGATTCTCTCGGCCTTCCTGGATGCCCTGACGGTTACTGCTGTGATCATCAGCGTAGCGGTAGGTTTCTACTCGGTTTACCACAAAGTGGCTTCTGGCAAGGGCTATCAGCACAAGGATCACAACGCCGGCAGTGATGAAGAAGTGATTGAGCTGCACCGGGAGGATCTGGAAAACTTCCGGGCCTTTTTGCGCAGCCTGTTGATGCACGGGGCCATCGGTACCGCTCTGGGTGGTGTGGCCACCATGGTTGGCGAGCCGCAGAATCTGTTGATTGCCAAGGTGGTGGGCTGGGACTTCGCCGGCTTCTTCCTGCACATGGCACCGGTGAGTCTGCCGGTGCTGGCGGCGGGGCTGTGTACCTGCTGGGCGCTGGAGAAGCTGCGCTGGTTCGGCTACGGCGGCCGGCTGCCCAAGCCTGTGCGCCGGGTTCTGGAGGAATTTGCCGATAACGAACGCGCCAAGCGCACCAAGGCGGACCAGGCAGCCCTGTGGGTTCAGGCCGCAGCGGCACTGATCCTGGTTGTTGGGCTGGCATTCCATCTGGCGGAAGTGGGGTTGATTGGCCTGCTGGTCATTATCCTGATCACCTCGTTCACCGGTATTACCGATGAGCACCAGATCGGTAAGGCGTTCCAGGAGTCATTGCCATTCACCTCCCTTCTGGTGGTGTTTTTCGCCGTTGTGGCGGTGATTCACGAGCAGCACCTGTTCAAGCCGATCATCGAATACGTGCTGTCCTTGCCGGTCAGCCAGCAGCCGGGCATGTTTTTCATCGCCAACGGCATTCTCTCGATGATCAGCGATAACGTGTTCGTAGCGACGGTGTACATCAGTGAAGTCAAGCAGGCCCTGGATTCGGGCAGCATCAGTAACGAGCATTTCCAGGATCTGGCCGTGGCCATCAACACTGGTACCAATCTGCCGAGCGTGGCGACACCGAATGGCCAGGCCGCATTCCTGTTCCTGCTGACATCTGCCATTGCGCCGTTGGTGCGTTTGTCTTACGGCAGGATGGTGGTTATGGCGTTTCCCTACACGGTGGTGATGGGCGGCGTCGGTTTGTATATGGTAATTAACTATATTTGACAATCTGTCCGGATTTTTGCGGGCAGTGTCAGTGCAGATTTGTCCGGGTCTGTTAATCTCTACTTAAACAGACCCACAACTTCCGGATTTCATGCGCAGCAGTTTTTCAGTTCACCTGTTTGTCTTCCCCGCATCCGTGCTGTTCCAGTTTGCCCGGGTATTCCTCCTGTTGATCGCAGGTCTGGGATCGGCATCGGCAATTGCTCAGGCCGAAGTGACGTTGAAAACCCTGCGTGTGGCCTACCTCGAATTTCCTCCGATCAGCTATCAGGCTGCTGATGGAACCCCGGCCGGCAGCTTCATCGAGCTTACCCGCAAGGTAGCCCTGGAGGCCGGCTACCAGCCTGATTTCATTTACCTTCCGGTGAGCCGGGTCTATCTCTACCTGACCAACGGCGCCATTGATGTCTGGCCCGGCGTCACCGAGGTGCCGAGCCTCGAGGGCGAAGTGCTGGAAAGCTGGGTGAGCCCGTTCCCGGTCCAGTTGAGTGCCTGGTACCGTGAGGGCACACCGCCGCTTGAGCACTTTGATCAGTTACAGGACAAACGGGTGATTGTCATTGGTGGCTATACCTACGGCGGCCTGAAGGGATGGCTTGAGCGGAACCGTGGCATAAAACTCACTGAAGCCCCCAACCATCGCTCCGCTGTAGACATGCTCAAGCGCAAACGGGGCGACTATCTGCTCGATTACCAGGCGCCGGTTCAGGAGATCCTGAAAGAGCCGTCAAGCAATGTGATACGTGAGTCAGAAGTCCGGACCCGCAATACCGCCTGGGTGTTCGCTCTGGCCAATCCCCGCGCGGCCCTGTTGCGCAACGAGTTCGATGATGCCTACCTGAGACTCGTGGAAAAGGGAGAGGTGCCGTTGGTACGGGAACTCTCCACCGGCTATGTGATTCCCGGCTTTCCCGAGGACGTGCGCTAGCGCGCGGATCAGGGGCTCAATACAATGTCGCCGTACCAGGCTGTCGCGGTTTCCCCGGTGTTGTCCGAATCCGACATGATGGCAATGCCTACCACCGGAGGCGGTGCCTCGCCAAAGGCCTTCCGGTAATCTGCCACAATGTCCCTTTCGACAGTCACCCACTCGCCGACGTTGCTGCTGCCTGAGTTAACGGCAATCATCACGGTTTTATCGGTGTACGGGTTGGGTACAAACTCCCCCTTTGGCAGGGTATTGGCCCAGATATAATTCAGGGCATTGCCCGGCAAGGACTCCCCGAACAGAAGTTCCACCGCCTGGCGCTTGGCGCGTTCAAAAAAGCCGGCTTTTTCCGACTGGAACTCGAACGCCACATAGATACGGGCAGGGTAATCATCGCCGGATTTGTTCCGGGCATTGCCCTGTTCAAACACATTGGAGACCTTCCAGCGCCACCGCAACACCAGCGATTCCGACGGCTGGATATTCATCCGGGCTATCAGGCCCGAGGCGCCGCCAGACGTGGTGGCCTTCACCACCTGTGTTCCATCCTCGGTGACCAGTTGGTAACGGGTGAGCTGATCGATCTTTGGGAATTCCAGAGGTTCCCAGCCATCCTTGATGTCCGACATGGTTGAAAATGGCTGGAGGGTTGCCGGCGAATCGGCGAAAGCGGGAACTGCGGCCAGCAGCAGAACGCCAAACAGCATGGATCGACTCATAACTCTCTCCCTACCTAAGGGCCGGTGCCCGCCGTAGCGTTACTCCGGCACCAGACTGGCCCATTCGGAGCCATGGATGCGCCGGGTGGCAATGTAGTAAATCCTCGCGCCGGCCCGAACCGGGAAATCGACAGAAGGGTTGATTTCGATCGCCTCGGCGGCCTGGGGCTGAACGCCAATAATCAACGCATCAAAATGGGCCTTGAAAGGACGAAGAAGATCGCCAACGGTGGATGCTTTCGCGTTTTCGGGCACCGTCAGGGAGAACTGGGTCATGCCGCCGGCCACGCTCAGAAGATCATGGTGCAGGGCGCTGGAGCCAGGGTCGGCGGCGGACTTTGCCAGCATTTCCACCGCTACCGAGGGCGTGCACTCAACCGTCGGACAATGATGGGTCAGCAGCTGGCTCAGCCGTTCATTGTTGAAGTAGGCAATCATATGCGCTGTGGAGTTCAGCTGGTAGCAGAGTAGCGAGCAGGTCAGCGTTACGTCGTCTTCTGGCGTATCGACGATGATGCAGCTGGCGTTGGCCAGGCCGGTGCGGTTCAGTTCTTCCTCATCGGTATACTGTTTCAGCCGAACAAACCGGATCTTCTCCGGCATGGGATTTTCTTCCGGGCCGCTTCCCGCCAGAACGATGGTCCTGCCTGAAGGGCTGAGGGATTCTTCTTTCAGCAGAAGTTCGAGCAGGTGCAGGGTGCGGGTATCGTTCCATCCGATCACCACAATGTGGCCAGTCAGTGTCTGGAAATCCTTCAAGCCTTTCACTCCTTTCTGCCAGTGATGGACTGCAAATGCGCCGATGCGACCAATGGTGATTGCGAACAGGCCCAGACCTGCAGGCACCACGAATACAGCGGCCCAGGCACGCCCTGCCGTGGTGGTGGGTGAAAAGTCACCGTAGCCGACGGTGGATGCGGTGACAATCAGCCAGTAAAAAAACGTATCCGGCTTAATCAATGCGGTTTCACCGGCCAGCATGAGCCCGAACCAGGACAGGATGACATAACACAGCAGCAGCGCCATCAGGTTGTAGCCGGAAAGTTCGGTCAGATAGCCGGCGATGAGCTTGCGCAGTTTTTGAAAAATCGGCATCTGGTGAGGAGGCTCCGGCAAAAACAGGACTCTGAAGTTCGCCCGAAACAGCCGGAAGTGTCAAGGTGACGACGGCCATTGACCACCGGGTTGTTACACCCGAAATTTAGGCATATAGTGTGCGCATCCTTGGTAATGCACTAGATGTTGTGTTTATTTTGTCCACAACGCCTGGTGTAGGGAATCCGGTGAGACTCCGGAACTGACGCGCAGCGGTATTGGGGAACGAGCGTGGCATCAAGACACTGGTGAAAACCGGGAAGTCGCCACGCAAGGCCGAATCGAACGATTCACGCCCCTGAGTCCGAAGACCTGCCAGGGAAACAACTGCACCTTCGCGTTTCAAGGTGAGCAGACCGGACTCAAGCCAGACCTGTAGGTCGGATTAGCAAAGCGTAATCCGACACCCCTGTCTGCGCCAAGCCTCCCTTGTCGGATTACGCTTTGCTAATCCGACCTACGGTGGTACTCCGATTCTCTGCCTACGCGATGGTGAAAGGAATTCAACGCGTATTCAGGAGAACACAGCATGTCTGCCTCAGCCCTGGCCGAACCCCGGCCAACCTCGCACACCGATACCGAATCCCTGCAGGTCATCAAACGCAACGGCACCCTGGTAGGCTTCGACCCCTCGAAGATCAGCATTGCCGTGACCAAAGCATTCCTCGCTGTCGAGGGTGACAAGGCCGCCGGCTCCGCCCGTATCAACGATGCCGTACACCGGGTCACCGATCAGGTTATCCAGGCCATCGGCCGTCGCCTTAAAGCCGGTGGCAAGGTGCACATTGAAGACATCCAGGACCAGGTGGAGCTGGCCCTGATGCGGGCTGAGGAGCAGAAGGTGGCCCGCGCCTATGTTCTGTATCGCGAGGAGCATGCCCGTGAGCGTGCCCGCCATGCTCCGGTGGAGGCCCACCCGCACCTGACCGTGAAGAAAGCCAGCGGCGAGATCGCTCCGTTGGATCTGGGCCTGATGAAACTGCAGGTGGAACAGGCGGCCACGGGGCTGGAGGACATTGATGGCGATTCCCTGGTGGACGATGCCCTCACCAACCTTTACGACGGCATTGCCGAGGAAGACGTGCTGTCGGCATTGATCATGACTGCCCGGAGCCGGATTGAGCGGGAGCCGGACTACAGCGCGGTCACGGCACGCCTGCTCCTTGAGCAACTTCGTCTGGAGAATGCCGCCGCCCTGGGCCTGCCCATCAGTCTGCCGTTGGCGGAGATCTACCCTCAGGCCCTGGCAGTTTTCATCGAAGCGGGTATTCGTTATGAGCTTTTGGACGAGGCCCTTGCCGCTTTCGATCTGGAGCGCCTTGGCGCTGCCCTGAAGCCAGAGCGCGACCTGCAATTCGGCTTCCTGGGCCTGCAAACCCTTTACGACCGGTACTTCCTGCACTGGAACAAGGCCCGCCTGGAATTGCCCCAGGTATTTTTCATGCGCGTCGCCATGGGCCTGGCCCTGCGCGAAGACGACCCGAATGCCCGCGCTATCGAGTTCTACAATCTGCTGTCGTCGTTTGACTACATGGCCTCCACACCCACGCTGTTTAACAGCGGTACCCGGCATTCCCAGCTGTCCTCCTGTTACCTGACGACGGTTGGCGACGATCTGGAAGATATCTACGGCGCCATCCGCGATAACGCGATGCTGTCGAAATGGGCTGGCGGCCTGGGCAACGACTGGACCCCGGTACGGGCACTCGGCTCCCACATCAAGGGCACCAACGGCCAGAGCCAGGGCGTGGTGCCGTTCCTGAAAGTGGTGAACGACACCGCCTTGGCTGTGAACCAGGGCGGCAAGCGCAAGGGCGCCGTATGCGCCTACCTGGAAAGCTGGCACCTGGATATTGAAGAGTTCCTGGAGCTACGCAAGAACACCGGCGACGAACGCCGGCGGACCCATGACATGAACACCGCCAACTGGGTGCCGGACCTGCTGATCGAACGCATGCGCGAAGACCGGGACTGGACCCTGTTCTCCCCCAGCGATGCTCCGGATCTGCACGACCTGTACGGCAACGCCTTCCGTGAACGCTACGAGCATTACGAAGCGCTGGCCGAGCAGGGCAGGATCAAGCTGTTCAAGAAAATCCCGGCCAAGCAGCTCTGGCGCAAGATGCTCACCGTGCTGTTTGAAACCGGCCACCCCTGGATCACCTTCAAGGATCCGTGCAACCTGCGCTCCCCCCAGCAGCACCGGGGCGTGGTGCACAGCTCCAACCTGTGCACGGAAATCACCCTGAACACCAGCGCCGATGAAATTGCCGTGTGCAACCTGGGCTCCGTGAACCTGGCGGCTCATATCGCCAATGGCGAGCTGGACGTGCAGCGCCTGGAACAAACGGTGAATACCGCTGTGCGCATGCTCGATAACGTTATCGACATCAACTACTACGCCGTGCCCCAGGCCCGCAATTCCAACGTCAAGCATCGCCCGGTCGGCCTTGGCCTCATGGGCTTCCAGGATGCCCTCTACCAGCTGGGCCTGTCATACACCAGTCCGGAAGCGGTGGAGTTTGCTGACATCGCCATGGAGCAGCTCAGCTACTTCGCCATTCGCGCCTCCGCCACGCTGGCAGGCGAACGAGGCGCCTATGAGAGCTACGAGGGCTCCCTCTGGCAGCAGGGCATCCTGCCCATCGACTCCATCCAACTGCTGAAGGAAAACCGTAGGGAAGGGGACCTGTCTGTGAACACCCACACCCGGCTGGACTGGTCCCCGGTACGCGAACTGATCGCGAAAAACGGCATGCGCAACAGCAACGTGATGGCCATTGCCCCGACTGCCACGATTTCCAACATCGTGGGTGTGTCCCAGTCTATCGAGCCGGCGTACCAGAACCTGTTCGTGAAATCGAACCTCTCCGGTGAGTTCACCGTGGTCAATCCCTCCCTGGTCCGCGACCTCAAGGCCGAAGGCCTGTGGGACAACGTGATGGTGAACGACCTCAAATACTTTGACGGTTCCGTCCAACAGATCGACCGCATCCCGGCCGAACTCAAGGCCCGCTACGCCACCGCCTTCGAGATTGATGCGAGGTGGCTGGTGGAGGCGGCCGCCCGACGCCAGAAATGGCTCGACCAGGCCCAGAGCCTCAACCTCTACATGGCCGAACCCAGCGGCAAAAAACTGGATGCCCTCTACCAGCTGGCCTGGGAGCGTGGACTGAAAACCACCTACTACCTGCGCTCACTGGGCGCCACCGGCGCCGAAAAGACCGCCCCGATTGCAGCGCCTCAGCCACAGGTATGCAGCATCGACGACCCGGACTGCGAGGCCTGTCAGTAAAGCCGCGGTAAATGTAGGTCGGATTAGGCGAAGCCGTCATCCGACAAACAAGGCCTGACCGAACACCGATGTCGGATTACGCTGCGCTAATCCGACCTACGAGAATCAAATTTAGAGGTAAGAGTTATGCTCAACTGGGACGACGAACCAACTACTAAAACCAAACCGACAAACACAGAAGGCCCGGCTCCGGTCAACGTCGACAACAAACGCGTCATCAACGGCGAGACCGACATCAACCAGCTGGCGCCGTTCAAGTACCCCTGGGCCTGGGAGTATTTCATGAACGCCAACAAAAACCACTGGACCCCCCTGGATGTGAACATGGCCCAGGACGTCCATGACTATCATCACCGGCTGACTGCACCGGAAAAGCACGTCTACGAGAACGTGCTGGCTTACCTCACCACGTCGGACATCCTGGCCATGCGCAACATCGGCCTGGCGGTGATGGAAAAGATGAGCGCGCCGGAGCTGCAGATCTACCAGGCCCGACAGGTTTATGAGGAAGCCATGCACACCTGGGCCTACCAGCATTGCATCGAAACCCTCAACCTGGACCAGAGCGAGATCTACAACCGCTACCGCGTGGTACCGGCGATCAACGGCAAGATCCAGATCGCCAACCGCCGGCTGAATGCGGCCATGCGCCCGGACATGAACCTGCGCAACAAGGACGACCTGCAGGAATTCATCATGTCCTACCTGTTCTTTGCGGCGGTGTTCGAAGGCACCTGGTTCTACAACGGCTTCAGCCCCATCTTCGCCCTCCAACGCCGGGGCTTGATGCGCGGCACCGGCGAGCAACTGCAGTACATCCTGCGGGACGAGGCCATGCATTTCTCCTTCGGCCTGAAGGTGGTGAACCAGATCGTGGAGGAGGAGAACATCACCTTCGACCCGAAAGCCGTCCGTGAGATGTGGGAGGAATCCGAAGCCGCTGAAATGGCCTACGCCAACTACATCCTGCGGGACCCGATCCTCGGCTATTCCGCCGAATACCACACCGAACAGTTCCGGTTTGTGGCCAACCGCCGTGCCCGCACCGTGGGCCTGGAAGAGCCGTTCCCCGGGGCGAAGAACGTCTCACCCTGGCTGGACGAACAGGCCACCCTGCGAAAGGAAAAGAACTTCTTTGAAACCCGGGTGATTGAGTATCAGACTGGAGCCCAACTGGAATGGTAGCCGGCGTGATGCCGGCCGGGGTGATAGCAAAGTGATTGAAGGCAGCCTCTATTCACTGGCGCCACTGCGCTTTCTGTGCGACGAGATGCTGAACAGCCTGGCGCAGTGGCTTCGCATTGCCGGATACGATGCCGCCGTGCCCGCCCAGGGAGCCACGGACCGGCAACTGGTGGACCGGGCACGGGCAGAGCAGCGCTGGATCATCACCGCCGATACCGACCTGCTGGAATTTGCCAGCGCGCCTTTCTACGTGATTTATCTGGCGGAGCAGGGTGAGCAGGAACGCCTGCGGGAATTGACCCTTCGGCTGGACCTGGACTGGTGCTTTGCCCCGTTCAGCCGTTGCAAGAACTGCAACACGCCGCTTCACACTGCCAGCGACCAGGAAATGAAGACCTTCTACCCCGGCGCACCCAAATGGCCGGGGGAAAAGGTCCTGGCCTGCGCCAGGTGCCAGCAGCTTTACTGGGAAGGAAGCCACGTAAAGCACATGCGACAGGTGCTTGAGGCAATGAACGGCTGGCGTTAGCCCAGCGGGCTGCGGACACCTGCAAAGCCCTGGCTGAGCACCACCGGCAGCTTTCGCGGCTTCTTCGAGCGAACGACACTGCCGATCTCCCCAAGTGGCTTATCCAACACTTTGTTATACAAAAATACCAGTGAATTCAGAGCCTGGTTCTGTGTAGCCGCAGCTACGTTGCGACGCACTGCAAGCCAGGTCAGAAACTCATTTACCTCCCTCGGCCCCATATCACGAGAGTGTTTCATCTGGTGAAACCGGATGAAATGGCGAATCCAGTACCAGTAAGTCTTTTCGGTGCGAATGCTGTAATGATTTAGCCGGATGACTGCCCGGACCTGATCACGCAGACGGGGCTGCTTTCCTTGCATGGATAATGGCTCCCTGCCATAGGCTGTATATTTAAACAGTGTTATTGAGGGCGCAGATCACAGATGTCAAATGATTGCGTGGCATCGGCAAAAGCCGTCAGCTAAGCTTCTGATTTATAAATTCTTGGATCGAATTCTTGAGATTGGCAAAACTGTAATTATGAAGCGGTCAGATTTGTGCAATCACTGAGGCATTAGTCCAATTGCTGTTATGAATTGCAGGGAGGCCGATATGACATTGGAAGATTTTTCAAGGGATATAGTCCCAATAATTGGTTTGGTGTCCATTTTTCTTATTTTCTGGCAGTTGCGAATAACTAACAAATGGAATAAATACAATTTCACCTACAATATATTAAACTCCGGAAAACTGTATGAGCTAGAGTATAAGGTAATTAATCTTTTTAAGGCTCAAGGAGTCGATATTGTCGCGATCAAAAAGATTGACGATTTGATATTAGAAAAAATAAAGACAGATCAAGATTTAAATAATTCTATTTGCGAATATCTTGGTTTTCTTGAGAATTTTTGTATTGGACTGAAGCATGGGGCGGTTGAAAAAAGTATTGCTTATGACGCGATCTCTGAAACCGTCGTCACCCAGTGGGTTCGTTATGAAAAATACATTGATTGGTTCAACGAAGATCATGATGGAATATACTCAGAGCTAGAGAATTGGGCTAAACAGTGGGGAGCCAAGGATCAATCATCAAGCTATAACACGTCACGGAAGCCGGACGCGTGAGTTGCACCGCTTTGTTTTCGCGTTATGTGTCTCGGAAAACTTTTCAAATGTGCTTAAATCTCAATATAGAGATTTCAATTGGTAAAATTTAAAGTGAAAAATTGTCATGAACGTACTTGAATATTATGTCGGTGACACGCTTCGCAGCTTCAAAATTTTTCTAGATAGCCTTAAGTCTGCTGACCCTATTGGCTCTGATATGATGAGGTCTTCGTGCTGCGCACTGTGTAGCTCAATAAATAACCTTATAGAGTATATTTATTTAGAAAAGAAGGATTCGATTGACTCAGAGCACGGAACCTCCACAAAGAATGAATTTATAAGAAAATTGGTGTCAGAGACCCACGATCTTGGTGAATACAAGGTTGATGGCGCTATTCTAAAACTGGTTTTAGAGGTAGGGAATGCCTATAAACACAAAGCTATTGATAGGCATAATCTGTATATAAGCGACGTATCACAAGTGAAGGAAGCGTTTATCGCCATATGGCGAGGTGGCTCTAAAAGACCATACTATTCAATCGAGAAGGGTGTTGTTCTACTTGATGATAATGGATTATTGCATAATTTAGAGTCCCTTTCTTTGCTTGGCCTGGAAGTTGTGACTCTACTGCTGCATTATCTTAACGTTATTGATTCTACCCCTGACCTCAGAAAAGACTACAGAGAATTTGATTTAACCCGCAGCGAAGCAGATAAAACGTTTATTAGGAATCGCGATATTTGTGAAATTCCTCAATATACGGGCGACGGAAAACCTCCGTTACTAATCCAGGTTTTTGATGAGAGAATGCCTCTAAAAATCCGAGATAGAAAGCCAGAGGATCAGGTTAGCCTTAAAGTGACAGTGCCAGTAAGAGTCGTAAAGAATCCGTATGTTAATTCTCCTAGAGATTAACGCCAAGCTCAGCAGCATCGTCTAAGATGATGCCTTGATACCACATAACCAGTGCGTCAACGGGATCGTGGACTTCCCCCACGTCAGTAGACACGCATCGATAACTCCTCAACAGGAGAAGAACGATGCCTGCAATGAACACGGGGAAGAAGACCCAAAGGTACAGCATTGAGTTCAAAGTCAAAGCGGTGGAATGGAGCTATCAACCTC
>Ga0208301_1000198_pt1 | contig 21551 bp, 20 predicted proteins | sample 25BtaG_FD_184100 | JGI IMG/M metagenome (GOLD analysis project Ga0208301, IMG submission 184100) | Marine viral communities from Cariaco Basin, Caribbean Sea - 25B_WHOI_OMZ_CsCl (SPAdes) (version 2) | ecosystem: Environmental > Aquatic > Marine > Oceanic | place: Caribbean Sea: Cariaco Basin...
TGGCGAGACCCACCCAATTAGTTTAACCGCGACTAAGTTCGATTGTTATCTAAATACGAGCATCAGAAAAGATGTTTACGGTGGCGAGTTCACTGCTACGATTAATCGCACAAAATGGAATATCAATAAATTCGCTTGGTTCGGACTGACCAAAAACCTTGACTTAAGTATCAAGGTCGAAGCCGCCAGACAGTAGTACTTTTAATGTTTCGCCATTGTCTGAATAGATACGGGTAGTGATTTGCAGAAAGCTTAAAAAGGAATTAGACATGATTCATCGGTATTATAAGAGTATTGCGAAACCACTTTCTGCAATCATGCCAGCATTGTCATTTTCTTTGATAATAACACTGACATTGGGATTCAGCTTAGTGTCTACTGTCGTGATGGCAGGCACGGTCAGCCTGCCAATGGAAAATCTGCCCAGTCGAATAACCCTACCAAATGTCAGTCCAGCCAATAGTGAACTTACCAATCGCGGCGCTTACGTGGCGCGTACCGCTGACTGTATGGCCTGTCACCGTGATGACTATAGTGGCGGCGTACCAATTGAGACGCCCATTGGCAATATCTACTCGACCAATATCACACCCTCTAAGAAATACGGTATTGGCAACTATACTGAATCTGACTTCAAAAAGGCTTTGCAAAAAGGTCGTGCACCCAATCATCAGCTTTATCCTGCGATGCCTTACCCGTCCTATCATGGCATGACAGATGAGGATATCAGTGCCTTATTCGCGTATTTTCAGACCGCCCCTCTGGTAGACAAACCACCTGAAAAAACCACTCATTTGCCTTTCCCGCTAAATATCCGTAGCTTAATGCTGGCATGGAATATCATCAATGTGCCTTCTACCGAAAATCGCTCAGGACTGACGAAAACCCAGCAGCGCGGTGAATATCTGGTCAATAACTTAGAGCACTGCGGTACCTGTCATACACCGCGCAACTTAACACAAGGTCTTGATAAAGACCGCTATTTATCCGGAGCGCCACTTGGTAAATGGTTTGCACCGAATATTACGCCTGACAACGATACGGGTATCGGCCTTTGGAGCGAAATGGATATCGTGACTTACCTGCGTACAGGCACGCTTGATAAGCGCGCTTATGCGGGCGGACCAATGGTAGAAGCCGTGGCACATAGTACGCGCTATCTCACTGACGAAGACCTGATCGCGATGGCATCTTATCTAAAAGTCGTCCCAGCCATTAAGACCGATGACTACTTGATACCTGTCAATGTCTCTCGTCTACCGCAACCAGTCAGCAACTCGATTACTTACGACTTGCTAGAGCAGAAAAACTATCTGGCGCGTGCCAAAACCAATACTGTCAACAGTAGCGGCAGCAATAATAACTTGAACAGCAATTCGCCAAAAGACTTATATCTCATCCATTGCGCCAGCTGTCATGGCGTCGACGGTTACGCCCAGCCCGATGCACGCTATGCCTCCATAGTTGGTTTGAGTAGTATTCGCCGCGTAAAACCTGATGCACTCATTGGTGTCATTGCCTTTGGCGCAAAAGGTGTATTTAACACAGCACCAAAGATGCCCGGCTTCTCAGAAGACTTAAGCCCTACACAGATTGCTAATATTACTAACTATGTACGAGTTAAATTTGGTGGTCTATCTAACAGCGATGTCAGCGCGGCTGATGTGATACGCGTGATAAAAGAGAAAAGTTAACCCTAAAACTGGTAATTTATGATACCGCAAAAACTCAGCACGATAAGGATACTAATATGAATGACCTGCTCCAATCCCCTACTCGGCGACAATTGCTCTCAATGATAGGTAAGACGGCAGGCGCGACCGCGATGTATCAAGCGATGACCACGTTGGGGTTTGCATCCGAGTCGAGCTTTAAAGAAGAGATGAATCTCAAAGGCGCACCGGCTGGTGCAAGTATCGTGGTTTTGGGTGCAGGATTGGCCGGGCTGACTGCTTGCCTATGAGCTGCGCAAAGCAGGCTATAAAGTGACGGTGCTTGAGTACCAAAACCGTGGCGGTGGACGTAGCTGGACACTCAATAGTGGTGACAAGTATACGGAGCTGGGCGGTGCTGAGGTCACCTGCGATTTTGAAAAAGGCAATTATTTCAATGGCGGTCCATGGCGATTGCCCATCCATCACTACGCGGTCTTTCATTACTGTAAAAAGTTTGGCGTGGCATTGCAGCCATTTATCCAGACCAATGATCGCGCCTATCTGCATCGTACCAATCACTTCAATGGTGCACCGCAGCGCTTGGGTGAGGTGCAAAACGATATTCGCGGTTACGTGTCAGAGTTATTGTCCAAAGCCGTAAATAAAGGCAGTCTCGATAGTACGGTCAATAAAGAGGACAAAGAAAAATTACTCGAAGGTCTCAAGGGCTGGGGCGTGTTAGATACCAACTACCGTTACGTCAAAAGCCATGAGACTGGTAAGCATCGTGGCTATAGTGTATATCCCGGTGGTGGTCTTATGCCAGATGCCAAGCCATCAACCCCCATACCGATGGACAAATTACTAGACTCAGGCATGTGGTCGGATATTTATACCAACTATACCGTCCATGTACATCAACCAACGATGTTTCAGCCTGTCGGCGGTATGGGAAAAATTGGTGATGCCTTCACGCGTGAGTGTCGCGAAATGATCACATTCAATGCCAAAGTCACCAAAATCAATCAAGACGAAACTGGGGTTACCATTGACTATGTCGATAGCAATAGCCCTGACAATGAAGTCAAAACAGTGCGCGCAGATTGGTGCATTTGCACCATTCTTTTATCCATACTGACGCAGATTGATATCAATGTCTCCGCGCCAATGAAGCAAGCGATGGCAGCCGTTCCTTATGACAGCTCTTACAAAGTGGGCTTGGAGTTTAAACGGCGGTTTTGGGAAGAAGATGAGTGGATCTATGGCGGTATCACTTATACTGATCTGCCGATCACCCAAATCTCCTACCCGTCACAAGATATGTTTAGCTCAGGCTCAGGTGTGTTGCTTGGTGCTTATGGATTTGGGGAAGCCTCGTACAAGTTTAACTCGTTGACTCCTAAAGAACGTATCAATGCCGCGCTCGCCTATGGTAAACGGATTCATCCGCAATATACCAAAGAGTTCCGTTCGGGCACGTCTGTCGCATGGCACCGTATCCCTTGGTCGCTTGGTTGTTATGGTATCTGGAGTGAATCTAGTCGTGAGCAGTACTACGATACGCTTTGCGAGATTAATCACCGTATCGTACTGGCAGGTGAGCATTGCTCACATATTCCTGCATGGCAAGAGGGCACGATATTATCCGGTATGGATGCCGCCAAACACCTGCATCAAAAGGCCAAGAAACTTGGGTAGCAGTGTCTTTTTAATAAGCTTTTGGACACCCAGGCTGCCGTTCAAGCAAGGATGATAATAATGAGACTAAGCACATTAGGAACAGTCATGAACATAGTGGTAGTAAATCCAATCAAACCATCTACCTCACTCAGCTCGGGCAAAGCAATAACGATGCTCATGGTTGGTGGGTCGATAGCGTTAACAATGTTGTCAGGCTGTAGTCAGTACAAGGCAGAAAACGTAGCCACTATCGCCAATCCACAGACAGCGCCCATGCTATTTAACAATAGTTTCGACAATCAGGCCAGTCGCAATCAGGGCGCATGGGGCGGCGTATATATGTCCAGAGCAGAATTGGCTGAACCCACCAGCAATATTATCGATGTACGCTCAATACCAAAAATGAGCGATGATGCTAGCATGCAGAAATGGCTCACTAAATTTGAAGGCAGCACACAAGGCAAGACGGGATTCTTTACCACCAATGGCAAAAAGCTCTACGATGACTCTTGTGCTGGTTGTCACATGCAAAAAGGTGAAGGCGCGCAAGGCGCAGGCTACTATCCACCGCTAGCCAATAATAGCAAGATGCAATCAAAGTATTATATTATTAGTGTCGTTATCAATGGTCTACGCGGTATGCCATCATTCCACCGCATGATGAGTGATGAACAAATAGCAGCCGTCACACAATACGTACATAGCAATCTAAATAATTTCACTGATATAGTGACCACTGCTAATGTCGCACAGCTACGCCATGACTTCCCACCAGGGTCAGATCCTAGTGAGTAAGTAAAATACACGACAAACTAGCTAACCTTCAATACGCTTAGGCGGCACCGAATACGTGCCAACCACATGAGCCACGATGTCATCAGAGCCTTCTGAATAAAGAGAGACTTCGCCCACTATCAACGTGCGTCCCACTTTCATCAAGGTACATTCGGCGATAATACGAGCACTTGCTGATGGCTTACGCAAAAAGTTGATGGTCAGACTCGTCGTCACCGTTAATGGAACGATACCGATTTTTCCGAGTATCGCCACATAGATGGCGACATCAGCAACGGCCATCATGACAGGGCCAGAGACTGTGCCACCGGGACGCAGCTCATTTATACCAACCTCGTGTGATAAGGTCGCGCCATGTTCACTGACCGCCTCAACGATACATTTGGTTTGGGGAAACTCCAATGCCATAAAGGCACTGATTTCTTCTTTGGTTGCAGACATAACGCTTCCTTGAATTGAACTGTCCATGTTGATTCGTTTAATACATTTATACGTTCATCGCTAGATAGCAAAGTAGAAACTATTTTCGCCTATGCTACAGTGCTCTTTTAATACTCTAAATTACGCACCGACTATACATATCTCAATGTATCACGGGCGTGCCTTCTGTACTAAAGGCAAATCCTTTATTGCTAAAATTACCGATCATGACCGCTTCTATCACTGGTTTGACTGTCTCATCCACACCTTCGACTTCGATAATAAAGTTAGCACCAGAACCGCCTTTGTCCTCTTCTTTTTCGACGATATAGTTGAGCATTGCCATCGCTGGTAGCTCGATAGGCTTATCTAGATATGATTTGACCAATGCTCCATCTGTATCGTAATAATCAATTTTATTGATATACAGTGACTTTTTGAGCGTAGTGTTACGTACACTCAGCGTCGCCGATAGCAGCACTTTGCGAGCGTCTCTATCGGTATAGATATCAGAATAAATCGGCACATAAAAGGTTTGCTTGTAACCAAACTGACTGTGATCCACGTCTGAGGTAATCGCCAACTCTTTAATCGGATCTTTTTGATGCTCGGACAGAAGAACGTTCGGGTCTTGCGCTGATTGATCACAACCTGACAGTAGTGCCATTATAGCGATCAGTAGGACAGATATACTTCGCTTATTCATAATCATTTCCCTATACCTTCTGGTATCACTGCGATGGCAAGCTACTATTTGATTTTCACACCCACACTACGTAAGAACTGATTGATATGTTTGTTGGCGCCATAAATCACCAGTACATCGCGCTCTTGCAATACTTGCTCAGGCGTCGCCAAACCTTGAATGCTAGGCTTGCTCTGCGTACGACCAAAACTGTCTTCATAATACTCATAGCGCAACGTACTAAGCAATCGGATATTGAACTTTTGCTCTAACTGTAAGTCGTCGACAGTCTTACCAATCAGCACATTTGGAATCTTAATCTCTACCATACTGAAGTTATCGCTCAATTCAAACGAATCGACAAAATAACGTAGTGACAGACGCTTAGCCCAGCGATTGGCCGCCTCTTTTTCAGGGTGAATCAAATCATCCACACCGATGGCTTGTAGGACTTTTTCATGTAGCGGATTGATACTACGGCTGATCAAACGTTTTGCTTTTAACGTCTTAAACAGCGCCGTTGCCATGACATTAGCGCCTTGATCTTCGCCAATCGCCACGATGACAATATCGGTATCAACGATTGGTAGACCGCTAACCGTATACTCGTCCGTGGCATCCATACACAACGTATGAGAAATCACTTCTTTATACGCTTCAACCCGTTGCATACTACTATCAATAGCAATCACTTCATGCCCTTGACTGGTCAATGCCGATCCTAACGATGCACCGAAATTTCCTAGCCCTACGATGATGTACTTCATAACTTAAATAACCTTTTTTAATATTTTTTGCTATTTATTAAGAACGACATAGTCTGTTTACGACGGTTTAATTAACTGTTTGCGACGGATTAGTTAATCGTAATCTCTTCAGTAGGATAGCGATAATTGCGTTGGCGCATATTTTTGAGTAGCGCGATAAATATCGTTAGCATACTGACGCGGCCAACAAACATAATGACCGAAACCACTATTTTACTAAAATCTGATAAGTCTGCTGTCAGGTTTAAACTTAGCCCCACCGTGCTATAAGCTGAAAAGCACTCAAACACCACTTTAATCAAATCAAGCTCTGGCTGATCATAACTGATGAGCGTCACGCCCGTACCGATGACCAGTAGCGACAGCCACATAATAGAAAATGCGCGGCGAACTGAGATCTCCGCAATCTCTCGTTTAAAGACTTCTATCTTGGTCTGACCACGCGCTAGGCTTAATGTATTTAATAGCGCAATCGCAAAGGTACTGGTCTTGATACCACCACCTGTCGAGTTTGGTGACGCACCAATCCACATCAGAAATATCGTCAGCATTACCGTAGGAAAAGTCAGCTCACCCATATCAATCACATTGAATCCTGCCGTACGCGGGGTGGCCGCAGTAAAGAACCCTGTTACTAGCTTGCCAAGGAAGCTCGTGTGATCAGCGAGCACATTGTTGTATTCAAATATCATCACCCCAATCAGACCGACTAGCAGTAATGCACCTGTAGTAATCAAAGTAATGCGGCTATTGATATTAAGTAACCAAGGCTGATAAATATAGCGTTGGTCATGGCGATTTATCAGCCGCTGAGCACGATAACGTAAATACCTAAGCACATTGACCACGATGGTAAAACCCATACCACCGAAGATAAATGTCATCGCCAGAATCAGCTGTAGCGAATAATTAAAACGTAGCGAATCATCGTACAAGCCAGCACTAAAGGTAGAAAACCCCGCATTACAAAAAGCAGAAATCGCATGAAAGACCGAAAAAAACAGCTGCTCAGACCAATCCATATTGGGTATATCATAAATACTGATATAAATCAGCGCAGCCGCTACCGCCTCGACCGCAAATGTGACGTATAAGATAGACTTGAGTGTCGACACTACATCACCCATACCGCGCATGTAAGACATCTCGCTGATGCTGGCTTGCGTCTCATAGCTGACACCGCCCTTAAAGAAATAACTAAAATAGGTCACAAAGGTCAAAATACCCAAACCGCCGATTTGTATCAGTCCCATAATAATGACTTGGCCAAACGTCGTAAAATAGGTTGCCGTATCCACCACAATAAGCCCAGTCACACAAACGGCACTGGTCGCGGTAAAGAGCGCATCAATAAAGGATAGCGGCTGCGTTGTCGCATTGGGCATCATTAGGAGCAAAGCACCAACCAGCACAACGGCTAAGAAACTTAAAATAAAAAACTGTGCAGGATTTAGAAAGGTGCGATTGAGATTGAAATTATGATCGGAGAGTTCGCGGACGAAAGTGACAAACACCGCTATCTTTATTGCGACAAAGCCATCAACGGCAGCAGATAAGCCTGAACGTACTAAGTCCGTAAAATGCGCGGTCAATAAAATGATGATGGCAATGCTAGTCAGTGCGTCAAAGACGGCGACCTTATTAAGCGTTAATGGCTTTTTAGTATAGATGTAACGACCTGAGCTATGCTGAAAAAACCGTACACCTAAACTTGGTAAACTAAGCGTATTAATCGGAGTTTATCATGACCAAGAAAATAAGAAGCTACAGTGACGAATTTAAAGCCGAGGCCGTCAAGAAGATAGCAGACAATAATGGCAATATCTCAGCGACCGCAAAGCACCTTGGCATCGCCATGCAGACCTTATCTAATTGGCATAATAAAGCCAATCAAGGCAAGCTTATCGGCACAGAACAATATGATCCTGATCTTATGACGGCTCTTCAGGAAATAAAGCAGCTCAAACGACAGCTTAAAGTAGCCGAAGAGGAACGAGAGATATTAAAAAAGGCGACGGCGTACTTTGCCAAGCACAGTTAGTGAAGTACGCCTTTATCAAAAACAACGATCTCTTCTTTAGTATCACTACTATGTGTCGTGTACTAAAGGTTAAGCATTCTAGCTACTATGACTGGCTGAGTCGTGATATTAGTGAGCAACAGATACACCGTAACCAATCTGAGCTACTTGTCAGAGCGGCACATAGTGAAACAAAAGCACGTTATGGTGCTGATCGACTGCACGCAAAGCTGATAGAGCAAGGGCACGATATTAGCCTATATATGGTCAGAAGCATTAAAGAAGAACATGACATCAAATGCCGTCGTCACAAACGTTTTAAAGTTACCACGGACTCCAACCATAACAAGCTTGTCTATCCAAACATACTAAATCAGCAATTTGATGCTAAGCATCCTAATGAATCGTGGGTCAGTGATATTACTTATATCTGGACCAATGAGGGTTGGTTGTATTTAGCTGGAGTCAAAGATTTATACACCAAAGAGCTGGTCGGGTATGCTATCAATAAGCGAATGACCGCAGATTTAGTATGTCGTGCACTCAATATGGCCATCAAGAATAAACGTCCAAGCCAAGGATTGATTGTGCACTCTGACAGAGGCAGCCAGTATTGTAGTCATGCCTATCACAAAATCATCAAGCAGCATAATTTCAAAGGCTCGATGAGTGGTAAAGGCAATTGTTTCGACAACGCACCCATAGAAAGCTTCTGGGGCACATTAAAGAATGAGCTAGTGTATTACCAAGACTATAAAACAAGGTTTATAGCAATCAATGATATCATCGGCTATATCGAGCTGTACTACAACCAAACGAGGATTCAAAAGAGTTTAGGCTATAAGTCGCCAAGACAGGTATGGTTTGACTATTATCGTCAAGCTGCTTGATTCAAATCTCCCAAGTTTAACTGTACGGATTTGACGGCAGGGGTCAAAAAAATAGCGATGGGCACGCCCACAATGGCTCCTACTGCGCCTAGTAAGCTTAGCAACACGGGACCACCTGTCTTTTGCAATAGGAATAACAGTAAAAACTGTCCAGCGAATACGCATGCTTGTATAGCTATCATGCTTAGCGGCAACCAATTCTCTAAAGGTACAGCAATAGAGAAGTCTGACATCATACCAAACAAACCTAGCAGCAGCGCTGCCGCCATCAACATACCTGGAGCGAGTGCGCCAGAAGACGCATTATCAGGCCAGCGTAACGTCCGATATATATTGCCAATAGCGAGTAGCACTGGACCACAAAGCGCAATTAAAATCCAAAACACACTAGAATCTGGCGCAGAGAATTTATGCACGGCTAATGCTCCTGCCCCGATAAGTGCTGCGATGACCCCAAGCGCACGGACAATATAAAATTGCTCTATACGTAGTATCAGCGCGCCAAGATACGTTAGCAGTGGCGGCAATGAAAGGATTAAGGCAACGAAACCTGCGCCCACATGAGGAATGGCAGAAAATAATAGTAAGTTGGCGGCCGCGACACTGACCAGCGCCGCGACAAAGTAATACTCTAAGCTGCGAGCATTAAGAGGAGGAAGCTCTTTTCTGATGAGCGCTGTCATAAATAAAATAACAGCAGCGCCAGTAATCGACCAAAACAAAAACCCTAATGGGGTGAGACCGACATCGATAGCGTACTTTGCCACATTGGTCGAGATACCAGTGAGTGCCCCACCTGCCAGCAGACAAATGAAGGGCACCAGCCAAGTAGTAGTTTTGTGAATACTGGTTTGTTTGAGCGAGTCATTCATCGACTATCCTATTGGATGATGAATTTTTGAGTCATGTTAGATGGCTTTTATAATAGCTACTGGCGCAAAATGGTAGCAGGTAGGCTTTGTACAGCGACGGTTGCTGCATCAATTGCTCCAGCGACATAGCCAGGGAATTGCGCTGACCACTCACTACCACAACCTGTTAGACAGTCTTGCCACACGCCTGTTTTTGGTTTGGACGGCGGTGCTACTACATGCTGACCGTTACCGCTAGCATCAGCAGGCATCGCTGTTAATGGATCTTTTGCCCAGTCTTTAAGATATTCAGCTTTTGGAGTACTTGCCTGCTCACCAAATAGTCGCACTAACTGGGCACGGCAATGTTCTTTTAGCACCGTATCAGAGACACTCTGACGTACTTGAGCAGGAACACCAAAGAAACCAAACAATGCCCCATCGCCCTCTGGCGTAGAGGCATCATGTATCTCAGTAAGCGGCCCTATCGCACTGCGCGCGGCACCCGAGAGACCAACACCTCGCCAAAATGATGACTCATAAACAGCGACGTATTTGGCATGGGGCGCCATCCAAGTAGCTGTCTCGCGCCACTGTTCACTTAAGTCTTGCGGTAGTGCTGGCTGAAATACTATCCGACCTTCTACCAATCGAGGCGGTAACGCAAGTAGCACATGCTGCGCGCGGAACGTCGTTACATGTCCGGTCACATGCCCAGAGCTATCTTCACTCTGTACTTCGATATGTTGAGGCGTCCTGTTTAATTGCTGTACGGTTTGACTGGTCATAATACAACTAGCATCTAGGCGAGCATATAGTGTATCAATCAAAGCGGCCATACCACCGACTAGACGCACAGAAGGTGGTGCACTTTTATAACCTTGCATACGTACGGGTGGCTGATTGGCAGCGCGCTCAACCATCATATCGCCTTCTTCGAACTGCGTAAAACGTGACAAATTCAACGACTCAATAAGCGTACTTAACTGTGTTTGATAGTCAGGCCAAAACCATGACGGCCCTAAATCAAACGCGGCGCTTGATTCTGCTTGGTCGACATCAGCGCTGTTGTTCGCAGTATGTGCATCTGAATATTCAGCAACTACAATGCGACCACCCAAGGTATCACGAGCCTCTAGCAGTCTATACGCTATACCCTTTTTCTCTAATAAAAGGGCGGCATATAATCCACTTAACCCACCACCAACGATTACCACAGGTACGTCTTGCATATCAAATATGTCCTATCTCATTAAGTACATTTAATCAGGACTACTCGATCAAAATTGTTCGAGCAAAACTACTCAGCTAACAACTTAGTAAGCATCTCATCAATCTCAACCTTGAACTCTTTGTCTTCAATTTTGTTGGCTGTAATTTTGGCATTTTGCAGACTTTGGATAGCGGCTTCTTTTTCGCCTGTCTCAAGCTGTAGCACCGCCATAGAAAAAGCAATCGATGACATATGATCTTTTGAGTTAATGGCAGTAGCCTTGGCCAGTGCTTTGTCATAAATGACCAGTGCTGCGTCCAAATCTTCTGTGAAATCAGCAAGCGTTTCCCATTGTTCAGGGTGGTCTTTGTCAGTGCCTTCATTATCGGTACAAATGGCGTTTAGTTCAGCATACAGCGAATCAAATTTTTCTTGATTGCCAATACGGTCAGCCTCTAGTAACTCTTCGGCTAAGGTGTAAATAGCTTTATATATTTTGGTATTAATCATTGTTTACAACCTTTTATGGACTATATCGTGTGTGGTTAGGATTATAACGTAATTCTAGGGCGTGTCCTCATTTTAAAAATGGTGATAAAAATGAGATAAATTGCAGTCAAACAAGGAAAATAGCGCAGATCATATCGGGATATTAACCAGCTATTTAACGATGTTTGGCAAAATTTAGCCATTTTTAGCCCGTTTAGATATGATCAATTGAATTGAGGACACGCCCTAGCGGCTCAGATGATTGGCTTAAAAGAAGACACGATATTTATATGGCTGTTATTAAGATTACTATAAACCTTATTAAGGTTGCTATGCAGACTATAGTCAGTTCAATATAATTTCGATACAAGGAAACCGAGTGCAAGTTATACATTAGTATGCTTAGCGAGGATGACGATGTAGCGGATTTATATAAACTTGACTATATTAGGGTTACAACTCTCGCCAGTGTAACCACAGTCGAGTATCCAACTCAAACTGATGATACTCAGGCTCCATATGGCAGCATAATTGATAAAAAGCTTTGTTATGCTCATGCTCTTTGAAATGGGCAAGCTCGTGCACCACTATCATGCGCAAAAACTCTGGCGGCGCGTCTTTAAATAGGCTGGCTACCGTGATGCTATTGTGCGATTTGAGCTTACTGCCCTGTACACGCGATTGCGTCGTATGGATACCTAGGGCATGTTTTAAAACCTTGAGCTTACTGCTATAGCTGACATTTGATAGCTGACCAATCTTACGCATGTATTGAGTTTTTATCTCATTTATATACTGATAGAGCGCTTTGTCGCTTTGGATTTGATGCTGAGTTGGGTACTTTTTTTCCAGATACTCGCCCAACCTATCCTCAGTTATAAGCTGAGCAGCTTGCGTTTGAATCTGTTCTGAGTAATGCGCTATGTACTTTAATTTGGTCACAAATGTATCCTTTGCTAATACGTTGCAGCGTATTAGTCGATCAATTTAATCTTAATGAATTTTACCTTATATCTGCGGTGCTTGTTTGCCACTTATTGGGGATATATCCTCAACTTAAACGACAGTGATTTATAAATAGTTATTCATAAAAAAACCCATAAGCTGCGTGCAACTTATGGGGACATTCTTACTGATAGTTTCACTTAAAAGGTGTACCGGATTAACGCTCTAAATGCAGATACTGCAAGTGACGCTCGTACTGATTTAAGATATCAACCAATACCTGCTCTTTTGAGTAGCCAACCAAGTCATACTCTTGCGAGCCTTCGCTTAAGAAAACTTCCGCACGGTAGTAGTACTCTGCATGCTTGGTAGATGTGCTCAATGTAAAGTTAGGACGATGAGCTTTAATCAGATTGACTTCATAAATAAAGTCATCTTCATCACCATGACCGACACGCAGTTTTAGACCGTCTACCTGACCACTATCTTGGTCCATGCCTGCATCGATACCTTCACCGATACTGGCAAGGTTTTTGGTATCCAAAGAAGTTTTGAGACCACCTGCTTTAAACTCTTTTTCGACCTCAGACATCGCTGGCATCACGACCGTATGCAAGAATTTTTCAACCTGTGCATGTCCTGGGAAACTCACAATACGTTGCAAGCGCGCTTTCCAGCTCTTCCCGCTGTCCAACACATTTGCTGTGCCAATTGTACTGGCTTTACGCTTGTTGCCTTCTTCTTTTAGCGACTTCCACATAGACATCATGTAAAGCACAAGAATGATAGAGAATGGCAAGCCTGCAATGACAGAGACAGATTGCAATGAGGCAAAACCACCTGCAAATAGCAGTCCTAACGTAATAAGACCAGTCGCTGCTGCCCAAAACAGACGTAACCAAACAGGAGCATCGGTATCATTGGTCATACCTCTTGAGCTCAAGTTCGCTAATACTAAAGCGCCTGAGTCAGCAGAAGTCACAAAGAAAATAAGACCAATAACCACACCAGCAAATGACAATACTTCACTGTAAGGGAAGTATTCAAACAGCGCAAACATACCCATTGCCGCATCATTGACCGCGATTTCGCCCAGCTCTGTTGCGCCATTGGCAACCAAATCTATCGCTGAATTACCAAAAATAGAGAACCATGCGAAGATAAAACCAAGCGGAATAAACATCACGCCAAATACAAACTCGCGCAACGTACGGCCACGACTAATACGTGCAATAAATAGACCTACAAATGGTGCCCAAGCAACCCACCATGCCCAAAAAAATATCGTCCACCAAGATTTCCACTCGGCACCAGCAGCACCGTCATAAGCATAAACGTCAAAGGTTTTATAAACGATGGTTTGGAAATATTGACCGATATTTTGCGTAAAAGTGTTTAATAAATATACGGTATTACCCATCACGAGGATGGCAAGTAATAACAATATTGACGACAGCATGTTGAATTCAGATAAACGACGAACGCCTTTTTCGACACCTGTCATCGCAGAAATAGCGGCGGCAGCAACAACACCTACGATGATGAGCGCCTGAACCGTTTTGCTAGATTCGATACCAAACACATGGGTCAAGCCAGCATTGGCCTGTAATACCCCAATACCCAAACTGGTCGCAATACCCATCAACGTACAGACGACGCCAAAGGTATCAATACCATCGCCTAGCCAACCCTTAATTAAACGTTCACCAAATATCGGTGTCAGCGGCGAGCGTAGTGCCAGCGGCATGTTTTTGCGATAAGCAAAATAAGCCAGCGCCATACCGATCAGCGCATAAATACCCCAACCATGCAGACCCCAATGCAAGAAAGTCTGAGCAAGTGCTTCGCGCATGGCCTCAGCACTTGCAGGCTCTAGGCCTGTATGCGGGGTCAAATAATGCATCAAAGGCTCAGAGGCACCAAAGAACAACAGGTCAATACCAATACCCGCTGAGAACAGCATGGCCGCCCACGCTAAAAACGGAAATTGTGCTTTTTCGTGGTCTTGACCAAGCTTTATATCACCGTACTTAGAAAAACCAACAAACAACGCAAAAATACTATAAGCGGCAACCACCAACATATAATACCAGCCAAACTTGTCTGATACCCAAGTCATGCTTGCGCTCAACAAGGCCTCACTATAATCTGGAAAAACGATGGTCCAGATTATCAATAAAATAGAAATAATAGCTGAGCCCATAAACACGGTTTTGTTTAGGGTCAGAGGTTTCGTCACATCTTGTGATGGCGAACTGTACATAAAAGACCTCAATATATAAATTAAACAGGGTCCGATATTGCTTTGTCCGGCATCGTCTAATAGTAGACTGATGATCTATAACCGTATAACGTGGAACCAACCGCATGACGGACAAAGCAGTACCAATAAATAAAAAGCTAATAAAATTATAAACAAATTCAACCTGAACGGTATTCATTATTCTAATACGTTAGCGCTGATAGAAAAGGCCTCTACTTGGAAAGGCCTTTTGCTGAAATTTTCTCATATCGTTATTTATTCAGTATCCTTTATGCAGGCTTATATCGTAACCTACACCGACGAGAGATAATCGCGCATTGGCTCTGAGCGCAGCGGTGCACCATTAGCCACGTAATAATCTGCCGTTGAACGTGGCAACTGTACGCCTCTCATCTTGTCGACGATTTTTTCTGCTAACATAATAGTTGTAGCATTGAGATTACCACTAATAATGTTTGGCATGATAGACGCATCGACGACTCGCAAGCCATCAATACCATGTACCAGACCTTCGCCGTTTACTACCGAATCGTTATCTTCACCCATCGCACAGGTACAAGATGGATGATAAGCCGTCTCACTATGATTGCGTACGTATTCATCTAATTGGGCGTCGGTGACCAAATCATCGGTCGGTGCAATCGCACGACCACGATAAGGGTCCAGTGCTGGCTGATGCATGATTTCACGCGTGATACGCATTGCAGCACGGAACTCTTGCCAGTCTTGATCATGCGACATGTAATTAAACAAGATACTTGGATGTGCTTTCGGATCACGTGATTTTAGCTTGACGCGGCCACAGCTTGGTGAGCGCAGCGAGCCAACGTGTGCTTGGAAGCTATGTGATTTCACAGCACTACGGCCATCATAGCGTACAGCTAGTGGCAAGAAGTGATACTGAATATTTGGATGGGTAAACTTCTCATCCGTACGGATGAAACCGCCGCCTTCGAATTGGTTAGACGCACCAAGACCTGTGCCATTGAATAACCATTCTGCACCAATCGCAGGCTTATTCCACCATTTATTGGCAGGCGCGATTGACACTGGCAGTTTGCATTCATACTGCATATATAGCTCTAAATGGTCCTGTAAGTTATTACCGACACCTGGCAGATCCAATATTTCAGTCACGCCAGCGTCTTTTAACCACTGACCAGGGCCGATACCTGAACGCTGCAGTAGTTGCGGTGAGGCAATCGCACCAGATGAGACAATCACTTCGCGAGCGGCATGGAAGTTTTTGGTCTGGCCTTCGTGCTCGACTTTGACACCGACAGCGCGCTTGCCGTCAAATAAAATTACGTCAGTCAATGCACCCGTCAAAATCGTAATATTGCTACGTGGTTTGGCACGGTCAAGATAGCCGCGAGCCGTTGATGCACGGCGACCGTTAGGCGTCACGAATCGATCCATCGGACCAAAACCTTCTTGCTGATAGCCGTTTAGATCTTCGGTACGCGGATAGCCTGCTTGTACGCCCGCTTCAATCATAGCTTGGAACAGTGGATTGACCCCTGGCTTTGAGGTAGTCATTTCAACAGGACCGCCCACGCCATGATAGTCGTTTTCGCCAGCGTCACAGTTTTCTAGCTTTTTGAAGTACGGCAAGCAATCCGAATACGTCCAGTCTGACAGGCCTTTTATCTTAGACCAATCATCAAAATCTAGCGCATTACCACGGATGTAGCACATACCGTTAATCAATGATGAGCCACCTAGCCCTTTGCCGCGGCCACAGTCCATGACACGATTGTTCATATATGGCTCAGGATCTGTCTTATAACCCCAGTTATAAGTCGTCCCTTGCAGCGGCATGGCAAGTGCAGCTGGCATTTGGGTACGGAAGTCAAAACGATAATCTGGACGACCTGCTTCTAACAGCAGTACTTTAATACTGGCATCTTCGGTCAGACGCGTGGCCAGCACATTTCCTGCTGAGCCTGCTCCAACAATAATATAGTCATACTCAGGTGTGGTTGATGTCATAACATACTCCATAATATTGAAAAAACATAAATCGTTTAGGGTCAGTAAGGTGTCCTAAAAAGGCTAAATAAAAGCTAATAAGCAACCTTACTGGCTTCATTTTTCTCAATAAGATTGATTAAAAGACAGATTCAAACGCACCCAACTCTACTTGGATAGATTTGGTCTGAGTATAGTGTTCGAGCGCTTCGATACCGTTTTCGCGGCCGATACCAGAATGCTTATAGCCGCCTACTGGCATTTGTGCTGCCGACTCGCCCCACGTATTCAACCAGCAGATGCCAGCTTCGATCTGAGCGATGACTCGATGCGCGCGTTTTAAATCTGCAGTCACAACCCCAGCGGCCAAGCCGTAATCGGTATCATTGGCACGGCGAATAACTTCTTCTTCGGTCTCGTAAGTCAATATCGACATCACTGGGCCAAAGATTTCTTCGCGTACGATAGTCATATCGTCCGTGCAATCAGTGAATACTGTCGGTGCGACAAATGCGCCGTTGGCAAGCTCATTCGTTGTAACGCGCTCGCCACCTGTTAGCAGACGTGCGCCGCCTTTTTTACCTTGTTCGATATAGCCAAGCACGCGCTCCATATGCGGGAAGCTAACCAGTGGACCCATATTGATGTTCTCATCCATAGGGTCGCCTAGTTTAATACGCTCAACACGGGTTAGGATGGCTTTCTCAAACTTCGCTTGTAACGCTTTCGGGACAAATACGCGTGTGCCATTGGTACATACCTGACCAGTACTGTAGAAGTTGGCCATCATAGCGATGTCAGCAGCGGTATCGATATCTGCGTCATCAAATATGATCAATGGCGATTTACCACCAAGCTCTAAGGTTACGTCTTTTAGAGATGAGCTTGCTGCACTTGACATGACTTTTTTACCAGTCGGTACGCCACCTGTGAACGATACTTTTGCAATATCTGGGTGTTCAGTTAGCGCTTGACCTACTTCATAGTTACCTTGCACCACGTTAAATACACCATCTGGCAATCCAGCTTCTGTCAATATTTCTGCCAGTTTTAGTGCTGTCAATGGTGTCACTTCTGATGGCTTAAAAATCATCGCATTACCAGCAGCCAGTGCAGGTGCCGCTTTCCACATCGCGATTTGAATCGGATAGTTCCATGCGCCAATACCTGCGACCACGCCTAACGGCTCTCTTCTAGTATAGACAAAGCTAGTATCACGCAATGGAATCTGACGACCCTCAATCATAGGCGCAAGCCCTGCATAGTATTCAACGACGTCAGCACCCGTAACGATATCGACATACTTCGTCTCAGAGTAGGCTTTACCTGTGTCTTTGGTCTCAAGTAGTGCCAACACATCATTGCGATCGCGCAATATCTCAACAGCCTTTGATAAAATGCGACCACGCTCAACTGCTGTCATCGCCGCCCAAACTTTTTGACCTTTATGTGCGGCTTTTACCGCCTCGTCAATTTGCTCATTGCTGGTTTGCTGAATCGTTGCCAATACTTCACCAGTGGCTGGATTGATATCTTCAAAAGTCATCAGCGACTTATCAACCGCTAGATAACGACCGTTGATATAAGCTGTTTGTACTTGGTCTAAATCGATAATATCTGTCAAATTATTAAAATCAGTCATAAATTCTCCTTAGGACGATTGGCAAAAGTAGCTATATAAAGCTACTCAGGCCGAATAATGTCGTCGTTAGTTAAGTTTCGAAATTTAGGTCTTTAACGAAATTTAGTCTTTAAATAGTGAATTAAAAATTATTTTATAAATCAGCAACGTTTTACAAATCAAAGTCTTGTTGTGTCATTTTTATCAAGCGATCGCGCAATGACTGTTTGTCTGCGATATCGATACCTGAAAAGTCTGAGAGCCAAATACCGTCAGCGACAAGGCGAACCATACATAATGTCTCGGTATTATCCGTTGCTGCATGTTTTTTGAGTTGCTCATTCGCCCACTTAGCCCATAACTCACGCAGCTCACTATCACCTAGCATTAATACATATAAGGTCGCTTGATTATCGTATTCTTCTTGACCTTGCTCGCCAAGGCTGATAGTGGCATCTATATAAGCGCGGGTGAATGAACCGTACTTAACAGGATCGTCAGCCATTGCTGCGTTTACTTCTGCCTCAAACTTAGCCATTGCATCGTTGAAGACTTCTAGCACGAGTGCGTTTTTGGTAGAAAAATGATGCATCACGCCACCCTTTGTCACCCCAACCGCATCAGCGACTGCCTGAAACGTCACTTTAGACAAGCCTTGCTCCAACGTGATACGTGCTGCCTGATCTAACAACGCACGACGAATAACTTCTGGCTGTTTTTTACGCTTATAAGCATTTTCCATATCAATGCACCACAGAATTAGACAATAAGTTCATCACAACAACACCGCCGACGATCATCGCGATACCGACCACTGCTGCTGTATCAAGATTTTGCTTGAATAGCACCACACCAGCGAGTGATGTCAGCACAATCCCAAGCCCGCCCCACAGTGCGTACGCAATGCCTAGCGGTATGGTCTTAAGGGTCTGCGCCAACAAATAAAATGAGATGACATAAAGCAAACCCATAATGAGCGTCGGCACCAAACGGGTGAACTGCTCTGACTTCATCAAAAAAGTAGTGCCGATCACTTCACAAATGATGGCAATGGCTAAGTAACCATAAGCAATAGTAGTAGGACTCATCTTTAGAACACCCGCCTTTGTTCAACGCATGCTATGAAAAACATAGCAAAGAAACCACATGGTCGGTATTTTATAGAACTCTACTGCCAATGTGAAGTGCTGTCTTGCAACTTTATTGTGTCAAACGGTGTCGCACCACCTTTATATTCAAAAATACAAAGCATCAAATCCAGTTTTATTTTGCTGAATCGATGTCTGGTTCTATATTCTTATCGTTTGTCCATGTGTGCCGTATAAAAATTTCTGAAAATAATTTTTATTTCCAAAGCACATTTTATTTTTAAAACACATTTGTCGTCATTTTCTACTAAGTTCTGTCTTGAAATAGCCTATCGGATAAGGGATTGGCGTTAATTTTCAATAATTGCGACAATATTTATAATTAAACGCATAATAAGGTTGACAGCCTGTAGTGACTTGGCTAAAATGTGCCCCACATAACGCAAACAAGCTAATTAACTGCTTTAATATAAAGCGTCAATAACTTGCTGTTATGACCAGCTATTCTCCAATAGCTCAGTTGGTAGAGCAACGGACTGTTAATCCGTGTGTCCCTGGTTCGAGCCCAGGTTGGAGAGCCATATACTAAAAACCTTCATCATAATTTGATGGAGGTTTTTTTATTGCTGTGTCTTTTATATTTACTTCTAATAATATTAGCACGGCTGTGGTGTTCTTTTAGACATTTTTGTTGTATGGTAAGATTAGTTTTGATTGGGTTCGTTTTTGTTTGAGTACTTCGCTCTTACTCACTAAAAGTAATGGTTTATTATGATACCTGTACGTATAAAAAATAAGTTTTCTGATCATCCGCAAAAAATCATGCGCCCGATTAGTATTCGTTTGTCTGAAGAAATGATTGGCCTATTAGAAACGACGTCATCAGACTTGGGCTTTAAGCGCATTCAAGGGCTTATTCGTCTTTATATTCGTCAGGGCTTGGATCGTGACCATCAGGATTATACGCTTGCCCATGATGAAGTATTCATCGAAACGCTACGTAAACGCGGCGTTAGCCAGCATATTATTGATGAAGCGATTGTAGTGACACATAATAACAACATCACTCATCCGCTATCTGAGTTACAAGACAACGATTAAACAATTAATAATATCGTTGCTAATTAATAGTAACGCTGCTAGATAATACTAAAATAAAAAAGACCAAGTTTGCTAACGCGAGCTTGGTCTTTTTTGTGGCTGTTATAAAAGTCTAAGCATTACTGATATTTCTCTAACTCTCCTCTTGTTATGCCCTTCTTACATCTCATCTACAGTAAGTATGTTTTTAAGTACTCTGCGATATTTGCGACTGTAGTTAGCCATAACTAAACACAACAGATGTTTAAACAAGGTATATTAAACATATAGTCGCGACTATTTATAAGGTTTCAACATAATAAAGATCTGCAAGGAGGGGTACGATGACGGGCTTACATCAGCGTTTCAACAAAACTTTGTTTTCAACCATGACGGTAGCAATGCTAGTGATTGCGACTGGCTGCTCATCACCGCAGACTGATCCAAGTAAAACAACCATACCGACAGACTCTGACCAATGGCAAAAAAAGCTAGGGCAAACTTTTGAGCAACTGTCTGAGGCTGATCAACAAGTACTCAGCCGATATATGCTACGTATGAAATTGAGCGATGCCTATGAATCAGGAGCCATGCCGCGCACCACTATCAAGCAGGCGCTAATACAACAGCGTGAATACGAGCGGCTGCATCCAAACAACCCAACGGGCAAGAAAAGCCCAATCGTCAAAGGTCAGGCGGCGAACGCTACTGCACAGATGTATCCTGTCGCCCTGCTCCCTGTGAAAACCAGTGATAGCGATAGCTTAAATCAAGTCAAAATGCAGTTTATGCTATCCAATCATGGCAAAAGCGCGATAAAAAGCTTTAAAGGGACGCTGACCATGAAAGATGCCAATCTTACAAAGGGCAAAAACTTTAATGTGCCTTTGACAACGTTTGACCCACCTATCGCCCCAGAACAGTCTGGCAAGATCATTATTGAAAGCAGCATTGAGGATATCAATGTCATGCGCGCTATCAAAAATGCTAGTGGCATCACTATCGAGATTAATAAAGGCATGCTTATCTTAGTAGACGATCAGACAATCGAATTTGAAAACTCACTGGTGAAGTAGCTGTACAACCTACTATTGAGGATTTTATAGAAGGTACTAATT
>Ga0208301_1000200_pt1 | contig 21456 bp, 18 predicted proteins | sample 25BtaG_FD_184100 | JGI IMG/M metagenome (GOLD analysis project Ga0208301, IMG submission 184100) | Marine viral communities from Cariaco Basin, Caribbean Sea - 25B_WHOI_OMZ_CsCl (SPAdes) (version 2) | ecosystem: Environmental > Aquatic > Marine > Oceanic | place: Caribbean Sea: Cariaco Basin...
GCCCGGAATCCGTCACCGCCGCCGAGACCCCGCGGGCCCCGCAAGCGGCGTTCGAGCAGGGCGTGCCGGTGCTGGGCATCTGCTACGGCATGCAAACCATGGCCGAGCAACTGGGCGGCTCCGTGATCAGCAGCGACAAGCATGAATTCGGCTACGCCCGCGTCACCAAGGCCGAAGGCAACCGCCTGCTCGACGGCATCGTCGACCACGAAGAAGGCGGCCAGGAATGCCTCGACGTCTGGATGAGCCACGGCGACCGCGTCGGCGGCATCCCGGAAGGCTTCACCGTCACCGCCACCACCGACAGCTGCCCCATCGCCGCCATGGCCAACGACGAGAAGCGTTTCTACGGCATCCAGTTCCACCCGGAAGTCACCCACACCCTGCAAGGCGGGCGCATCCTCGAACGCTTCATCCGCGAGCTGTGCGACTGCGACGCCCTCTGGACCCCGGCCAAGATCATCGACGACGCCGTCGCCGCCATCCAAGAACAAGTGGGCGACGACGAAGTCATCCTCGGCCTCTCCGGCGGCGTCGACTCCTCCGTGGTCGCCGCGCTGCTGCACAAAGCCATCGGCGACCAGCTCACCTGCGTGTTCGTCGACAACGGCCTGCTGCGCCACGGCGAAGGCGACCAGGTGATGGAAATGTTCGCCGACCACATGGGCGTGCGCGTCCTCCGCGTCGACGCCGAAGACCACTTCCTCTCCCGCCTGGCCGGCGAAGCCGACCCCGAGAAAAAGCGCAAAATCATCGGCAACACCTTCATCGACATCTTCGACGCCGAAGCCGCCAAGCTCAAAAACGCCCACTGGCTCGCCCAAGGCACCATCTACCCGGACGTGATCGAATCCGCCGCCTCCAAAACCGGCGGCGCCCACGTGATCAAATCCCACCACAACGTCGGCGGCCTCCCCGAGCACATGAAACTCAAGCTCGTCGAACCCCTGCGCGAGCTGTTCAAAGATGAAGTGCGCAAAATCGGCCTCGAGCTCGGCCTGCCCTACGACATGGTCTACCGCCACCCCTTCCCCGGCCCCGGCCTGGGCGTGCGCATCCTCGGCGAAGTAAAGAAAGAATACGCCGACACCCTGCGCCTGGCGGACCACATCTTCATCCAGGAACTGCACGCCGCCGGCCTCTACCACAAAACCAGCCAGGCCTTCGCCGTCTTCCTGCCGGTCAAATCCGTCGGTGTCGTCGGCGACGCCCGCCGCTACGAATACGTCGTGGCCCTGCGCGCCGTCGAGACCATCGACTTCATGACCGCCCGCTGGGCGCATTTGCCCTACGAGTTCCTGGAGAAGGTTTCCAGCCGGATCATTAATGAGATCCCGGGGATCAGCCGGGTGACGTACGACATCTCGTCTAAGCCGCCGGCTACGATTGAGTGGGAGTGATCTGATCTAGCTAGCTAGTAAGGGCTTACTTAAGGGCCGCCGGCGCGGGAGCGTCGGCGGCCCTTTTTTGTTTTTAGGGCAAGCTGGCGGCAAGATACCAAGCTGCGACGTACTGATGGGTTTGTAAGCTGCCAATTTTTCTGGTCTTATTCGATGTTGTGAAAATCAAAAAAAGAAAGATGACGCAGGCGCGCTTATCGGATATTCGAGCCGCTTACCTAATATCTGTTTATACTAAAAGATAAATAATGGACTGGGTTCAAATAGTAAGTGCCGTTGGTGTTGGTGCCTTGTTGACAAAGTTGCTTGATATCGTGTGGCTTCAACGCTCCATTCGTGAATCAGAAAAAAGGAAATGGCTTAGAGAGCAACGATTGCGAGTTTACTCGACGCTTGCCGCCGAAGTTCTCTCAATGGGTAAGAGCATGGAATCGAGGGAGGATGTTTTTGTTGGCTATTCGCTTGCTGCTGAAGCAATGTTGCTTGCGGGTGATGAAAAGCTCGCAAACGATATCGAGCATTTTTTTACTATGCTAGCGAATATTTTTGGAGAAGGGCGTAAAGCCGACAATGATCCAGCTAGGAGATCAGAGGAAGATTTAGAGGGTGCGTATCAGGTCGTAGTTAGAGAGTCACGCAGGCTTGTAAAAGAGCTGAGGGCGTCTCTCCATGAAAAGATATAATGCGATGGTCCAGGGGGCGGCCTTCCGTCAGGCTGCAAAGCGGTCCATAACCTCTATTGTTATGTATTATGAAGATATTCGACATAGTCCACCAATTCAATGACGAAAGAACACAAATTAGCCAAGGGATATGTCGGGTTCGCTGCTTCTTCGGCCCAGCTGGCATGGTGGTTCTTCTAACTGATCTTGGGGACAAGAATGATGGCCAATCGGTAACGAACGCTGTTGAAGTCATCATCAAGTCTTTGCTTGATCAAGGGTACATAATTCCCCCTGCCACCTTCATTGAACATTACGAACGTAACGAATGGGCGTCTGACTCCTTCGACAAAGTGGCTCTTATGCCTCATACCAAATGGGAAACACTTAGTCGAAGCCAGGTAGTGGAAATGATCGGTGATGAAGATGGAGAGCTTTCAGATCGCTCAGCCATTAATCCGCGGATTGTCTCTCAAGCAGACAGGCTTCTGTTTCGCCACAATCCTTTCGTCGGATCCAGATACCCAGAGAGTAACAATGTCACGAAGCGCCGCCTCGAAGTGATCGACGGTATGATCTCGAAGGCTTCCGTAGAAGCACTTGTTCAATCAGGGAGTGGAGAGCAAGAGCTTCAGCGTCTACTAAAAGCTGACCTATCGATCTTTGGTGAGGCATACGCAAAGCCTGATGATGAGTACATTTGTTTCTCTGAATTCCCTCTAGTAGATGGCGTCGTTGACTTTGTCGTATTTACCGGGCGCTCTAGGATGGATGTAATCCTCGTCGAAGTTAAAGGTGCCGAATTCAATCTCCTTAACACTAATCACTACAAGGCATTCAATCACAAGATAACCGAAGCTGTGGCGCAAATTTCTCAAAGGCTAGGCGTCATTTTCCGTGACTTAAATGGGTTTCGGGAAAAGGCGCATGCTGTTAGACAGCGAGCTGAGTTCGGTGAAAAGGTGCATAACGCATTTCTTGGGCCCCGTAGTAAGCTCGGCGTCGATCCTGAAAAGGACATCAATATCAGGTGCGTTGTGGTCGGTGGGCGAACCCAGAACGATCTGGAGGAAAGTGTCAAGCGCCAAGACTACGAAGCTCACACCACCCCTGCAGTCCGTATCGAATCATGGGATACATGGCTGAGACGGCTACAGCGCATATAAGGTATGGAGCTCAAGCATCGTCGGTGCTACGCGTGTTTTTCAATGGGGGAGCTGGGCAAGGCTGGCCTCGGGTCGGCTCTCGCGCGACATATTCTAATGAGGTGAAGCCGTGGCAATCTTTGACATCGAGAAGGACGACTTGCTCCGCCTGTCCGATACTCAGCTAGAAGAGTTGATTGCTCGCCTCGCCGAGGCTGAGGTGGCGGCGAATGGGTATAGCCCGGCATCGGTAAGCTGGTCAGGTTCAATCAATGCTCCTGACGATGGAATTGATATTCACGTTCAAGTTCCTGCCGACACCCTGAACACAGGGTTTCTTGCGAGGCCCGATACAATCCTCCAGGCAAAGAAGCACTCGATGTCGAAGGGGGCTATCAAGAGTGAAATGGTCACCGGCGGAGAACTATCAGAGGTGATCTCAGAACAGGCTTCGAAGCGTGGCAGCTATATAATTGTCAGCTTGGATGATGATTGCTCTCCTCCCATGAAGACGGCGCGCATCGCCGCTATGCAGGAAGCCGTTAAGGATGATCCTAACAGCGACAGTATCCACCTGAATTTTTTTGACCGATCGAAGCTGACTCAATGGTTGCGTCAGCATCCGTCGGTCATTCTGTGGGCAAAAGGTAAGCTCGGCCAGGGGTATTCAGGCTGGCAGCCATTTGGGGCTTGGAGCAACCCACCCAAAGGCGCCGATGATACGCTGATTTCGGCCGCGGGGGTGACGGTGACATTGCCTTCTGAGAAAGGACGAAAGCTTAGTATAGAAGATGCCATTGATCCGATGCGTGAGCTTATAAGGTCAACTTCTAAGGCTGTTCGCATAACGGGCTTGTCAGGTGTCGGGAAGACCCGGATCGTGCAAGCTCTTTTCGATGAGACGGTTGGCAAAGAGGCTCTCGACCGAACCATAGCCGTTTACGTGGATACTGGTGCGGAACCGAATCCTTCGGCCGCAGCAATGCTGGATAGGCTTATATCTGAGGGCCGAAGAGCCATCGTGATCCTCGATAATTGCCCTTCGGAGCTACATTCTTCGCTGGCCGGCAAGGTATCAGCCGCAGGTGGCGAGGTAGGACTTATCACCGTTGAATACGACATCAGGGAAGACAAACCTCAGACAACCGAGGTAATCCACATTGAAGCAGTTGGACCTGAGGTGGCCGAGCAGCTTGTCATTCGTCGCTTTCCCTACATCGGTCGGAACAACGCTCGCCGGGTAGCGGAGTTTGCTGATGGAAATGCGAGGGTGTCATTGGCAATTGCCGAGCGGGTACAGGAAGGTGAGAGCTTGGCTCAACTTTCTGATGCACAGCTGTTTGAGCGCTTGTTTGAGCAGCGGAATCAGCCGGATGATAATTTACGAGAACAGGCAGAAATACTTTCTTTGGTCTATTCGTTTTCGGCCTCCAAAATTGGAGAACGTGATGGCGAATTGCAAGTGCTTGGCTCGATTTTGGGGCATTCCTCGAGCCAGCTGTTTCGATCGGTCAAGAAGCTTTTGGATCGCCATGTTCTGCAGAAAAGGGGGCATTGGAGGGCAATTCTGCCTCAAGCCATTGCAAATAGGTTGGCAGCATCAGCACTTGATAGTATCCCTGTTGATCAACTCAGGGCGACCTTTGAGGCTCCCGGTCGTGAGCGCTTGCTAACGTCGTTCGCGCACAGGCTGGGGCTCTTGCACGATCATCCCGTGGCGAAAGAGATTGTTGAAGCCTGGCTCTATCCCGGTGGTCTGCTGGGGCGGATATTAACACTTGGAGATACGGCGGCACGCATGCTGAGCTATGTCGGCCCGGTTGCACCTGAGACGTTGCTCCATAGGATCGAAGTCGAGCTTACCTCTCCTGGTTTTGACGGTATGGAGCCGCGTTTTAATCCGCAGCGGACGGTTATCCTCAACCTTTTGCAGTTATTGGCCTACGATGCATGTGCCTTCGACCGTTGTGTTAATCTTTTAATCCATGTGGCGGATTACGAGGGCGAAGAAAATAATTACGACTCGGTTCGGGACAAGATCACCAGGTTTTTTCAGGCATACCTTTCCGGAACGCATGCCTCCCTAGATCAGCGTATAGCGGTCATGAATGAATGCCTTTCGTCAGATGTGGCTGGACGCAGATCGCTTGGCTTCCGGGTGCTCTCGACCGCCCTGGGTGGACCGCCATGGACAGGGTTTGGGGTAAACGAATTTGGTGCTCGGCCAAGAAACTTTGGATTTCAACCTAACCATAATGAACTTTTGCAGTGGCGAAATGCCTTCATAGATATTGCGGTACAGTTGGGAACGTCCGGCGATTCTGATCTTGAGAACCCGGCACGGCTAGTTCTGGCGAATCAATTTAGAGCGATCTGGCACCAAAAAGCCATTCGGGGGGATCTTGTCGTTGCCGCTCGCAAAATGCATGCACACCGACCTTGGGGTGAAGGTTGGAAAGCTGTTCGTTCCACTATCCATCTTGATCATACAAAGCATAAAAGCGAGGACGAGTTTGAGCCGTTACCGGATGAGCTTGCCGAATTGGAGAGGGAGCTGGAGCCTAGCGATTTAGTTTCGAAGATAATGGCATATGTATTGAGTAAGGGGGGCGACTATTGGGCGCTTGACAAGGACTTCGATCATGACGACTCCCAAAAATATCGCGAAGCTGAGAAGCGGCTCGAGGCGAAGGCGCTACGTCTGGGAGAAGATTTTGCGGCATCAGGTTACGAGCTTAGTGAACTGGGTGATAACCTGTTCTGCAACGGATTTATGCCCTATGTCGCAACGTTTGGGCGGGGGTTGGTTCGAGGGTCGCATGAGCTGGAATTTGTTTGGCAGGAGCTGCTCAAAGCACTGAGTGCGCACTGTGAAGACCATAAGAATTTTGCGATTTTTGGCGGTTTCATTGAAGAGGTTAACTCAATTGATTCCGCATTCGCACAGGAGTTGCTTGACCAGTGTGCCCGGCACCCCAAACTCCGGCTCGTTTTGGTGGCTTTGCATCCCCGTCTGGATTTTAAAGAACAAGACCTAGACCGCTGTATGGCGATTCTGGACGATCCTGACATTCGTCCTTGGATGTATGGGCCAATCCTGTGGCGAGATGAGTATGCGGGTTTGCCGGAAGAACGTGTTCTAGAACTTGCCCAAAGGCTTCTGAGTAAATCAAACGGCGATGATGTGGTGTTGGATGCTGTAAACATGAAATTGCATGGCCAAGAAGGCGCCGCAGATACGTTGGGGGCGGGCCTTCGCTCGATTGGCCTAAGAGCAGCGATTCAGAGGCTTGCAAGAGATCATGATGACCCTGATGGGGCCATAAGTTACAACATGGAGCGCGTTGTGGGCGCCGCATTGAGCTGCGATGGCAACGAGACTGAAAAGCTCGAATGGATAAATACGATTTTTGACGTTATGGATGAGCGATATGGCTATATTCATGGGTTCGACATTGCCATTGAGACTACCGTCGCCTTGATGCCAGAGGTGTTTCTTAATCGCGTTTTTGAAGGCACTGAAGAAGAACAGAGTCGTCGACAGTTCTTCATTCGCCACGGCGGCCTGCATCGCTCTGTCTTTGCTAAAGTCGATGTGGGCGTTTTGATTGAGTGGTGCCGATCCAGAGATGAGGCCAGCGTGTGGGCCTCTGTCGCGCCTGGCATCAAACTTTGGTCGAAGGATGGGGATAAAGTGCTCCTGTCGGAATCTGCGCTTCGGTTACTGGAAGCCTGTCCTGAGCCAGAAGAGATACTGGAAGTCTTCGCTGAGCGGGCTACACCGTCGTCTTGGTCTGGTAGCCAAGCGGACGCGATGCAACCTCGAGCGGATGCCATCCGTGGGTTAATCGACCATGAGAACGAAAAGATAGCAGCGGCCGCGAGATTGGTGTCCGAAAAGCTGATTAGATGCATTGAAAACATGAGAGTTCGCGAACAGCGAGAGGACGAGGAACGAGAGCAGCGCTTTGAATGAGGCTGAGTCATAACACCAGTATGTTTAGGTCTTTAGCTTTCGCTAAGGCCGGCCACTTAATTTGCTCTGGCGACCTGTGTCCAGGTTTTGCGTCGGAACTATCCTGCCGCGGGAATTCCCCGGTCAGGGTGCACCCACCATAAAAACCCCTTTCCCCGGTGACGGCGCCCCCTTCGGATCGTTGAAAGCATCGGGCAGCGCATCAAGCGGCTGGCTGTCGCTGACGATGGTCGGGGTGTCCGGGTCGGCGAACACCTTGGCCAGGTACGCCAGCTGGTCGGCGTTTTCCTGGAACAGCACCCAGCGGTAGCGGATGCCCGCCCGGTGTGCCGCCAGGCGTTTCTTCAGGTAGATCCCACCGCTGGTGGCGAGACCGCCCACCACGCCCTTGTCGGTAACCGAGCTGAGCACCGGATTGGTGGTGTTCACGTAGGCGCGGCTGGGGGTGTCGCGGCGGCGCAGCCCGTCCAGCAGTGGGTCTTGCCGGTGATTGTCGCCGGGGGCCGCGAAGTTGAGAATGACGTCCGCGTCGATGGCGGCCATGGCCGACGGGTCGCGGTAGTCCACGGTCTGGTCGGCGCCCAGACGCCGTACCCAGTCCCGGTTGCACTGGGAGGCCACTGCGGTGATGGTCGCGCCCCAGCGCCGGGCCAGCACCAGGGCGATGGAGCCCACGCCGCCGCTGGCACCGTTGATGCAAAGGTTTTTGCCTTGGGCGTTGTCGGCGGAGAGGCCGGCGGCGGCCAGGGATTGTAGGGCGGTGAGTCCGGCGTAGCCCAGGCCGGCGGCGGTGGCGTCGCTGAGGCCGTGGTCAATCGGTGCCACACAGGCTCGTGGCAGGTTGAAGATCTCCGCATAGGTGCCGCCGGTGCGTGGCGAGGCCGCGACCAGCACGCGCTGCCCGGGCTGCAAGTTGGTGACGCCCTTGCCCACGTCGACAACCCGAGCCACCGCGTCCCGCCCCGGGATCAGGGGCACTTGCTGCTTGGTTTTGAGCAGCGGGGCGCCGTAGCCCCGGGCCACTAGCGGATCGATGGGGTTGATGGAGGTGCCGATCAGTGCCAACTGAACCTGATTGTCGGCGGGCGCCGGCACCTCGGTCGGGCGCAGCGTGCCGGTGTTCTGATAGACGATGGTAAAAGCCTTCATCCTTTTCTCCTTTGCCGGCCCGGTCAGACCCCGCCCTTAATCGTATGGCGTTGCTTGCCCAGGTCCAGCACCTGGTCGCGGCTGGTGATGGTGGATTCCACCACGTCCCCGGCCTGAAGGTACTGCTGGCGGCGCTTTTGCGACTTTATAAAAAGCTGCCATTTTTTCGATTCGGGTAGCAAGGCGGCCACTTTGGTCACCGCCGGGCTGGGCAGGCCCAGGGCGCAGCCGGCGGGTGTGCCGGTCATCAATACGTCGCCGGGGGCGAAGTTGTGAATCAGCGAATACTCGCTGAGGGTTTCGGCGGGCTTGAACACCAGGTTGGCGGTGCTGTCCTGCTGGCGGGTCTCGCCGTTCACCGTCAGCTTCAGCTGCATCTCGTCCAGGTAATGCATTTCGCTCTTATCCAGCAGGCACAGCACCGGCCCAAGCGGGCAGAAGGTGCGGTAGCTCTTGCCCTTGTGGAACTGCATCTGCGGAATCTGCACGTCCCGGGCGGAGACGTCGTTGCCAATGCAGAGGCCCGCCACGAATTCGTGCAGGTTGTCGGCGGTGATCTCCACCGGCCCGTCCGTTTGCTTGCCCAGCACCAGGGTCAGCTCGATCTCGTAATCCAGCAGCTGCACGTGGGCGGGCTTGATGATTTCCCCGCCGGGGCCGGCGACCTGGCCCTCAACACCCTGGCCGACGAAGCCGGCGTCTCCAACGGCACCGTTTACAACGACTTCCGCTCCCGCGAACAAGTCCTCGAAGCCTTCGGTCTGGAACTGGCCGTCCAGCTCTCCGAACAGATCCTCACCGTCAGCGAAGCCGTCGACAGCGGCGCCGAACGCCTCAGCATCGCCGTGCGCACCTTCATGAACAAAGCCCGCACCGACCCGGACTGGACCCGCGCCCTCATCACCGTCGTCAGCTACGCCGAAGACATGCGCTCCACCCTCGCCACCTACCTCCGCGCCGACCTGCAAGCCGGACGCCGCCAAGGCGACTTCCACTACGCCCACGAAGAAATGGCCATGAGCATGGTGATCTCCGCCACCCTGGGCGCCATGAACCTGCTCGTGGAAGACGGCGAGGTGGAGCACGCCGACCGTATTGCGGCGGAGATGGTGCTGCAGGCGCTGGGTGTGCCGCCAGAGAAGGCTAAGCGGATTGCTGGGTTGCCGTTGCCGGGGAGGCCCGCTAGACGGGCTTGCCTTGATGTCGGCGTTTGACCCGCGATTTATCTGATTTGGCTAATTAGTAAGGGCTTACTTAAAAGGTCGTTTGCGCGTGGCGCTGGCGGCGTTTTGGTTTGTGGGGAGAGCGAGGTGGTCAAGATATCAGGGACAGACCTGATCACTGAGTTTGTAAGTTGCTGACTTTTCTGGTTTTATTTTGGGCTAGGGGAATTCAAGAATAGTGATATGACGCGGACGCGTTCATTGGAAATTCGCGCTGACGTCCCAATGCCAATTATGTGTCACTGTACCCAAAACGTAAGTTAGAGAATACGAAGTGAATGTAATAGAAGAGAAGGTGCCGGAATTAATCAAGCTCTTAGAGAATAAGGCGCGTAGACGTAGCGCCATTCGCTATAGCGCAATATTCGATTTTTTTGATCCAGACACACATAGAAATGATGTATGGGAAACATTCGAAGAAGCGTGTCGAAAAATTGCGCCTAGTGAAGTGGCTATCTATGGTGCGCTTCTAGCAAAAAAAAATACCAATTTACCTTCTACTGGATTCTACGATATTTTCAAAAATAAGCGGCATGAGGAATATATGAGGATCACAGGCGGTAATCGCCTCGAAGCCCATGATTTAACTCTGGAGCAAATGGAAGAAATAGCTCAACTAGAGCGGGAAAGGGTTCATCAACATGCAGTGGAAAACACATAACAATCGCAGGAAATCCGACGGCTTTTTCATTACGCCTTCGACTTCACTACAAAGCCGCAGTTGCTGTGGGCGTTAAGCGTAATTTCTAAAACGAGGAGGGGATATGCCGCCAAACTATAAATTTCCAACACCGGCATCATGCAAGCTGAAAGACAATGCGGTCTTATGTACTTCGGATAGAATTTTGGCGCTTTACAACCAGGCGACTGGGAAATCACAGCAACGAATAACTCAGCCGGTTAAAAACTGGTTCGCCGAAGAGGCGCAACGTAATGGTTGGGCTGGAGGGCATTTTTTGCCAGAGGTTCAATCCGGTCACGGAGCTGGTTGTGTTTTGTTTGTTCCACCTCGAGAGGTGAATGTCTCGATCGAGGTAACGGAGAAAATGCTCATCCTTGATGCGGATGACTAGCGCTTAACAAGAAATGGCAGCGGAGAAAAACATGCCCCGCTGCTTTTGGCGTTATACGATACAAAATACGACCAATTGCGAAAAATAATGAACCAAGATCATTTGAAAGAGCTTTCACCCAATCCTCAAAAAGGATTGTATAGCTCGGAGCATATAATTTCCGGTATTCCTATCCCGAAAGCGAAGCGCGTGCAGCTATTTGGTGCGGACGAGTGGGAGGAATTCACCGAGGAATGGGCTTCATCGCTTGAAGGTTTCTATCATTGCGTCAAGCGCTTTGCTGGTGCAGGCGACAAAGGGCTAGACGTCGTAGGTTTTATCGCCTCTAGCCAGTTTAGTGATGGCTGGGACAACTACCAGTGTAAATTTTACGATAAGCCTTTAGCTCCTTCCGATGTCTGGGTTGAGTTGGGTAAGATTATTTACTTTACGCATTGCGGTGAATATACGTCACCGAGAAAGTATTACTTCGTTGCTCCAAAGCAAATCGGGACAAAACTCGGCAAGCTACTCGCAAATGCTCCAAAGTTAAAAGAAGGGCTTAAATATAACTGGGCAAAACATTGCGAAGATGGCATCACGTCTGCAGCCAAGATAAAGCTCGAGGGCGATCTCCTTACCCATTTAGAGAGCTTTGATTTTACCATATTCGATTCTGTATCACTTGTTCGAATGATTGAGCAACATGCCTCCACGCCTTTTCATTCCGTAAGATTTGGTGGAGGGCTAGCTACACGCCCCGAACCTGAAATACCGCCAGAAGATACGGTATCTATGGATCATCGCTACGTGAGAGAGCTATTACGTGTGTATGCACAATCCATTGACGATAATACGAAATCGCCCGATCTTTCCCTGCTAGAAAAAGATGATGGCATACGGAACAACTTTCGAAGACAACGTGAGCGCTTTTATCATGCGGAGTCCTTGCGCAACTTTTCCCGGGACACAGTCCCCCCAGGTGTCTTCGAAGCTCTTCAAGATGATATTTTTGATGGCGTTGTGGATGTGTGCGAGTCTAAGCACGACTGCGGTATGGATCGTTTAAATACAACAATGAGCCAGGCAGCCAATGTTGTCATTGATGCAAGCCCGCTTGCCAGTGTCACACGCGCGCGGGACAAACAAGGAATGTGCCACCAACTTGTAAATGACAGCCGTTTGAATTGGGGGGAGCGCGATGAGTGAAGATCGTCAACCAAGTGTCACAGTATTTAATAGTGCACTTGAGACAGGTGTTCGCTCGTTAGTCATTCTTGCAGCTAATTTCCCCGTCGCTTTGGATTTGCAGCGTCTTGTTGATTTTGACTATCTGGTTGTTCATTCAAGCGATGTTAACGGCCCCGAAAGCCTCCATCCACCTCTTCCTATGAGAGAAGGTGAGCTTCTGGTTAGGCGTACAATTATTGAGTCAGGACTTTCTTTAATGATGAGCCGTGGGCTTGTCACCAGAATTGTGGGGGCGGAAGGGATCTTTTATCAGGCAAGTGACTATGCGAAGCCATTTGTCGACTCGATGGCTACCCCCTATATGCGCATACTGATGGATAGGGCCCGCTGGGTTGGGGAGACTTTCGGGAATATGGATACTGCCGAGCTTCAAGATTTGATTAGCGGTTTTTTTGATAAATGGACTACCCAATTTCACCCATCACAAGGCCTAGGTGATAGTTAATAAAATGGATGAAACAGTTAAAATAAGAAACATAGGCTTTTTGGGCAGTAGAGTTGCCCCCGCTTGGATTGGTTTCGATCAAAACCTGAGTGTTGTATGCGGTGCATCTGATACTGGAAAATCTTTTCTTGTCGAGGCCATTGACTTCCTTCTCGGTGGTAAGGAGCTGCGAGGAATTCCAGAGCTGGCCGGATACGAAAAAGCCCGTATTGCTATCGAATCCTCGGAAAAAGGCCTCTGGACATTCGAACGCAGTATAGAGGGCGGTAACTACCGGATATTTAAAGGGGATATTGAAGCTGCGACTGATGCCATGGAAAGTGGCACAATGAAGATGAAACACGCAGCAGGCAGGGAGGACAATATTTCCGGTTGGCTTCTTGGTGCCATAGAATTGCTAGGCAAATATGTGCGAAAGAATGCGAATGGAGATTGCCGGTCCTTAAGCTTCCGCGACATTGCTCGACTTGTCATTGTTAATGAGCAGGAAATAATTCGGCAGGATTCTCCGTTCTTAACTGGCCAATATGTTTCTAAAACTGCTGAAAAGTCTACCCTGAAGCTCATGCTTACGGGGGCGGATGATAGCGCAATAGTGCCAGCAGATGCTCGCAAACAGTCGGAGTCAAATGACCGAGCAAAAGCCGAACTTCTCGAACAATGGATAGCTGATGTAGAGGACGAGATTACTGAACACGGTTTTGGGCGTGAAGAACTAGAAAATCAACTCGAAAAACTAGAGCGGGCTATTTCATCCAGTAGAGAAAAGCTTCAACTGGCTCAGTCTCAGCTCAATCAAATGACCACCCAAAGACGGGAGATTGTGAAAAACCGCGAGGTGACAAAGGACAGGATAGATGACATAGCCAACATGTTGGAACGCTTTGCTTTGCTGAAGGCGCAATATGTAACAGACTTGCGTCGGTTGATGGCCATCGAAGAATCCGGTTCGCTTTTTGTGCACCATGAACGAGTGCCTTGCCCGCTTTGCGGCGCTTTACCAGAATCTCAACATAGTACCGAAGAGTGCGATGGTGATGTTGAGGCAATAGTCGTTGCTGCAGCAGCAGAGATGGAAAAGATCAAGAGACTAGCTAGTGATCTTGATTCTACAGTTACTTCGTTGCATGACGAGTCGGCCCGTCTGTCCGAAGCTCTGATTGAGATCGAAGACAAATTCAATGACATTGATGGAGAGATTAAAAGCGCCATTGCTCCAGAGTTGTCAGATGTACAGTCTGACTACTCCAATTTCGTTGATACTCGTAGCAAAGTTGTTTCGCACCTTTCTGTATTTACCAGATTAGACAAACTCCGTGCACAAAGAGAAGAATTATTCGGAGACGAAGACGAAGCGCAAATAGGTAATCAAAATATTGTCGCGAGGCTATCGACCCAGGTTCTACATGACTTTTCTAAAACGGTAGAACGAATACTTGAGGCTTGGGACTTTCCCGACACTGGCAGTGTTTATTTTGACGAAACTGCTATGGATTTTGTCATCAATGGTAAGCTTCGCGGCAACAGAGGCAAAGGTCTCAGAGCGATAACGCACGCCGCCGCCACTTTAGGGTTGCTTGAGTTTTGTAAAGAGCGCTCGCTCCCTCATCCGGGTTTTGTCGTACTTGATTCACCCTTGCTCGCCTACTACAAGCCGGAGGGCGACGGCGATAGCCTTCAGGGCACGACTCTTAAACAAAAATTTTATAAATATCTGATCGAAGAACATTCCGACAGTCAAGTCATTATCGTTGAAAACGAGCATCCGCCAGAGTCGTTTGAAGGCCAGCTTGGGCTGACGGTATTTACGAAGAACCCTCAGTATGGCCGTTTCGGCCTCTTCCCTTTAAAAGAAGGCTAAGAGTAAATATAAGTAAATTGGGCGGCGCCTGTCCGTCAATGTTCATAGGTGTGCAAGTGTATAACGTGTGTACAGCGAGGTGCTGCACACGGAAAAATGTGAATGGGCATCAGTTCCATAGACTCCTCCCAGCCTTTCAAAATGGCAGCCGGAGATGTGGCCATGAGCAGCATGGCGCTATTAAGGTTGTGCGCCTGCTGCTTGGGTTACAAAGTAACGTAGTTCTTTGGTGAGCGTCCGCTCAGTCTCCTTTTTTTACTGGCGATTTAGTAACGCTGATTTGATCGCCTCCGCTCCTTTCCGATAACACACCACCGCAAGCAGCTCCGAATCAACCCAAACGCCCCAGTAGCGGCTTCCACGATAGTGCCCGATCTCAATGTTCGGCTTGCGCTTTTTCATGATTCCCTCCATGAGTTTCAATGATACGTAAAGTCATCATAGAGCATGGCGTCCGGATATGCTACTCATAGTATGTAGATTTATAGTCATCTATAAGAACAATTTGAAATATGACTACCCATATTGATGACGCACAGAAAAAGCTGGGTTCCGTGATTCGGGAACGGAGACGGGCCTCTGGTATTTCCCAGGAGGCCTTCGCCACCGAGGTTGGGATTCATCGCACCTATATCGGCGCGGTGGAGCGGGGCGAGCGCAACGTCTCCCTGGCGAACATCCTGCGTATCGCCAGGGCGTTGAACGTCTCTGCGGCCCAATTGTTCAATGAGGCCGGCCTTTAGTTCGTACGGGACTCAAAGACCCCCCCTCCAAGCTGCCCGGTCGCCACCCCATCAGGAGACAACCATGATCATCTCCTCGACCCACGATTACCGCCTCGCCGCCAAACGTCGCCTGCCGCCGTTCCTGTTCCACTACATCGACGGGGGCGCGTACGACGAGCACACCCTGGCGCGCAATGTGGCGGATCTGCGCGATCTGGCGTTGCGGCAGCGGGTGTTGAAGGCGGCGGGGGAGGTGGATCTGTCGGCGCGGTTGTTCGGGGAGGCGGTGAGCCTGCCGGTGGCGTTGGCGCCGGTGGGGCTTACCGGGATGTACGCGCGGCGGGGTGAGGTGCAGGCGGCGCGGGCGGCGGCGTCGCGGGGCGTGCCGTTTACGTTGTCGTCGGTGTCGGTGTGTCCCATCGAGGAGGTGCAGCCGGCGATGACGCGGCCGATGTGGTTTCAGCTGTATGTGCTGCGCGACCGCGGGTTCATGGAGAACGCGCTGGAGCGGGCCTGGGCGTCGGGGGTGCGGACCCTGGTGTTCACGGTGGATATGCCGGTGCCGGGGGCGCGCTATCGCGATCGGCATTCGGGGATGTCCGGGCCGTTCGCGGCCTGGCGGCGCATGCTGCAGGCGGTGACGCACCCGCGCTGGGCGTGGGACGTGGGCCTGCGCGGGCGGCCGCACGATCTGGGCAATGTGTCGGCCTATCTGGGCCATCGCATCCACCTGGAGGATTACATCGGCTGGCTGGGCGAGAACTTCGATCCGTCCATCGGCTGGCGGGATCTGGAATGGATTCGTGAGTATTGGAAAGGCTCGATGGTGCTCAAGGGTATTCTGGACCCGGAGGACGCCGGCGAGGCGGTGCGGTTCGGCGCGGACGGCATCGTCGTGTCCAACCACGGCGGGCGCCAGCTCGATGGCGTGCTGTCCTCGGCCCGGGCCCTGCCGGCCATCGCCGACGCCGTCCAGGGGGACCTGACGATCCTGGCGGATTCCGGCGTCCGCTCCGGCCTGGACGTGGTGCGTCTGCTCGCCCTGGGCGCCGACGGCGTGCTGCTGGGCCGCGCCTTCGTCTACGCCCTCGCCGCCGCCGGCGAGCAGGGCGTGGCCCATGTGCTGGACCTGATCGCCAGCGAGATGAAGGTGGCGATGACGTTGACTGGGGCCAGGGCGGTTGGGGAGATTTCGCGGGAGAGTTTGGTGTGGGTGTGATGCCGGTAGCGAGCGGGTTTGGCACGCCTGCTTGACAAAAACTACAGAATAACTACATTGTAATGCATGAGCCATCTGGAATTTGAATGGGACCCGCGAAAGGAAGCGTCCAATCAGCGCAAACACGGCGTCTCGTTTCAGGAAGCCAAAACGGCGTTTACCGACGAGTTCGCCCGCGTGATAGGAGACCCGGACCATTCTACGGAGGAGGACCGGTTCATCCTTCTCGGCACGAGCATCCATTCGCGCCTTTTGGTGGTCTGCCATTGCGTCCGAGAGGCAGACACCATCCGCATCATCTCTGCCCGTAAGGCGAACAGGCGCGAGCGAGCCAGCTATGAGGAATACCGCCATGCGTGACGACTACGATTTTTCCAAGTCCACCAAGAATCCCTACGCCAAGAAGCTCAAGAAGCAGGTCACGATCCGCTTGGACGAAGACACTATCGACTACTTCAAGGACCTGGCGGAGAAGAAGGATCTGCCGTATCAGAGCCTGATCAACCTTTATTTGAGGGACTGCGCGCAGTCGCATAAAGACCTCAAGATTGAGTGGCAGTAGTCGAGCAGGGTTATAAAGTATGAAGGGCACTATTGGTATGTGGGATAACCAAATCCGAGCTTCAGGCTTGGTTTTGAGAGGACATGCAGGGTGGTGAAATATGGCCGCTTTGTCATCGGGTGACTGATTGGGTCTGGAAACAGGGTGCGCGAGGGGGTATGGACTGGGAATTATTGAATGGGGTAACCGGGCTGATCAGTGCCGTGTGTGCCATTATCAGTGTTGGTTATTTTAGCTTTCATAAGGAGAGCCCCTATAAAACCGGGCCGGAAGCGGTCTTGAGTGTTCGGAAACTGGCTTCATTCCTCGTGGCTTGCTCCGGTTGGGCGCTGTGCTGTTTGAGTTTTCTATGGGTCTTTGAACCTTTCGGGCGCTTTCCGTCAGACGCAGAATATCGACAGCTTTACGGCGTGATTCTGGCGTTTCCTGCCTATGTTCTCTTAAATTTTGGTATGGGTCTTTTGAGGTCGAATCAGAGTGATCAAGAGCCGGAGGATAGTGAGTCGGCCGCATCACAAAAGAATATTGATACGTAAGGACAAGCAATGCAGGGAGAATGGGTCAGGTCATTGCTGGGTGCTATTGAGAATGGCGAATGGTTGCTCATTGCCGTCACTTTGTTTGTCGCTGCTCTGTCAGGGTTTTCTAGTATTGCCCGGTATATGGTTAACCGTAGGAAAGTGCAAGTTGCGAATATCGAAGAAGCTTGGAGGTCGAAATATTGTGACGGGGAAAGTCAGGAAGCCTTGAGGCGCCAAGCTGCCGCGGAATACTTTAATCTGGCTACAGGGATTCGACTGGAGAAAGAGCCTCGTGAAGCCTTGATGGCTATTTACAATCGTGCCGCGGGCAGAATGCCTTTTGTTCACTTTAAACGCGCTGCTCGATTGGCCCGTTACGAGAAAGACAAGTTGGATATCCACATAAGCTGCCTAGACTGGTTTCTTCTTTGGGTTGGTCTTCTTTTCGGTGGCAGTATGTCCGTTATTGGTATTCCTCTAATTCTGTTGTTCATTGCAATAGTGGAGGATCCTTGGTCCCGTGTTTTGGGGGCTGGGTATATGATTGTTTCGGCGGTTGTTCTTTTACTGCAAGCGCTGCCCATCTGGTCGGCATATAGGGTAAAAAGGGAAATTGCCCGGCAGGCAGCGTGCTGCACGAAAGAATCCAAATGATGATGCCATGGTGCTCAAGGGTATTCTCGACCCGGAGGACGCCCGCGACGCGGTGCGGCTGGGCGCGGACGGCATCGTCGTCTCCAACCACGGCGGGCGCCAGCTCGATGGCGTGCTGTCCTCGGCCCGGGCGCTGCCGGCCATCGCCGACGCGGTGCAGGGCGACCTGACGATCCTGGCGGATTCCGGCGTCCGCTCCGGTCTGGACGTGGTGCGCCTGCTCGCCCTGGGCGCCGACGGCGTGCTGCTCGGCCGCCCCTTCGTCTACGCCCTGGCGGCGGCGGGCGAGCAGGGCGTGGCCCATCTGCTGGACCTGATCGCCAGCGAGATGAAGGTGGCGATGACGCTCACCGGGGTGCGGGCGGTTGGGGAGATTTCGAGGGAGAGTTTGGTCACGGCGCATTCCCGTTAACTCGGTTCCTCGATTACCATTGAAGAGAGGTGGTTAACATGACGATTTCCAATACCGCCGGCATCCAGCGTAAGCCAACGCATCCCGGCGAAATGCTGAGAGAGGACTTCATTCCGGACTATGGGCTGACGGTGGCGCAGCTTGCTGAGCGTTTGGGCGTTTCGCGGCAGTCGGTGAATGAACTGTTGCGCGAGCGCCGCGCTGTCAGCCCGGAGATGGCGCTGCGGCTCGGTCGTTTGTTCGGCAATTCACCGGAGTTCTGGCTTAACGCGCAGCGCGCGGTGGATTTATGGGCCGCGTCGCAATCCGCTAAGGATGAGGTGTCGCGGATTACGCCGTTGGACGCCGCTTAGCGCTTGATCCAGCGGGCGCTGAGCCCACTTTTAACGTTACGGGGGACCACCATGTCCGACTTCCAGCGCCTCAGCGATAAAGCGCGCGCCTTCGCCGAAGCGCGCGACTGGGACAAGTTCCATTCGCCCAAGAACCTGACCATGGCGCTGGGTGGGGAGGTGTCCGAGTTGCTGGACCTGTTCCAGTGGCTGACGGAGGCGCAGTCCTACGAGCTGACGCCGGAGCAGCATCGCGCGGCCGCCCATGAGATCGCCGATGTGCAGATCTACCTGTTGCGGCTGGCGGACAAGCTGGGTGTGGATATTCCCAGCGCGGTGGAAGAAAAGATGGCCATTAACGAAGCCCGTTACCCCGCGGATCAGGCGCGCGGTTCGGCACGCAAGTACACGGCCTACCAAAACAAGGATGACGACGGTTCATGATTGTTTATACCGCTAAGAAGAAGACGTTCATTGAAGACGTCCGCCTGAATCGCATTCACGAAAAGATTCTGCTGGAGTTTCGGCGCCGGCTGTCACGCTCGGTGGCGGCCAAGGAGGTGGATTCCTGGCGCCACTCGCTGCAGTTCATGTCCAACCTGATGCTGGATCAGGGGATTCCGGATGACGCCGGCGTTTCCCTGGAGTATCACATCCCGCTCACCAGTAAGCGTATCGACTTCATTCTCAGTGGCGCCAACGAACAGCGGCAAGAGACCGCTGTCATCGTCGAGCTCAAGCAGTGGCAGCAGGCCGAGCCGTTGCAGAAAGACGGTATTATTCGCACGCCGCTGGGCGGCGGCTGGCGCGAGACCAGCCACCCGTCTTATCAGGCGTGGACCTACGCGAGCCTGATCGAAGACTACAACGAAACCGTTCGCGCCGAGTCCATCCGCCTGGTGCCCTGTGCCTATCTGCACAATATGGACGACGGCAGTGCGGTGAACGATCCGGTGTACGCGCCCCACACCAGCCGGGCGCCGGTGTTTATTTCCCGGGATGCGGCGCGGCTGGCCGATTTTTTGAAGCAGCATGTGCGCTATGGCGATGACCGGGACCTGCTCTACCGCATTGAAAACGGTCGCATTCGCCCGTCGCGCAGCCTGGCGGATGCGGTGCTGGACATGCTTAAAGGCAACGACGCCTTCGTCATGATCGACGATCAGAAGGTGGCGTTTGAGACCGCCATTGAACTGGCTGAGCGTGCCCAAAAGGGGAAACGCCAGGTGCTGATCGTCGAGGGCGGCCCGGGCACCGGGAAATCCGTTTTGGCGATTAATTTGATGGCCCGCCTGACCGACCGCGAGATCACCACTCAATACGTCTCACGTAACGCGGCGCCCCGGGCGGTGTACGAGGCTCAGCTCACCGGCTCGTTCAAGAAGAGCCGCATCAGCAATATGTTCCGTGGCTCCGGGGCCTTCATGGAGACCAAGCCGGATACGTTCGGGGCGTTGCTGGTGGATGAGGCGCACCGCCTGAATGAGAAAAGCGGCCTGTACGGCAACCAGGGCGAGCACCAGATCAAGGAGATCATGCAGGCGGCGCGGCTGTCGGTGTTCTTCGTGGACGAGGCGCAGCGCGTCACCCTGAAAGACGTGGGCTCGCGGGCGGAGATTCGGCGCTGGGCGGAACGCCTGGGCGCCGAGGTCACGGAGCTGGGTCTCGCCTCGCAGTTCCGCTGTGGCGGCTCGGACGGGTATCTGTCGTTCGTCGATCAGTTGCTGCAAATCCGGGATACCGCCAACGATGACCTCGAGTCCGTGGACTACGACATTCAAGTGGTGGACTCGCCGCAGGCGCTGCGCCAGGCCATCGTGTCGCGCAACGCCAACAACCGCGCACGGATGGTGGCCGGCTATTGCTGGGACTGGAAAAGCAAGAAAGACCCGGTTGCCATGGATATTGAACTGCCGGAGCACGATTTCGCCGCGCAGTGGAACCTGACCCGGGACGGCAGCCTGTGGGCCCTGGCGGAACACTCGGTGGAGCAGATCGGCTGTATCCACACCATCCAGGGCCTCGAACTGGATTATGTGGGCGTGATCATCGGCCCGGACCTGATAGTGCGCGATGGCGAGATCCTCACCGACGGGCGAAAACGGTCATCCATGGACCGTTCGGTGCGGGGCATCCGGAAGCTCTACAAAGAGGACCCGGAGACGGCGAAGCGCGAAGCCGACGAGCTCATCAAGAACACCTACCGCACATTAATGACCCGGGGCATGAAAGGCTGCTTTGTGTTCTGCACCGACCCGGAGACTAACGCCTGGTTCCGCGAACAGATCGCGACGCCCTCCGCGAACCCGGTGATGCGTGCGGCGGACTACGAGGCTCTGCCGTACCCGCTGCTGGCCCCGGAGGAGGTGGTGCCGTTCGAAAACGCCCTGCCGGTGTATGACCTGGCCGTGGCCGCCGGCGAATTCAGCGACCCGCAGGCGGTGGAAGACTGCGACTGGATGCAGCGGCCGGACTGGCTGAAGGCGGAGCCGGGCCATTTCGTCACCCGCGTGGTGGGCGAATCCATGAACCAGCGCATTCCCAGCGGTACCTGGTGCGTGTTCCGCGCCAATCCCGCGGGCAGCCGCGAAGGCAAAATCGTGCTGGTATCCCACCGCGACATCCAGGATGCCGACACCGGCGGGCGCTACACCGTGAAACGCTACCACAGCGAGAAGTCAGCGGACGGCGACGGCCAGTGGTACCACACCCGCATCGTGCTGAAGCCGGAGAGCCGCCTGTTCGGCTACCGGAATATCGAGCTGACCGAAGACGTGGCGGAAGAACTGCGTATTGTTGGCGAGCTGGTCACGACTTTGGGTCAGTAGCTGTGTAACTGCCGTTTTACTGTCAGGCTTAGAGGGTTA
>Ga0208301_1000202_pt1 | contig 21345 bp, 14 predicted proteins | sample 25BtaG_FD_184100 | JGI IMG/M metagenome (GOLD analysis project Ga0208301, IMG submission 184100) | Marine viral communities from Cariaco Basin, Caribbean Sea - 25B_WHOI_OMZ_CsCl (SPAdes) (version 2) | ecosystem: Environmental > Aquatic > Marine > Oceanic | place: Caribbean Sea: Cariaco Basin...
CCGATTGGGCAGCACCCGCACCAGCGCCTGTCGCAGCCACCGCTCCCGTGCAGGGCGCTCTATCCGTTCTTCCATCAGCCCGCGGCTGATATCCAGCAGGCGGCCATACTGCACGCCGGAAGGACAGGTTGTTTCGCAGGCCCGGCAGCTCAGGCACCGGTCCAGGTGCTCCTGGGTCCTTTCGGTGGTTTCGTGCCCCTCCAGGAACATTTTCATCAGGTAGATGCGCCCGCGAGGGCCGTCCCGCTCGTCACCCAACTCCTGGTAGGTGGGACAGGTCGCCGTGCAAAAACCGCAATGCACGCAACTGCGCAAGATGGCTTCGGCTTCCTGGCCTTCCGGTTGTGCAGCGAATTCCTGAACAAGGTTGGTTTGCATGATTACAGCCAGCTATAAAGATGTCCGGGATTGAAAATACCGTTGGGATCAAAGGCCGCCTTGAGGCGCTTCTGGATGGTTCGCAACGGCGACGGCTGAGGATGCATCACTTCTCCGCTGCGGTCACCGTGGCAGAACAGGCTCACCTGCCCTCCGGCCCGGGCGGCTCTGTCCGCCATGACGGACAGGAATTCGTCCTGCCTGCTCCAGCGCTGGGCACCCCCCCAGTCAATCAGTGTCCTCTCACCCAACTCCTCCAGGGCAGCGGTCGGGTTGACGGAGAAACGCCACAAGGGCTCAGTACCACTAAAGAAGGGCAGCCGCTGATCACGAAGATCACGCCAGAAGGCCTCGCCATCCTCAAGCACATCCATTTCGCCACCGCTGTCAGCCATCCAGCGCTTTGCCGTTGCCTCTACGGCGGCGGTCGCACCGGACAGGCGCAGGTACAGGTGGCCGTCGTACCAGCAAGCCGCCGACAGGGGCTTGGGCTGACCGGCAAGGTGATTCATATGGATGAGCGCCTGCTGTTGCGCCATGGGCTGCACCAGGGTTTGCTCCATGGCGGGCAGCGGCAGCACCTTCAGTGAGACCTCGGTGATCACACCCAGGGTACCGAGGGCACCGGCCTGCAAGCGGGAGGCATCATAGCCGGCGACATTCTTCATCACCTGGCCGCCAAACTTCAGGTGCTCGCCCCGCCCGTTGATCAGCCGCAGCCCCAGCAGGTGGTCCCGTACCGAGCCCTGCCAGGGGCGGCCCGGACCGGAGAGATTGGCGGCCAGGGTGCTGCCAATGGTGTCCGTGTCGCCGAATCGGGGTGGCTCGAATGCCAGTCGCTGGTTGTTCTCCGCCAGCACCGCGTCGATATCCGCCAGGCGTGTGCCGGCCCTGACGGTCATGACAAGTTCCACCGGCTCATAACTGACGATGCCGGTATGTTCCGCCACGCTGAGGGACTCCCCCCGAAGGCCGCGCCCCAGGAAAGGCTTGCTGCCGCCCCCGGAGATGGCCAGTGCGGTACCCGTTTCAGCCGCCTGTTTAACCTGTGTTACCAACTGTTGGCTGATATCACTCATGACTGGCCTCCCCGGCCTGCGCAACGTCTGGTTGGCGCAGGGGACCAATGGCACGGTACTCCTGGCACTGGCGAAGGGTAGGTACCCCTTTGCCCGGGTTCAGGATGCCCAGGGTATCGAAGGCCTGTTTGATGGCATGGAACTGGGACACTTCCAGGTTGCCGAACTGGTTCGGCATCTGACGGATTTTCTCCATCCCGACACCGTGCTCGCCGGTGATGCTGCCACCCACGGCAACGCAGAGATTCAGGATGTCGCCGCCGAAGGCTTCGGTACGCTCAAACTCCCCTTCAACATTGGCATCGAACAGGATCAGCGGGTGCAGGTTGCCGTCACCGGCGTGGAATACATTGGCGACGCGCAGCCCGTACTCTTCTGACAGACGCTGCATTTCAGTCAGAACGTGGGCCAGCTGGCTTCGGGGAATGGTGCCATCCATGCAGTAATAATCCGGGGAGATTCGCCCTACCGCCGGGAAAGCGGACTTGCGGCCTTTCCACAGCAACGCCCGTTCTTCCTCCGAGCCGGAGGTACGCACCGACGTGGCCCCCAGCGCCCGGAACAGGGATTCGGCCTGGTGGATATGGTCGTGCACTTCTTCCTCGGTGCCGTCCACCTCGCACAGCAACAGGGCTGCCGCATCGGTGGGGTAGCCCGCATTGGCGAAGTCTTCCGCCGCCTGGATGGCAAACCCGTCCATCATTTCCAGGCCACCGGGGATAATGCCATGGCCGATAATCCCGGCCACGGCCGCACCGGCTGCCTGGACAGTATCGAACCCGGCCATGACCACCTGGGCTACCTCCGGCTTCGGTAACAGTTTGACCTGCACCTCGGTGACAATGCCCAGCAAACCCTCGGAGCCGGTTATCAGGGCCAGCAGATCCATGCCACAACTGTCATAACCGTCGCTGCCAATGGTCACCCGCTCACCCTCTGCGGTCACCACTTCCACACTCAGCAGGTTGTGCACCGTCAGACCATACTTGAGGCAATGCACGCCTCCGGAGTTCTCGGCCACGTTGCCGCCAATGGTGCAGGCGATCTGGGAGGACGGATCCGGGCCATAATAAAGGCCGTGCCTTGCTGCCGCCTCGCTGATGGCCAGGTTACGAACACCCGGCTGCAGGCGGGCGCTGCGGGCCTGCGGATCGATGGAGAGAATGCGATTGAACCTGGCCAGCGACAGAACAATACCGCCGGCATGGGGCATGGCGCCGGCACTCAGCCCTGTGCCGGCGCCCCGGGCCACCACTGGTACTTCTTCAGCGTGGCAGATACGCATGATCTGCTGCACTTGTTCCACGGTTTCCGGCAATAGCACCATCTGCGGCATTTCGCAGTACATGGAAAGGCCGTCGCACTCGTAGGGGCGGATCGTCTCGTCGTCGATGATCACAGAGTCCGGGCTGAGAAAGCGCCGGAAGCGATCAGCGAGGCTTGCCCGGTACACAGGGGGGAAATCCGTACGCCCGTCAATGGGCCGGGGCGTGTCCGTTTCATGGGAGTTTGCCACTGACATGCTTCAACCTGTCGCGATTATGGCTGTTGTTTCAGCTCATCATAGGGAAGCCGGGGCCAGACCTCCACCAGACTTTGGTTGATTAATTCAGCTATCCTGCCTTGGGGCGCCTATTGATTTTCTTTGTCGCAATCCGTACAAAGAGCGCCTTTCTGTAAAATGCGTGCATTTTCTGTTCATGGTGGCGGATCTTTCGTGTATTTTTCACGCATCATGAAGAAGTCATTACCGGAGTATGGCCATGGCGGACGTCGCCCCCCTGATCTGCAGGGACATCCACAAGACTTTCGACCAGAACGAGGTGCTCAAGGGCATTTCCCTGGAAACCCGCAAGGGCGATGTGGTGTCGCTGATCGGCAGTTCCGGCTCCGGCAAGAGTACCTTCCTGCGCTGCATAAACCTGCTGGAAACGCCCACCTCTGGCGACATTATCGTGCACGGCGACCCGATCCGCTTCAAAACGGATCGCAAGGGCGAGCGCATTCCCGCCGACAACCGCCAGGTGGAGCAGATCCGCGCGCGACTTTCCATGGTCTTCCAGGGATTCAACCTCTGGTCCCATATGACGGTGCTCGAAAACGTTATCGAAGCACCGGTACATGTGCTGAAAGTGCCCCGGAAAGAGGCAATCGAGCGCGCGGAGGCCTATCTTCACAAGGTAGGCATCTATGAGCGCAAGGACTATTACCCGGCCCAGATGTCTGGCGGTCAGCAGCAGCGGGCGGCCATCGCCCGTGCCCTGGCCATGGAGCCGGAGGTGATGCTGTTTGACGAACCCACCTCAGCCCTTGATCCTGAACTGGTGGGTGAGGTTCTGAAAGTCATGCAGGGACTGGCCGAGGAAGGGCGTACCATGATTGTGGTGACCCACGAGATGGCCTTCGCCCGGGATGTGTCCACCCAGGTCCTGTTCTTGCATCAGGGAGTCATCGAAGAACAGGGAAGCCCTGAAAAAGTCTTCGACCATCCGGAATCGGAGCGCATGCAGCAATTCCTTGCGCCCCGGTTCTGAAACAGCTCCAATGCTGAAATAACGAGAAAACCAGGACTGAAAACAAAAGTCCCGACAACCCTGAAATCGCAACACTGGAGAAACCCCATGAAAAAGATGATTGTTGCAGCGGGCTGCGCCCTGGCCATGATGGCCGGCTCCGTACAGGCCCAGGACGGCAGGGATATCCGCATCGCCTTTGATGTGCCCTACGAGCCCTTTGAGTACCGGGATGACGACGGCAACCTGACCGGCTTTGAAGTGGAACTGGCCGAGGCCATGTGTGAGGAACTGAAGGCCAACTGCGAATTCGTCATCCAGGCGTGGGATGGCATGATTCCGGGCCTGCTGGCGCGCAAGTTCGACGCCATCATGTCCTCCATGTCCATTACCGAGGAACGGGCAGAGCGTGTACTGTTCTCCGAGCCCTACTACAACACCCCGGGCGGCTGGTTTGCCCCTGAAGACTTCAACACCGACGTCACCGACATGGACGCAATGGAAGGCAAGACCGTGGGTGTTCAGCGCGGCACCACCATGGACACCCATGTCACCGAGAACATGGGCGGCGTGGTCACCATCAAGCGCTACACCACCGCCGATGACATGGTCCTGGACCTGGAGGGCCAGCGCCTGGACGTGGTCTTCGTGGACTACCCGGTGGGCGAGCAGACCGTACTGAGCAAGGACGGGTTCAAGGAAGTGGGCGAGCCGGTCAAGCTGGGTCAAGGCGTTGGCGTTGCCATGCGCAAGCGTGACAAGGACCTGGCCGAGGAAATCAACACAGCCCTCGAGACCCTGAAGAACGATGGCACCTACGACGCCATCATGGAGAAGTACTTCACCTACGACATCAAGATGTAAACCACGAGGTGGCCGGGCCTGCCCGGCCACCTCTGCCCGGATGCCCCCATGATCGATCTTAAAGGCTATGGTCCGCAGCTTGCCGAAGGCGCGGTCGTCACCATCGAACTGGCCTTGCTGTCCCTGCTACTGGCCCTGTTCTTGGGTCTCACCGGCGCTGCTGCCAAACTGTCTGCCAGCCGGGTTGCCCGGGGGGTAGCCACCACCTACACCACCATCGTCCGGGGGGTGCCGGACCTGGTCATGATGCTGCTGTTCTATTACGGCGGCCAGGTCCTGGTGAACGGTATTTCAGACCTCCTCTACGAACACTACGAAATCGACTGGTTTTTCCAGTTCGACCCGTTTATTTCCGGTGTACTGACCATCGGCCTGATCTTCGGTGCCTACATGGCCGAAACCTTCCGCGGAGCCTTCCTGGCGGTGGAAGCTGGCCAGATCGAAGCGGCCCGGGCCTATGGTTTCACCCGCTGGCATACCTTCCGCCGGATCATGGTGCCCCAGATGCTGCGCCATGCCCTGCCCGGTATCGGCAACAACTGGCAGGTGCTGCTGAAAACCACCGCGCTGGTATCCATCATTGGCCTGACCGACATGGTTCGCGTGGCGGAGGAAGCCGCCAAGGCCGAACGGTCGCCCTTCCTGTTTTTTATCCCGGTTGCGGCAGTGTATCTGGCACTGACCGCCGTGACTGAATTGTTCATCAAGTGGCTCAATCGCCGGGCCAACGTCGGCGTCGTGCAGGGGGAAGGCTGACATGCCGGACTTTATTACTGTCTGGCTGGACCAGAACGACGTCTTCACCACCATGACCATGCTGGAGTACTGGAACGGCCTGGTACAGACCGTGCAACTGGTCTTCCTGTCCCTGGTCATCGGCCTTCTGGTGGCCGTGCCCCTGGCCATCCTGAGAACGAACCGCCGCTGGTGGGTGTCTGGCCCGGTGTGGGTGTATACCTACCTGTTCCGGGGCACGCCGCTGCTGATCCAGCTCTACATCATCTATTACGGGCTCGCCCAGATCCCTGGCATCCAGGAAACCTTCTGGTGGTCCATCTTCCGTGAGCCCTTCTACCCGGCCCTGCTGGCCTTCACCCTGAACACCGCAGCCTACACCACGGAAATCTTCCGGGGCGCCATCGCGGCCACTCCCCAGGGCGAGATTGAAGCAGCCAAGGCCTATGGCATGAGCTGGTTCCTGCGGCTGCGTCGCATCGTGCTGCCCAGCACCGCCCGTCGCGCGGTTCAGGCTTACTCCAACGAAGTCATCTTCATGCTCCACGCCAGCGCCATTGCCAGTGTGGTGACCATCGTGGACCTGACCGGCGCTGCCCGTAATATCTACTCACGTTTCTATGCGCCCTTCGAGGCGTTTATCGGGGTGGCCCTGATCTACATGGCCCTGACCTTCCTGCTGGTGTTCGCCTTCCGCAAGCTGGAGAACCACCTGCTCCGACATCAGCGCCCCGCCGGGGGCTGAGCCGTGGGCCCGGCGCAGGCACTGTTCGATCGCCACGGGGACTGGCTCTCCCATACCCTGGCGATGAGCGAACAGCCCTGTCCGGAAACGGCTGTAACCCTGCCCGACGGCGAACAGCTGCAACGTCTGGGTACCGGCCTGCTGCGGTACCACCCAGACGCCGGAACAATCCCGAAAACCGGCCTGATCTTGTCCGCCGGCATCCATGGTAACGAGACTGCTCCTATCGAGCTGCTCAACGGGCTAGTAAACGACCTGCTCCAGGGCCGGCTGACTCCCCGAATTCCCGTGCTACTTATCCTCGGTAACCCGCCAGCCATGGTGGCCGGCGAGCGCTTTCTGGAGGACAACCTGAACCGGCTATTCTGCGCCGCCTGGCAGGACTACCCGGATAGCTACGAGATGCGCCGGGCCAGTCAGCTGGAGGCGGTTTGCCGGGAGTTTGCGGATGAAACCAGCGTGCCCCTGAAGCACTACGACCTGCACACCGCCATCAGGCCGTCCAGGCGAGAGAAGTTCGCCCTCTATCCCTATGTGGAAGGCCGGCAGGTGCCGGACACGGAGCTTGATTTCCTGACCGATGCCGACATTGGGACCGTATTGCTGCAGCACAGACGAGCAACGACGTTTTCAGGCTTCAGCTCGGAGTATCTGGCCGCGGAAAGCTTCACCCTGGAACTGGGCAAGGTGGAACCCTTCGGCCATAACGACCTGACGCGACTCGACCGGCTGAGAGGTGCCCTGATTAACCTGCTGGAACAAAGGCCACTGGCGACGGCTGCCGAGCCACTGCGCCCCGAGATATTCCAGGTAGTGCACGAGGTCATCAATACCGGGGAGGGTTTCCGTTTTCACGTGGCGGATGATGTTGCCAACTTTACGGAGTATGCCCCCGACACCCTGATCTGGGAGGATGCAGACACGGAATACCGGGTAGGCGATCAGCCAGAGGCGGTTATCTTCCCCAACCCGGAGGTGCCGGTGGGGCATCGGGTGGCGTTGATGATCAGAAAGTCTTGGCCAGGACACCCTTTAGCCCCAGGCCTGGTTCATACCTCATGCTGAAAATCGTAGATCGACCCCAGCCCAAGAATCCCGGTCAGCTCATCCAGGGCGTGCCTGCTCTCTTTCAGTAACTCGGGATCAGCCAGATCCGTTGGTGACAGCTCATCCCGATAATGCCCCTGCACCCAGGCCACCAGCCGGTCATAGAGATCATCCGTGAGCAGCACACCCTGGTTCATCGCCGAAACCGCCTCGTCGGCCAACGCCACCCGCAAACGCAGACAAGCCGGGCCGCCGCCATTGCGCATGGACTGGCGCAGGTCGAAGGTTTCGATGCCGGTAATGAGGTTATCAGCCGCCAGCACCTCATCCAGGTACCGGTTAACCGATGGCACCTCACGGCACTCCGCCGGCACCACCAATAACATGCCGTGTTCCACCGACAACAGCTGACTGTTGAACAAATAGGATGACACCGCATCCCTGAGCGACACCTGGCCGGACGTCACACGGATTGTTTCCAGCGGTGTATCCCCGAGTTTCTCCCGCAACTCCGCCAGCATGGGTTCCTCATTCAGGAATGCTTGTTCATGGTAGAACAGCAGGTTTTCATTACCCACGGTGATCACGTCGTTGTGGAACACCCCAGCATCAATGGCCGCCGGGTTCTGCTGGGCGAAGACCGTTCGTTCCGGTTTCAGCCCATGGAGGCGGGCCACGGCCCGGGAGGCCTCCAGGGTCTGCCTTGCCGGGTAGGTTTGCGGTATCGCGGCACGGCTGTCGAAGGCCATCTGGCCATACACAAACAACTCCACCCCGGGCCTGCCATGGCCGGCACACAGGCGGGTATGGTTGGCGGCGCCTTCGTCACCGAACTGGGGCACCGACGGCAACGGGGCGTGGTGCGCGAACCAGGCCTCGTCAGTGAAAATGGACCTGAGGATGCGCCCGGTTTCCGGCGCCTCCAGTGACCGGTGGAAGCTGGAAGACAGGTTAGCGGGGGTAAAGTGCACCCGATGGTCGGCGGTGTCCGCTGCCGGTGAGACGGTAGCCGCATTGGCAACCCACATGGAGGAAGCTGAGCTGACCGCTGAGAGCAGCTCGGGGGACTCCTTTGCCACACGGGAGAGCATGGCCTCCTCGGTCCCGGTAAAGCCCAGGCGTCTTAATGTAGGTATATGGGGACGTTCCTGGGGTGGCAGAACGCCTTGCAGCAGGCCCCGGTCAGCCAGGGCTTTCATCTTGGCCAGGCCCTGTAGCGCCGCCTCTTTCGGATTGGATACCTGGTTGGCGTTGGCACCCGATGCAAGGTTGCCCCTGGCGAGGCCCGCGTAGTTATGGGTCGGGCCAACCAGGCCGTCCAGGTTCATTTCCCGAGTTTTGGCTTGGGTGTTTGTTTTTTTTGGGTTGTAGGTATCCATGGAGTTTGGCCTTTGCTTTCGGACTAATCTGCGCGTTGGGTGTATAGATCTTTGTTTGCTGGCTTGGGTGGAGGCCCCCGCAGGCCGATGAGGCCTTTCGGGACACGCCGTAAACCCGTCCATGGGGGCTCTTCAAAAACGTCCCTGTTTTTGAAGGTCCCGAAAGGCCTCCTCAACCCGCGACGGCCCCTACTATTCAGCTGCCTGCTCCACCCTCTCCCCGGCCCTCTCCCATCAAGGGAGAGGGTGTTAACCAACAATTTCAGCGCCAGCACTTAAGCCGAACAGCGGGGCTCAACAACCGGAACCTAAACGGGGCCTTGCATCTTTATGCTTCAGGCAACCGAAAGGTCCGAGTGTCCACGGGTTGAGAAGATTTTCCGGGACCTTCAAAAACAGGGACGTTTTTGAAGAGCCCCCATGGACGGGTTTACGGCGTGTCCCGAAATGCCTCATCGGCCTGCGGGGGCCTCCACCCAAGCCAGCAGACCAGAAATTGGGAGGTCAACGCAGGCAACCACAACTACAGCTTCAACCCGGGAGCCAACTCGTCCGGCAACGACACCCGCTCAGACTCAAGGGAAGCCATAGGCCACGCGCAATAATCCGCAGCGTAATAGGCACTGGGCCGATGGTTACCGGAATCCCCTACCCCACCAAAGGGCGCCGCGCTGCTGGCACCGGTCAACGGCCGGTTCCAGTTCACGATACCGGCGCGGACCTCCTCCACCAGCCGGTCATATAACGCTCGCTTATCCGTCAGGATACCGGCCGCCAAACCAAACCGGGTGCTGTTCGCCAACTCGATGGCCTCATCGAAATCCTTATACCGGTATACACTCAGTAGCGGCCCGAAATACTCCTCATCAGGTGCCTCCACGCCGGTCAGGTCCACGATACCCGGGGTCAGCAACCCTGTGCCTTCTTCATGCACCATCTCCAGCAGCGACTTGCCGCCCGCTGCCGTCAGCTTGTGCCAGGCCTCCATCAGCCGGCCGGCAGCGTCCGGCGAGATAACCGCACCCATGAAGGGCTGCGGGTCCGCGTCGTACTGACCGACGGTAATGTCCTTGGCAGCCTCGACCAGCTTCTCCAGGAACGCATCCCCTGCCTTGCCCTCGGGCACCAGTAACCGGCGTGCACAGGTACAGCGCTGCCCTGCCGACAGGAATGCCGACTGCAACGTGTGGTGAACCGCAGCACGGGTGTCTTTTACATCCTCAACGATCAGCGGGTTATTGCCACCCATTTCCAGCGCCAGGATCTTGTGGGGCTGGCTGGCGAACTGTTCGTGAAGAAGTTTCCCTACTGTTGAGCTGCCGGTGAAGAACAATCCGTCGATCTGTGCATGCCCGGCCAACGCCCGGCCGGTGTCAGCTTCCCCCTGCACCAGGTTCACCACGCCGTCCGGAAGGCCCGCCAGGTGCCACAACCGCACTGTCATTTCCGCAACGCCCGGGGCAAGCTCGCTGGGTTTGAACACGACGGTGTTGCCCGCCAGAAGTGCGGGAACGATATGGCCATTGGGCAGGTGCCCGGGGAAGTTGTATGGGCCGAATACGGCGACCACCCCGTGAGGCTTGTGGCGCAGTACCGCCTTTCCTCCAGGCACGTCGGAGGTTCGCTCGCCGGCCCGCTCTTGTTGCGCCCTGACCGAAATGTCGATCTTGCCGATCATGGCAGACACTTCCGTGCGGGACTCCCACAGCGGCTTGCCGGTTTCACGGCCAATCTGGTGGGCCAGTTCATCGCGATGTTCTTCCAGCAGCTCGCCGAAGCGACGGATGATAGCCTCCCGCTCACTCACAGGCCGTCGTGCCCAGGCTGGGAACGCCTCGCGGGCTTCTTTCACTGCGGCGTTCACATCGTCCAGACCGGCACCAAGCCCTTGCCACAGGGTTTCGCCGGTCACCGGGTGGATGGACTTCAACTCCTCTCCATGGCCGGAAGCCCAAAGGCCGTTGATAAACAGTTCTCCGGTTAGCGTAAGGCTCATGGAACACCTCCCGTGCCCATTTGAAGATGGTATTACCAGTATCGGCCCGAGCAGGTACACCCTGTCGGGGTTATGATCCCCTGCCGGCGGGTGGGACTATCAGCGAATGATGCTGGTTTATATGTAAGGTATTGGTCAGAACAGCGCTTCTTTCAAGGGCGCGATCCTTACCTGGTCACCTTCGGCCACCCCCAGTGCCTCCATGATGGGGCCCGGCATCTGTACCTCTTCATCACGGATGGCGGCCCTGGGCAAGGTGCCAACCCGGAAGTCCTCAAAGGAGCGATTGCTGACCATGACCCGCTCCCCGGCCGGCAGATTGCTCAGCAAAGGCCGGTCGACCCGCCTTACCGGGCGCAGGATGCTCTGGCGGATGGTGCGGATGTTGTGGAGGAACGCTTCCACCACCGGGCCACCGTCGAAGATGTCCACCAGGCCGTTGAAGTTGAAGCCTTCGGCCTGGAGCATGTTAAGGGCCGGCTCGGTGTTTTTGTGGACCTTGCCGATGACTTCGGTGGCACTCTCGGGCAATAAAGACAGGTAGATGGGGAAGCGGGGCATGAGTTCGGCGATGAAGGATTTGTTGCCCCTGGCAGAAAGCCTGTCAGCCTCGACAAACTCCATGTCGAAGAAGCGCCGGCCCAGGGCCTCCCACAGGGGGCTTTGGCCATTCTCGTCGGAGACGCCGCGCATTTCGGCGAAGATTTTGTCGGAGAAGTGTTGGCGGAATTCGTCGAGGAAGAGGAACCGGCTGCGGGAGAGCAGTAGGCCATTACCGCCCCCCCGGTGGCTGTCGGCCAGCAGCAGGGAGCCGATTTCGGTGGCGTCGGTCATGTCGTTGGTGAGGTAGAGTGTGGGGGTCCTTACGTGGACGTTGAGTTCGCGGCTGTCGCTGACGGTGATGCTGAGGCGGTAGTTGTAGAAGACTTCGTCGAGGCCGACGCGGGCCTGGATGCCGCTTATGCCTGCGCAGCGTTTTTGCTCTGTGTCTTCGAGGGCGAAGAGGTAGAGGCCGGCGTCCGGGGGGCATTGGCCTTTGAAGGTGGCCTGGGCTTTGTCGATCTTGGTTTTGAGGAGGTGGCGGTCCGGGGGGAGGGTTGTGAGGCCGTTGCCGGCTGAGGCGGCCATTTCATAGAGATCATCGAGATCATTTTCGGCTAATGGCCTGATTATGAGCATTACCCCCTCCAGGACTGCAGGTTTGGGTGCCAGGCGGCCGGTCTGGTGTTGTTTTCCGGGACACGCCGTGAATCCATCCATGGAGGCTCTTCAAAAACGTCCGTGTTTTTGAAGGTCCCGGAAAACAACACCAGCCCGTCCACCGGAACAATGTGCTATTCGCTGGCTCGTCACCGCAATCGTTTGAAATTGCCCAGGCAGCCCCGGTCTACCTGCCGAAGCTTCATACTATTTGCCAGTTCGCCAGAGCCCTGGGCCATATGTTCTCAACCAGAGCTACCGAAGCATATTGCCATCCGCCAGTTGGGCTTACTTCTCCACCAGTGTAGCCACCGCTTTCTCAAACCGCTCCAGCCCTTCTTCAATATCCTGGTCGGGGATGATCAGGGAGGGGGCCAGGCGGACGACGTTGCCGCCGGCGACGAGGATGAGCAGGCCCTGTTCCTGGGCGGCGGCGACGAAGTCCTTGGCCTTGCCCTGCCACTCTTCGGTCAGCACGCAGCCCAGCAGTAGCCCTTCGCCGCGGACTTCGGTGAAGATGTTGTATTTCTCACCGATGGCCATCATGCCCTTGCGGAGTTTGTCGGAGCGGGCGCGGACGCCTTTGAGAATTTCCGGCTGGCTGATGGTGTCGATGACTTTCTGGGCCACGGCGCAGGCCAGGGGGTTGCCGCCGTAGGTGCTGCCGTGGGTGCCGACGCCGAGGCTTTCGGCGATTGCGGTGGTGGTGAGCATGGCCGCCACCGGGAAGCCGCCGCCCAGGCCCTTGGCGCTGGTGAGGATATCCGGGGTGACGCCGTAGTGTTCGTAGGCGTAGAGGTGGCCGGTGCGGCCGGCGCCGGTCTGGACTTCGTCGAATACGAGTAGTGCATCGTTTTCGTCGCAGAGATCGCGCAGGCCCTGGAGGAATTCCGGTTCAGCGGGCAGTACGCCGCCCTCGCCCTGGATGGGTTCGACCACTACGGAGCAGGTTTTCTCCTTGGAGATCAGTGCCTTTACGGAGTCCAGGTCGTTGTAGGTGGCGTGGTGGATGCCGCCGGGGGCCGGTTCGAAGCCTTCCAGGTATTTCGGCTGGCCGCCCACGCTGACGGTGAACAGGGTGCGGCCGTGGAAGGAGTTGGTGAACGAGATGATCTCGTGTTTCTCCGGACCATGGTGGGTCCAGCTGTGGCGACGGGCGAGTTTGAAGGCCGCTTCGTTGGCTTCACCACCGGAGTTGGCGAAGAACACGCGTTCGGCGAAGGTGAGTTCGCACAGGGTCCTGGCCAGGCGAAGGGCCGGTTCGTTGGTGAGGACGTTGGAGACGTGCCAAAGCTTTTCGGCCTGCTCCTGGAGCGCGCCGATCAGGCCCGGGTGGGCGTGGCCGAGGCTGTTGACGGCGATGCCGCCGGCGAAGTCGACGTATTCGCGGTCTTGCTGGTCCCAGAGTCGTGACCCTTCACCTCGCACGGGAATCATGGCGCCGGGGGCGTAGTTGGGGACCATGACGTCGTTGAAGAGTTCGCGGGTGACGGGTTCTCTGTTCATACCTTCCTCTCTGGACCTTGCGGAGCCGGCCTCTGTTCAGCACGGGGCCGGGGTTGGAAAGCCTTATCATACGCCAGAGCGGGAGTGTGTGGAAAACTCAGCTGTTTTCCGGGGAGACCGCCAGGATATCCGGTTCACCAATCGGGGGCAGCTCGAGGATTCGCAGGCCACCAATGCCTTTGCCGGACAGGGCCTTGACCACCAGTTTGTAGGAGTCCATGTCAAAAGTGACGGCGGTACCCCGCAGGCTGAGGTCGTGCAGTTCTTCTTCCGAATGCACCGTGGCCACGTGCATCCAGTTGTAGATAATCAGGATGTCGGTGCGGCCGGTGTTGGGGTTACGCTCCATCACGCCGACCGGCCCCTGCCAGGGCCAGGTTTTCAGTCGCAGGCTGTGGAAAGCAATCTGGACCCGCAGGTTGTAGCGGGTGACATCTTCTTCTCCTTCACAAGCGCCCTTGCAACGCCCCAGGGTTCGCTGGAAGCAGGGGCCGTGTTGGTCCGCCGGTTCCAGATCGAGGAGTTTGTTGCAGAGCTCGTTCTTGCTGGCGATGCCGGTCAGGGCCCTCAGGGCATCCCGCTTGCTGCGGAACAGGCCGTAATAGTGGCCCAGCCGGTGAGGTTCGATCTGCCGAACCAGCCGGGCCTGGAGGTACCCCTGCCCGCTCTCGGTCAGCTCGATGCTCCAGAGTGTCTTGGCCGGCCGGGAGCGGCGATTGTACATGGGCCGCAGGCCCTTGATCTGTTTGAATTCCAGCAGCAGGGCCCCCAGTTCGCCGGCAGTCTCTGTCCACTCCAGGCGGCGCATGCTTTCGGACAGGCGTATGCCCTTGCCGGAATTATGATCACCGGAGAAATGGGAGGCCACCCGCTGGGCGATGTTGGTGCTCTTGCCGACATACAGCAGCACATCGTTCTCACCATAGAACCGGTACACACCGGGCACCGCCGGCACCTTGTCCAGTACATCCGGGGGCATATGGGAGGGCACGCTGGGGCGTTGCAGCAGGGTGCGAACGGCCTCTTCCACGCTTTCGTTACCATGGTCGGCAAGCGCGTGGTTGAAGAAATCCATCATGGCGGTGACATCACCCATGGCCCGGTGCCGCTGCACAGCGCCAAGGCCGTGGCGCTGTATCAGGGCATCCATGTTGTGGCGTTTGTACTGGGGATATAGACGCCGGGACAGTTTGACGGTGCACAGCACCTTCGCCGCGAATGGGCGCATCATGCGCCGAAACTCCGCCTTTACGAATCCATAGTCAAAGCGGGCATTATGTGCGACGAACACCGAGCCCTTCAGACGTTCTTCCAGCTCATCCGCAATGTCTTCAAACAACGGTGCGTCTGCGACCATCTCGTTACTGATGCCGGTGAACCGCTCAATAAACGGGGGAATGCGCATCTGCGGGTTAAGCAGGGTTTGCCATTCGTCCACGACCTCGCCATCGCGCCAGAAGCGGATACCAATCTCGGTAATACGATCATGGCCCGCCGAGCCGCCGGTGGTTTCCAGGTCGAGGAAGGCAAAGGTGGTGGAGTTGAGGAAGTTCATGAAGGCAGTGTACTTCAAAGCGTGAAACAAGGCCGGAAACTTCTCGACTCGCCTGCTTTCACCCTCTCCCCAACCCCTCTCCCGTCAAGGGAGAGGGGCTTTACACAGGTGCCTCGTCGTACTTCCCCTCTCCCTTGACGGGAGAGGGCCAGGGAGAGGGTGAGAGGAGGCGGGTTCCCTGACTCGCGTCTACAACAACAGCCGCCGGATATCCCCCAGCAACTGCCCCAGCAGGTTGGTAAACCGGGCTGCGTCCGCCCCGTTCACGGCCCTGTGGTCGTAGGACAGGGACAACGGCAGCATCAGCCGTGGCTGGAAGGCCTCGCCGTCCCACACCGGTTTCATCGCCGCCCTGGAGACGCCCAATATGGCCACCTCCGGGGTGTTCACGATGGGGGTGAACGCGGTGCCGCCAATGCCACCGAGGCTGGTGATGGAGAAACAGGCTCCCTGCATCTCCGCCGGCTTGAGCTTCTTGTCCCGGGCCTTGTCCGCCAGCTCCTGAGCTTCCTCGGCCAGCTGCCACAGGCCTTTCTGGTCCACGTCGCGGATAACCGGCACCATCAGACCGTGGGGCGTATCCACGGCAATGCCGATGTGCACGTACTTCTTGCGCACTACCTCCTTGCGTTCCATGTCCAGGGACACGTTGAACTGGGGCAGTTCCAACAGTGCAGCAGCGCAGGCCTTGAGGATAAAGGGCAAGGGCGTGAGCTTGACGCCCTTTTTCTCACCTGCCTGCTTCTGGCCCTTGCGGAAGGCTTCCATCTCGGTGATGTCGGCGTCATCGAACTGGGTGACGTGAGGTACGTTCAGCCAGCTCTTCTGCATATTGGTGGCGGTGGCGGTCATCATGCGGGACATGCTTTCCCGCTCCACTTCACCAAACTGGCTGAAGTCCGGCAGCTTGATACCCGGTATGCCGGCGCCTTCCACCGAACCGCCCTCCTGGGCTTTCTTCAGGTTCTGGCGGATGTAGGCTTCCACATCGTCCTTGAGGATGCGGTCCTTCGGACCGGACGGTTTCACCCTGGTCAGGTCCGCCCCCAACTCCCGGGCCAGCTTGCGTACGGCCGGACCGGCATGGACCTTGGCGCCGGGGGATGGCATCTGGTAGGTGCTGTCGCCCTGGCTGTCTTCCGAGGTATCGCCGCGTTCCTTATCCTTTCCGCCCTTGTCCTCCTTGTCGGACTTTTCGTCCTTGTCGCCGGTTTTTTCCTCTGCCCGGTCAGTGCCAGCCTCATCTTCATCCCCGCTGTCACCGCCTTCCTCGACGGTCATTTCCAGCAGGTCGTCTCCTTCGGAGAGCTTGTCACCCTCCTTCACCAGGATCTTGTCGATTTTGCCGGCGTAGGGTGACGGGATCTCCATGGTGGCCTTGTCGGACTCCACCGTGACCAGTGGCTCTTCCTCGCCCACCGTGTCGCCTTCACTGACATTGATCTCGATGACGGGCACATTCTCGAAGCCGTCCAGGGCGGGCACCTTCACCGTTTCCTTGCGGCTGCCGCCTTTCTTGCCCTGCTTCTGGCCGCCCTTGCCAGAATCCTTCGCCCTGCCCTTGTCGTCATCCTCGTCGCTGTCGGGCTGCGCCTTCTCTGCAGCTTCATCTTTCGACTGGTCCGCATCCTCGCCGCTGTCGCCCTCGTCTTCGTCGTCACCGCCGCCGGCTGCATCGGTATCGATCGTGCCGACCACGTCGCCTTCACTAAGCTTGTCGCCCACCTTGACGGACAGCTTGGTGATCTTGCCGGCAAAGGGGGCTGGTAGTTCCACAGAGGCCTTGTCGGACTCCACCGTCAGGATGGGATCTTCTTCCTCAACGGTGTCACCCTTGCTGACAAGTACTTCGATAACCTCGACTTCGTCCGCGCCGCCGAGATCGGGAACCTTGATGTCCTGTTCACTCATAACGGCCTCCTCAGCTGTACGCCGGGTTGGGTTTATTGCGGTCGATGTTGTACTTGCGCATGGCCTCCAGCACCTGGTCCTTCTTGATCTCGCCGTCCTCAGCCAGTGCGGACAGGGCATTGATCACCACGTAGTAGCGATCCACCTCGAAGAAGTTACGCAGCTTCTCCCTCGTGTCACTGCGGCCAAAGCCGTCGGTACCCAGGGTGTAATAGGTCTTGGGAATGTACGCCCGCAACTGCTCGGAATGCAGCTTGATGTAGTCCGTGGCGGAAACCACCGGACCCTGCTGCTTTTCGAGGCACTTCGTAACGTAGGGCGTCTTCTGCGTGTCGTCCGGGTGCAGGTGGTTCCAGCGCTCCACGTGCATACCATCGCGGGCCAGTTCGTTGTAGCTGGTGACACTCCAGACATCGCTGGCAACGCCCCAGTCGTCCCGCAACAGTTCGGCGGCGGCCCGCACCTCATTGAGGATGGCGCCGGAGCCGAGCAACTGGACCCTTGGGGTCTTTTTGCGGCCCTTGGTTTCCACCGAATCGAACTTGTACATGCCCTTGATGATCTGCTCTTCAATGCCCTTGGTAGTGGGCATGGCGGGCTGCTGGTAGTTCTCGTTCTCGATGGTGAGGTAGTAGAAGACGTTGCGATTGTCCTCGAACATCTCCTTGATGCCATGCTGGACCACCACGGCCATTTCGTAGCCGAAGGCCGGGTCGTAGGCACGGCAGTTGGGCACCACGTTGAACAATACATGGCTGTGGCCATCCTGGTGCTGCAGGCCCTCACCATTGAGCGTGGTGCGGCCCGCGGTGCCACCAATCAGGAAGCCCCTGGCCTGCATGTCCCCGGAGGCCCAGACCAGGTCCCCTACCCGCTGGTAACCGAACATGGAATAGAATACGTAGAACGGGATCAACGGGAAGTTGTTGTGGCTGTAGGAGGTAGCCGCTGCCATCCAGGCCGCCATGGAGCCATCCTCGTTGATGCCCTCCTGCAGGATCTGGCCCTTCTTGTCCTCCCGGTAGTACATGATCTGGTCCCGGTCCTGGGGCACGTACTTCTGGCCTTCGGAGGTATAGATACCCATCTGCCGGAACATGCCTTCCATACCGAAGGTCCGGGCCTCGTCAGGAACAATCGGCACTACCCGCTTGCCCACCCGCTTGTCTTTCACCAGGGCATTGAGGATGCGCACAAAGGTCATGGTGGAGGACACTTCCCGGTCCCCGGAACCTTCCAGAACACTCTTGAAGATGCTCAGTTCAGGCACCTTCAATGGCTGGGCGTCTTTGCGACGCTTGGGATAGAAGCCTCCCAGGTCCTGCCGGCGTTTCTTCATATAGACCATTTCCGGGCTGTCCGGGGCTGGCCGGTAATAAGGGATGTCTTCCAGCTCGTCGTCCTTGAGGGGCACGCCGAAGCGGTCCCGGAAGGCCTTGAGGGCTTCCTTGTCGAGCTTCTTCAGGGAGTGGGCGGTGTTCTGTGCCTCGCCTGCGGCGCCAAAGCCATAACCCTTGATGGTGTGGGCAAGGATAACCGTGGGCTTGCCGTTGGCCTCGTTTACGGCCTTGTGATAGGCGGCGTATACCTTGTAAGGATCATGGCCACCACGGTTCAGCTTGTTGATATCATCGTCGGAGAGATTCTCCGCAATCTTCGCAAGCTCAGGGTACTTGCCGAAGAATTCCTTGCGGGTGTAGGCCGGGCCCTGGCTGGTGTAATTCTGCAGGTCGCCATCGCAGATCTCATCCATGGCACGCTGCATCACACCGTCTTCATCCTTGTCGAACAGCGGGTCCCACATGCGGCCCCAGACCACCTTGATGACGTTCCAGTCCGCACCCCGGAAGATGCCTTCCAGTTCCTGGATAATCTTGCCGTTGCCCCTTACCGGGCCGTCCAGGCGCTGCAGGTTGCAGTTGACCACGAAAATAAGGTTATCCAGCTTCTCGCGACCGGCCTTGGAGATGGACCCCAGGGTTTCCGGCTCGTCACACTCGCCGTCCCCCACAAAGCACCAGACCTTGCGGTTGTCCATATCAATCAGTTCCCGGCTGTGCAGGTACTTCATCACATGGGCCTGGTAGATCGCCTGGATCGGGCCCAGGCCCATGGAGACCGTCGGGAACTGCCAGTAATCCGGCATCAGCCAGGGGTGGGGATAGGAGGACAGACCGTTGCCGTCGACCTCTTCCCGGTACTTGTCCAGGTGTTCCTCGTCGAAGCGGCCCTCCAGGTAGGAACGGGCATAGATGCCCGGGGAGGCATGGCCCTGGAAATACACCAGGTCAGACTCGCGCTTGTCATCACCACCGTGGAAGAAATAGTTGAAGCCCACGTCATAGAGGGTGGCGGCGGAGGAAAAGGTAGAGATATGCCCGCCAAGCTCACCCGGGCGCTGGTTTGCCCTTACCACCATGGCCATGGCGTTCCAGCGGATCAGGGAGCGGATACGGCGTTCCATGAACAGGTCACCAGGCATACGCGCTTCATTGGTCACCGGAATGGAGTTTCGGAACGGCGTGGTAATGGAATAGGGCAGTTCCGTGCCTTCCCGGCTGGCGCGTTCTGACAGGCGCTCCAGGATAAAGCGGGCGCGGTCTACGCCTTCGTTTTCAATCAGGGATTCCAGTGCATCCAGCCATTCGCTGGTTTCAGTGGGGTCATCGTCCTGGTACATCGAACCCTCCCATGTCTTCGATTATGCGGCCAGGATGCCGCTGAACAGGGACCAGTGCGGGTAGGCACCAGCCTGGGAAACCGCCACCACAAGCATAGATCAGTTATGCCGGGGTCTCCGGCCGATGAAATTGCGGTGGCGCAACCGGCACTTTTGGCGCCGGAAAAAATCAGAGGAACGTCAAGACTATACAAAGCATGTTGCCAACTTGCGACATCCTTCACAACTCGACCAAAGACCAAGGCTGACTGCGCGGCAGGAATCGCACCGCTCCCACGTCCGCCAACCTGAATCAGCATTTAGCCTCGGTCCATGTTTTCGCAGCCACAATGCTTTTCGCACTAAATATCTTCGCGCTAACAAAGCGTGACGGGATCATGATGCCAATTGCTGCCAATATCATTGATAAGTCATCGAACCACCGCGATAAACCGGCAAGTTACCGCAACACAAAGAACTTTCTTCAAGGCGAACGTCATTTTATTAATTAGACCTGAAAATGTTGTTCCTTTCCGGTATACTTGCCTGCCTGATTTTTGAACAGTGGTGGCTGATGCATTCCGGCCGCCGGCAATTTCACTCAGACAGAGGGCGATCCATGAATTCCATCGTCACCTTCCCGAACCGGATTCCGACCGTCGAGTTTGAAGAGCGTCGTTTCCAGGTCTACACCGACCGCCAACTCGACAAGATCGAGGTTATCCAGAATCTTCCCGAAGAGACTCTGTTCGAAATGAAAGTGGTGGCCAGCGTGCTGCCCTTCCGTGTCAACGAATACGTCATCAACGAACTGATCAATTGGGACAACGTTCCCAACGACCCGCTGTATCAGCTGGTGTTCCCGCAAAAAGGCATGCTGAAGGAAGAGCACTTCGAGCGCATGGCCAGGCTGCACCGCGAAGGCGCCGACAAGAAGCTGATCCAGAAGGTTGCCAAGGAAATCCGCGACGAGCTGAACCCGCACCCGGCGGGGCAGATGGAAATGAACCTGCCCACCCTGGACGGGGTGCCGCTGGAAGGCCTGCAGCACAAGTACCGGGAAACTGTGCTGTTCTTCCCGGCCCAGGGCCAGACCTGCCACTCCTACTGCACCTTCTGCTTCCGCTGGGCGCAGTTTGTCGGTGACAAGGACCTGCGCATCGCCAGCAGTGACGCAGAGCAGCTGCATGGTTACCTGAGGCAGCACACCGAGGTTACCGACCTGCTGATGACCGGCGGTGACCCCATGGTGATGAAAACCAAGAACCTGGTGCAGTACCTGGAGCCGCTGCTGGAGCCGGAGTTCGATCACATCCAGACCATCCGCATCGGTACCAAGGCACTGACCTTCTGGCCGTACCGGTTTGTCACCGACAAGGACGCCGACGAGCTGATCGAGCTGTTTGCGAAGCTTGTCGATGCTGGCAAACATGTGGCGCTGATGGCCCACTACAACCACTGGCAGGAAATTACTACCGATATCGCGGAAGAGGCGATCCGTCGCATTCGCGCTACCGGGGCTGAAATCCGCGCCCAGGGCCCGCTGATCAAGCATGTGAACGACAATGCCGACGACTGGGCCAAGCTGTGGAAGAAAGAAGTGAAGCTGGGCATCATCCCCTACTACATGTTCGTAGAGCGGGATACCGGCGCCAAGAACTACTTTGAAGTGCCGCTGGCGAAGGCCTACGACATCTACCGTGAGGCCATCAAGCAGGTCTCCGGCCTGGCCCGTACCGCCCGTGGCCCGTCCATGAGTGCCGGTCCCGGCAAGGTGG
>Ga0208301_1000203_pt1 | contig 21271 bp, 17 predicted proteins | sample 25BtaG_FD_184100 | JGI IMG/M metagenome (GOLD analysis project Ga0208301, IMG submission 184100) | Marine viral communities from Cariaco Basin, Caribbean Sea - 25B_WHOI_OMZ_CsCl (SPAdes) (version 2) | ecosystem: Environmental > Aquatic > Marine > Oceanic | place: Caribbean Sea: Cariaco Basin...
ATCGCATGGAAATATATGCTGATTGAAAGCAAAAATGCCCCGGACGATGTCCGAGGCATTTTGTGGGCCTGCTCAGAAGCTATGTAAATCGAGTTTTTACACAGCCTCCTCCGGGCTGCCTTTTCTGATTCTGCCTGAGTCTCCCTCAGGCATCCTCAAGGATCAGTACGACCAGCTCCTTCGGACCGTGCGCCCCATACGCCAGCACCTGCTCGATGTCGGCTGTCTTGGACGGCCCGGACACCAGCAGCAGGTTGGTGGGCATCGCCGCCGACCAGCCCTGTCTTTGCATGATGGTGTACAGGTTGTCCTCCACCTCACTGGCCTTGAGCAGGGCAATATGCAACGGCGGCAGCAGGCTCATCAGTCGGGGTTCGTGCCGATCCGGCCACAGGACCAGGGAGCCGGTGGCGGCAATCCCCCCCACCGTTCCGGTCAGGCTGGCCTCTACCTTCCAGAACAGGTCTTCCTTCCAGGCTTCCACCGGCCGGTTATAGGCCAGCAGCTCCGGCTTTGCCCCGCCCGCCTGCCAGTGTGCCGCCAGCTGACGTCCGTGGTCAGTGCCGGGCGCGTACAGCAGGTTTGCCAGGCCACGGGCTTCCAGCAACGCCTCAACCTTTGCCGGCCAGCTCTCGCTGGTCACCAGGTGCAGCTCGGTCTGGACCGCCTCCATCAGGCTACGCAGGCGCTTGATCCGCTCCTGCGGCGGGTATTGCCAGGGCCCGGTCACCAGCGTTTCGTCGAAGTCATCCGGCCGCGGCCTGGTGTCCGCCAGGCTGGCCCGAAGCCTGCCCAGGATGTTACTGCGTGCGCTCATGGCTGGCTCTCCCCTTTCTCCAGGTGGGTCCTGGCAAGGTCATGCAGGGACTTCCGTGCCGGTACCGGGGCTGCATGATTGTCGGTCCATGGCCCTGCCTTCTTAGGCGCAAGCCTGCCGAACCGTGTGGCGCCCCAGAGGAACAGCCGGTAAAACATCGGCGAGGTGTTCAGGGTCGCCCAGAACCGCCAGATGGCCCGCTCCCTGCGGGAATACCTGGCACCGCCGCCCTTTACCTTTGGCTGCTCTGCGGGACTCTTGACGTTCTCCTGCCGCAGTCGCTGCAGCAGTTCCGGGATCGGAATCTTCACCGGGCAAACCTCACCACAGGCACCACACAATGAAGACGCGCTGGGGTGATCCGGCACTTTTTCCAGGCCCACCATATGGGGCGTAACGATCTTGCCAATCGGCCCCGGGTAGACTTCACCATAGGTATGACCGCCCACCCGGGTATAGACCGGGCAATGGTTCATGCACGCGCCACAACGGATGCAGTTCAGGGTCTGGCGCATCTGGGCGTCAGCGAAGGCGCCGGTGCGGCCATTGTCCAGCAACACCAGGTGGACCTCTTCCGGGCCGTCCAGCTCGTCCGCCTTGCGGGGACCGGAAATCATGTTCACGTAGGTGGTTATGGGCTGCCCCAGGGCGGAGCGGGTAAGCAGGGACAGCAGCGGCACCACATCGCGAAGATTCTCCACCACCTTTTCAATGCCGGTTACGGCAATATGCACCGGTGGTGCGGTGGTGCTCATGCGGCCATTGCCCTCATTCTCGACCAGTAACAGGGTGCCGGTCTCGGCAATAGCGAAGTTCACGCCGGAAACCCCCACATCCGCCTCCATGAACTTCGTGCGCAGGGTCCGTCGTCCGACCTGGATCAGCTCGTTAACGTCATCGGTTTCCTCCACACCCAGCTTGTCGTGGAACAGCTTCGACACCTGCCGCCGGTTCTTGTGGATGGCCGGCATTATGATGTGTGAGGGTTTCTCGCCATCGAGCTGAACAATGTACTCCCCCATGTCCGACTCCAGGCACTCGATACCGCGCCCGGCCAGGTAGTGGTTCATCTCCATCTCTTCGCTCACCATCGACTTGCCCTTCACCACCTGCGAGCCCTGCCTTGCCTCAATGATGGCATGGACGATCCGGTTGGCCTCTTCCGTGGTTTCCGCCCAGTGAACCTTTATCCCGTTGTCCGTGAGCTTCTCTTCCAGCTGCTCCAGCAGATCCGGCAGCCGTGACAGTGCCCGCGCCTTGATATGGTTACCCTGCTCCCGCAGGCCCTCCCGTTCACCTTCATCCGGGAAAGCATCGGCCCGCTTCTTCATCAGTGAATCCATGGCCACCCGGAAATTGGTGCGCAACTGATCGTCGGCCAGGGCCTCGCTGGCCCGCCCCCGGAAGCTGTCGGCGAGTTCCCTGACGTGTATACGCTGGCTCATGGGGCCACCCCCCCAGACACCCGTTCCCAGAGGAAACTGGCCAGGTGCCGCCCACGAAAGGGGTGCTGCTGTTTTTCCAGGGAACCATTGATGTTGAGCAGGCAACCGCCATCCGCGGTGACCATCTCGACGGCGCCGGATTCCACCAGCGACCGGGTCTTGTCCAGCACCATGGCACCGGATACTTCCGGCATACGTACCGAGAAGGTGCCACCAAACCCGCAGCACTCGCTCTCATGGTCGTGCTCCAGTCGCTCGACATTGGCCAGCGTGCCGAGCAACGCCCGCGCATGCAGATGGGTGTTCATTTCCCGGCGGGCGGAACAGGAGGTGTGCAGGGCGATTTGCGTGGGGGCCCCCAGGTCTTGCCACTGCACCTTGCAGACATGCAGCAGGAACTCGGTAAGCTCGAACGTGCGCCCGGCCAGGTCCTCGACCCGCTTCAGCGTATCCGGCTCATCAGCAAACACCTCCCGGTAATGCTGACGGAACATGCCGGCGCAGGAGCCAGAGGGGACCACCACCGGCAGGCCATTATCGAGGAGGTTGAGCTGGGCCCGGGCCACCTCCCGGGCTTCGTTTACGTAGCCGGACGTCCAGGCTGGCTGACCACAGCACGATTGCGCCTGGGGAAAGTGTACGCGAATCCCTTCCCGCTCAAGCAGGCGAATGGCATCCAGCCCGGCCTGCGGGTAGAACAGGTCCACCACACAGGTACCAAACAGCGTAATCTCGGCCGGCTTCGGCGGATAGTCACGGGCCCCTGACCGCTCGGGGGCCACACGGGTGGCATTGGGGGCGGCATCGTAGAACAGCTCAGTCATCAGTTGTCTCCGGACTGCCAGGTGCAGGGTTCACCTGCCCGCTTGTGGCTCTTGGCTCCTCGATAGCACCAAGAATACCAAATGCACTGGCTGAGTCAGGCCCATAGACGAAAAAAGCCGCCAGGGTCTCCCGTGGCGGCTTTTTCAGACTTCGGTGTTGCTTAGCTGAAGTCAGTGGGCTTGTCGCCCTCTTTCACTTCCTTCATGGACAGCTTGACGCGGCCACGGTTGTCCACATCCAGCACCTTGACCAGGACTTCCTGACCTTCACTGAGCACGTCAGTAACGTTCTCGACACGCTGGTCGGAAATCTGGGAGATGTGAACCAGGCCATCCTTGCCAGGCAGGATGTTAACGAAGGCACCAAATTCCATGATGCGCTCAACCTTGCCCTTGTACAGTGCACCCACTTCGATCTCGGCGGTGATCTCCTTGACCCGGTTAACCGCCGCCTGGGCAGCGATCTGGGTGTCGGCGTAGATCTTGACGTTACCGTCATCGTCCAGGTCGATGGAAGCACCGGTCTCGTCGCAGATGGAGCGAATGGTCGCACCGCCCTTACCGATGACATCACGGATCTTGTCCGGATGGATCTTGATGGTGGTGATGCTCGGCGCACGCTCGGACAGCTCGGTGCGCGGCTCGGCGATCACCTTGGCCATTTCACCCAGGATGTGCAGGCGGGCGTGGTGGGCCTGCTCCAGGGCGATTTCCATGATCTCGTCGGTGATGCCGTTGATCTTGATATCCATCTGCAGGGCGGTGATGCCCTCGGAGGTACCGGCCACCTTGAAGTCCATGTCGCCCAGGTGATCTTCATCACCCAGAATGTCGGTCAGGACGGCGAACTGCTCGCCTTCCTTCACCAGGCCCATGGCAATACCGGCTACCGGCGCCTTGATGGGCACACCCGCGTCCATCAGCGCCAGGGAGGAACCACAGACAGAGGCCATGGAGCTGGAGCCGTTGGACTCAGTGATCTCGGATACCGCACGGATGGTGTACGGGAACTCTTCGATGGTCGGCATAACCGCCGCCACACCGCGCTTGGCCAGGCGACCGTGGCCCACTTCACGACGACCCGGGGTACCCACACGGCCAGCTTCGCCGACGGAGTAGGGAGGGAAGTTGTAGTGGAACAGGAACGGATCCTTGCGCTCACCTTCCAGGGCATCGATGATCTGCATGTCACGGGCAGTACCCAGTGTGGTGGTCACGATGGCCTGGGTTTCGCCACGGGTGAACAGGGCAGAACCGTGGGTGCTGGGCAGGATGCCGACTTCGATATTGATCGGACGAACCGTCTTGTTGTCACGACCATCGATCCGCGGCTTGCCGTCGATAACCTGCTGGCGAACCACGTTCTTCTCGACCTTGCCGAAGTACTTCTTCACTTCGTCTTCAGCCGGCTGGCCTTCTTCTTCACCGGCCAGCTTCTCGACGGCAGCGTCCTTGATTTCCTTCAGCTTCGCGTAGCGCTCCATCTTGTCGCGGATGGCGTAGGCTTCAGCGATAGCGCCGCCGAAGCCATCCTTGATGGCGTTCAGCAGGTCAGTGTTCTCAGGCTCTGGCTGCCAGTCCCAACGGGGCTTGCCAACTTCGGCAGCGAATTCCTTGATCGCGGTAACCGCCGACTGCATCTCTTCGTGGGCGAAGAGTACCGCACCCAGCATCTGGTCTTCGGTCAGGCCCTTCGCCTCGGACTCAACCATCAGCACGGCGTCTTCGGTACCGGCAACCACCATGTCCAGGGCTGAGGTTTGCAGCTCTTCAAAGGTCGGGTTCAGGAAGTAGCCCCGGTCGTTGGTGAAGCCAACGCGGGAGGCACCGATAGGACCGTCAAACGGAATACCGGAAATGGAAAGGGCCGCAGAAGCCGCCAGCATGCCGGCAATGTCCGGATCCTGGGTCTTGCTGGAAGACATGACGGTACAGATGACCTGCACTTCGTTCATGAAGCCGTTGGGGAACAGCGGGCGGATCGGGCGGTCGATCAGACGCGAGGTCAGGGTTTCCTTCTCGGAAGGACGGCCTTCACGCTTGAAGAAGCCACCCGGGATCTTGCCCACGGCGTAGGTCTTCTCGAAGTAGTTCACGGTCAGCGGGAAGAACGGTTGGCCCGGCTTGGCTTCCTTTGCACCAACCACGGTGCCCAGTACAGAGATGTCATCGATGGTCACCAGTACAGAACCGGTGGCCTGGCGGGCGATGCGGCCCGTTTCGAGGGTGACGGTCTTGCCACCGAGCTCGAAGGTCTTTTTGGTTGCTTGTGGAATCACAGTAACTCCTGATTTTGCTTGATCATCAAATGCACCAGACCAGGAAGACGCGTTCCCAAAGCCCTGCTACCAGAAAGCGAACAGGCTGTTGCAAAACCCCGGGGGAAGTACCCGGGCCTTTCAACAACCTGCTATCGGCGCTTTCGGTCATCACAGCAGAAGCACTTCGGTAGTGGCGTAACAACCGGTTCTGGTACCGGTTCGGGTGGAAAAGCATACTCCGATGACAAGCCCCGGTATAAACCGGGCCCAGCCACCGGAGCACAGGCCGGCACCAGGTTGGCGCTAGCCGGCAGGTCGTCCGCTTAGCGACGCAGACCCAGACGCTGGATGAGCTCCAGGTAACGGTCAGCATTCTTGCGCTTGAGGTAGTCCAGCAGCTTACGACGCTGGTTAACCATGCGAATCAGGCCACGGCGGGAATGGTGATCCTGCTTGTTGACCTTGAAATGGTCCTGCAGCTTGTTGATATTGGCGCTCAACAGGGCAACCTGAACTTCAGGGGAACCTGTGTCGCTATCACCTTGCTGGTAGTCCTTGACGATCTGTGCTTTTTCCTCGGCTGAAAGTGCCATAAATCACCTCATTGTTTGCGATGCCTGAAATCATCCGGCCGAACCGCGCATCTCTGCAGCCCGGCTAGGCAGTCACAACCGGCTGGTTATCGACTGCTTGAAACCAGACGACGGGGCACAACCACGGTTGTATCCGCGCCTTCCGGCTGCCCTTCACCGAGGCCGACAAAACGGTTATCACCGTAAAGCCGTACCGGACCGGTCAAGGATTGACCCGATATTCTAACGGGTTGTCCGTTCAATATCGACTGTAAATTTGGTCCCTCAAGGGTCAGCTCCGGGAACATGGTGAGCGCTGCATCCGGCGCTACCAGGAGGCCATCCAGGGACTCGCCCCGCTCACGCACCTGCTCCAGGTCGGCCACCTGGTGGGCGTCCGCCAGGGTAAAACCGGAAGCCAGGGTACGGCGCAGCGCACATACGTGTGCACCGCAGCCCAGCGCTTCACCGATGTCTTCCACCAGGTTACGAACATAGGTGCCCTTGGTGCACTTTACCGCCAGGTCCAGCTCATCCGGGCGAACCGCCAGAAGGGTCAGTTCATAGATGGTCACCGGCCGGGCCGGACGTTCCACCTCGATACCCTCGCGGGCGTACTCGTACAATGGCCGGCCCTTGTGTTTCAGCGCCGAGTACATGGAGGGGACCTGCTCGATATCACCGCGGAAGTCGGCCAGCACGGCCTCGACATCCGCCTCGGTCAGACCTTCCGGCACGGGCCGCTCGGCGACTACGGCGCCTTCACTGTCGGCGGTTTCCGTGCGAACACCGAGTTTTGCCGTGGTGATATAGGCCTTGTCGCTGTCCAGCATCAGCTGGGAGAACTTGGTGGCCTCGCCAAAGCACAAGGGCAACACACCGGTCGCCAATGGGTCAAGGGCACCGGTATGGCCGGCTTTCGCCGCGCCATAGAGGCGCTTGACCTGCTGGAGAATACCGTTGGAAGTCACGCCCTGGGGCTTGTCGATGACCAATATGCCGTTGACGTCACGGCCTTTGCGTCTGCGAGCCAAACTCAGGACTCCTGGTCGTTGTCGTCGTCCTGGCGGACTGCGGGCTTCTTGCCCACAGCCTGGTCGATGAGACTGTCAATATGACGACTCTGACCCTGGAGGGTGTCGAAGTGGAAACGAAGCTGCGGAATCACCCGCAACTTCATGGCACGACCGAGCTGCCCCCGGAGAAACCCGGAGGCATTGCGCAGAACCTTGAGGGAGTCCTGGACTTCGCCGGACTCCTCACTCAGCTCCTCGGTACTGAGCAGGGACACATAGATATCGGCATAGCCGAGGTCCTTGCTGACGCGCACCGCATTGATGGTGACCATGCCCACGCGGGGGTCCTTGACCTCCCGCATGATGAGCAGGGAAAGCTCCTTCTGGATCTGGTCACCAATGCGGTCGAGACGACTGAACTCTCTGGGCATTATGAACCTGTGGATTCCAGCTTGCGTTCAACACGGACCCGATCGAACACCTCGATCTGGTCACCCACCTTCACGTCGTAGCCCTTAACACCGATACCACATTCCATGCCGTTGCGAACTTCCGGCACGTCGTCCTTGAAGCGGCGCAGGGATTCCAGCTCGCCTTCAAAGATCACCACGTTGTCACGCAGAACACGGATCGGCTTGTTCCGGTACACGGTGCCCTCAGTCACCATACAACCGGCCACCTGGCCGAACTTCGGAGAACGGAACACATCCCGCACTTCGGCAATGCCCACAATGTCCTCGCGGAATTCCGGGGCCAGCATGCCGGTCAGGGCTGCTTTCACATCATCGATCAGGTTATAGATGATGGAGTAGTACCGCAGATCCACACCTTCCTGCTCGACCAGGCGCTTGGCGGAGGTATCCGCACGGACGTTGAAGCCGAACACAACGGCGCTGGACGCCAGTGCAAGACTGATATCCGTTTCCGCGATACCACCCACACCGGAAGAAATGATCTTCACCTGGACTTCGTCGTTACCCAGGTCCTGAAGGGCCTTGGTAATGGCTTCCAGGGAACCACGCACGTCGGTCTTGAGGACCACGTTGAGGGTCTTGACCTCGTCCTTGCCCATGTTCTCGAACAGGTTCTCCAGCTTGGCCGCCTGCTGACGCTGCAGCCGCTGCTCCCGCTCCCGGGCCTGGCGGAACTCGGCAAGCTCCTTCGCCTTGCGCTCGTCGGCGACGGCAAAGAACTCATCACCGGCATCCGGTGTACCGTTCAGGCCAAGGATCTCGACCGGAATGGACGGGCCGGCTTCCTTGACCTGCTTGCCAGCCTCGTCGGTCATGGCGCGGACCTTACCGAACCAGGCACCGGCCACAACCATGTCGCCCTGGCGCAGGGTACCGTTCTGAACCAGTACGGTAGCCACGGAACCACGGCCGCGCTCCAGGGAGGATTCGACCACAACACCCTTGGCTGGTGCGTCCTTGACCGCTTCCAGTTCCAGCATTTCTGCCTGCAGAAGAACCGCTTCCAGCAGCGCATCGATACCGTCACCAGTGTGGGCGGATACCGGCACAAACTGGACGTCACCACCCCATTCTTCCGGGATAACTTCCATGCCGGCCAGCTCGTTCTTGATGCGGTCCGGGTCAGCTTCTTCCTTGTCCATCTTGTTGATCGCAACGACGATGGGTACGCCAGCGGAACGGGCGTGGTCTACCGCTTCCTTGGTCTGGGGCATAACACCATCATCGGCAGCCACGACCAGGATAACGATATCGGTACACTGGGCACCGCGGGCACGCATGGCGGTGAATGCCGCGTGGCCCGGGGTATCCAGGAAGGACACCATGCCGTGGTCGGTTTCCACGTGGTAGGCGCCGATATGCTGGGTAATACCACCGGACTCACCGGAAGCCACCTTGGTGCGACGGATGTAATCCAGCAGGGAGGTCTTGCCGTGGTCAACGTGGCCCATAACACTCACCACCGGAGCCCGGCGGGCCTTCTCGCCGCCGCTATCGCCGGCGATCTCGCTGATCACCTCTTCCTCAAAGGCGTCCTCGCTCACGGTCCTGGCCTTGTGGCCCAGTTCCTCGGTGACCAGTACCGCCGTTTCCTGGTCCAGGGCCTGGTTGATAGTGGCCATCACACCCATACCCATCAGGGTCTTGATCACATCGGCAGCCTTGACTGCCATGCGCTGAGCGAGATCACCAACGGTAATCGTTTCCGGAATTTCGACTTCTCTGACCATTGGTTTGGTTGGCTTCTCGAAGCCATGCCTTTTCTCTTTGGGTTTCTTTTTCGCCCGCAGCGGCTTGCGCAGCGTGGTGTCCTCTTCATCTTCAGACAACACAATGGGTTCTTCCACCGGACGACTGCGTGGTCCGCGATGACCTGCGGACTTCTTCTTGGGCTTGCCCTCTTCCGTATCGTCAGGACGCTCGCGGGCCTTTTCCTTCTTCTTCTTGGCCTTGCGTTCCTTATCCTTGGCGGTTTCAGGATCGGGCGGCGGCATCGGAATCTCTTCCTCAGCCACGGTAGTGTCGGGCTTCACCGCCTTGTTGGTTGCTTCCCCGGCGTCTTCCTCACCAACCGCAATCGGGCCGGTTTCAGGTGTGCCTTCGGTGGCGGGTGCCTCTGCGGCTTCCGGCTTTTTCTCTTCAACCGGCGCCTGCTCGGCGGCGGGCTGGGGTGCTGGTTCATGCGGCTCCTCTACCGGCGCTGCAGACGGTTTTTCCGGCTCCGGCTCGGGTTGCAACTCAGCACGCTTCACGTAGGTGCGGCGCTTGCGTACCTCAACATTGACGGTCTTGCCGCCACGGGCGCCACCACCGGTCTTGAGGGTGGTTGTGGTCTTGCGCTTGAGGGTGATCTTATTCGGCTCTGCCTCGGCCTCGCCGTGGTTCTTGCGCAAATAGGTCAGCAGCTGCTGTTTCTCATCGCTGGTCACGGAATCATTCTCGGAACGGGCCTTGAGGCCGGCTTCCACGATCTGACGCAGCAAACGATCCACGGGAGCGCCTACATCTTCGGCCAGTTGTTTAACGGTTACTTCTGCCATACTGGTCCTCCTCCCGATTAAGCCTGGTCTTCAAACCAGGGGGCACGCGCCGTCATGATCAACTGACCAGCACGCTCTTCATCCATACCTTCAATTTCGAGCAGGTCATCAATTGACTGCTCAGCCAGGTCCTCCATGGTGCGGACACCCATACCGGCCAGCTTGAACGCCAGGGTACGGTCCATGCCTTCCATTCCAAGGAGGTCATCGGCCGGCTCGTTGCCCTCAAGGGCTTCCTCACTGGCCAGGGCCTTGTTCAGCAACACATCCTTGGCACGACGACGGAGCTCGGTAACCGTGTCCTCGTCGAAGCCTTCAATAGACATCATCTCTTCCATGGGCACGTAGGCCACTTCCTCGATGGAAGTAAAGCCTTCCTCGATCAGCACCCCGGCAAACTCGTCGTCGACATCGAGGTTTTCCATGAAGTGAGCCAGCAGGCGATTGTATTCTTGCTCCTGCCGCTCACCCGCTTCTTCCTCGGTCATCACATTGAGGGTCCAGCCGGTCAGTTCGCTGGCCAGGCGCACGTTCTGGCCGTTACGGCCAATCGCCTGGGCCAGGTTGTCCTCGGCAACAGCAACTTCCATGGTGTGGCTGTCTTCGTCCATCACAATGGAGGCCACTTCAGCCGGCGCCATGGCGTTAATCACTAGCTGGGCCGGGTTATCGTCATACAGCACGATGTCGACACGCTCGCCGGCCAGCTCGTTGGAAACGGCCTGCACACGGGAACCCCGCATACCGACACAGGCGCCCACCGGATCGATGCGGCGGTCGTTGGTCTTGACCGCAATCTTGGCCCGGGAGCCCGGATCACGGGCAGCGCCACGAATCTCGATCAACTCCTCGGCAATTTCCGGCACCTCGATGCGGAACAGCTCGATCAGCATCTGCGGATCGGTACGGCTGAGCATCAGCTGCGGACCACGGTGGTCAGTGCGGATCTCCTGGAGCAGCGACCGGACACGGTCACCCATACGGAAAGTCTCCCGCGGAATCAGCTGGTCACGGGGCAGCAGCGCTTCGGCGTTGTTACCCAAGTCAATGATGACGTTGTCCCTTGTCACTTTCTTGACCGTACCGGAGATCAGCTCGCCCACCCGGTCACGGTAGCTGTCGACGATGCGCATGCGCTCAGCTTCACGGACCTTCTGGAAGATGATCTGCTTGGCGGCCTGGGCGCCGATGCGACCGAAGCTTTCGGATTCGATCTTTTCCTCGTGGATATCACCGGGCTTGAGGTTGGTGTCGATCTCTTCCGCTTCCTGCAGGGTCAGCTCGGTACCCAGGGCCGGAACGGCGTCATTGTCGACGACCAGCCAGCGGCGAAAGGTTTCGTACTCGCCGGTACGGTGGTCAATGGACACGCGGATATCCGCTTCCTCATCCTCGAACCGTTTCTTTGCTGCGGTTGCCAGTGCCAGCTCGATAGCTTCGAAAATAACGTCTTTCTCGACGCCCTTTTCGTTGGAAACGGCCTCAACCACCATCAGGATTTCTTTACTCATTGAAATACCCTGCCCTTACAATTCTCAGACATGCAGTCACCCGGCCTTACTCGAAAACCGGCACAATGTTCGCTTTATCAATACTTTCAAACGGCAGCAGGTACTCGTGGTCATCCACCACAACCACCACATCGCCGTCTTCGGTGCCTTTCAGGATGCCCTGGAACCTGCGCCGCCCCTCGAAGGCCATCCGCAAACGGATATTGACCTGATAGCCCGCCCAGGCACTGAACTGCTCCAGGGTAAACAGGGGCCGGTCCATCCCCGGGGATGAAACCTCCAGGGTGTATTCGTTCTGGATCGGGTCTTCCACGTCCATCACACCACTGACCTGGCGACTGACTTTTTCACAGTCCTCGATGCTGATGCCATTTTCCTGGTCATCAATAAACAGGCGCAGTGTCGAGTGGCGACCCTGGGAGCGGAATTCAATCCCCCAGAACTCGTAACCCAACCCCTCCACTACCGGGCGGAGGATCTCTTCAAGTTTGTTCAGTTTTGCAGACAAGTCCGATGCGACTCCCGTGGTAACCCGCCAGCTCCGCCGGCGGCTGATTTTCAGGCCACAAAAACAAAAAAAGGGCTGTCTGGCAGCCCTTTTCATGCATCAGGGCCCGACGCGCCAGGCCCCTTAATCAAAAAGCCCCGACTGCTCAGACAGCCCGGACCATGACAACTCCGGAACTACCTGCCTGTGGGGCCTTTTGTTGCAAGTAATCGCGAACCAGCGCCGGATAACCGGATGGATCGCCGACAGACACCTGGCCTGTCACCGCAACCCGGAGCAGAAAAACCACGCACCGGGCCGCTTCAATAATCGCCGGAGTATAAGGATCCGGGCGATCATGGTCAAGGACTGACCAAAAAAAACGGCTTGGGTAAACGCTACGCCAAGCCGTTTCTGTATATGGTGCCGAAGGCCGGACTCGAACCGGCACGGCTTACGCCACTACCCCCTCAAGATAGCGTGTCTACCAGTTCCACCACTTCGGCAAAAACTCACTCGAGCTCGGGGATGGCATTACCATCACCGCCCTCTTCTTCGCTGAGGCTTGGAGCCCCGCCTTCAGCATCATCCGCCGGGGTACTGCTATCAACCTGCTCCACCATGGGAACACCAGCCTGACCCGCCACCTCGGCGCGCTGCTTGGCGAAGATCGCCAGCGAAAAACTTGTAATAAAGAACACCAGGGCCAGAATGCTGGTCACACGGGTCAGGAAGCTGCCGCTACCCTGACTACCGAATACCGTCTGGGAGGCACCACCACCAAACGCAGCGCCGGCGTCGGCACCCTTGCCCTGCTGGATCAGAATCAGACCCACCAGTGCCACGGCAATCACGACGTGCACGACGACAACCAGTGTTTCCATCCAGTCCATATCTGCTCTCTGTAACGCTAAGCAGCCCCGAGGGGAACTGCAAAACCCGTGTGATCCTGCCTGGTCTTACGAACTAACTGCCTGACAGATCGCGATAAAATCTTCAGCTTTCAGCGATGCTCCGCCGATAAGCCCGCCGTCAATATCCGGCTTCATAAACAGTGCGGCCGCATTATCCGGTTTTACACTGCCGCCGTAAAGCACTGACATCGCATTTCCTGGCAATCCGAGACCGACAAGCTTGTCCCGAATGGCCTGGTGCATCGCCTGGGCATCTTCTGCCGTGGCAGTTTTGCCAGTCCCGATGGCCCAAACGGGCTCGTAGGCGATAACAATATTAACGGCCTCGTCGGCAGACACCCCTGCGAGGGCACCTTCCAGCTGCCGACAAACGACAGCTTCCGCATCACCAGAATCACGCTCTTCAAGGGTTTCGCCGACACAAACCATGGCCTGCAAACCGCTCGCGAGAATCCGGGACACCTTGGCGGCGACAATCCCGTCGGTTTCACCGAACAGCTCACGCCGCTCAGAATGTCCAACCAGCACGTACTGGCAACCTGCATCAGCGGCCATGGCCGCAGCAATCTCGCCTGTGTACGCACCGCTTTGCCACTGCGCCACGTTCTGAACGCCGATGCGGATCGACGAATCGGCCAGCTGCGCCTTAACCTCGCCGAGGTAAAGCGAGGGGGGCATAATAACAACCTCAGGGCCATTATCAAGCGCCGACACCGCTTCCCTGACGGCCGGTACCAGTTGCTGAACCAACTCCGAGGAGCCGTTCATCTTCCAGTTTGCTGCAACAATCTGTCTGCGCATGCCATCCGTCATCAGGGTTATGCCCGGGGGCCGTCCAGAAACGAGCGCGAACTATACAGCACGATACCACGGTGCACAAGCCTGAACGCTGTGGGCGCCCAGGGGCGCCTCCCCTCTCCCTGGCCCTCTCCCGCAATGGGGAGAGGGAACCCATGTAACAAGCTCCGATTTAACCCCTTTGACGGCGGGATGACATCTGTAAGACAGAATCCGGCTAACCCCTCTCCCTTGACGGGAGAGGGGTTGGGGTGAGGGTGGAGCAGGCTAACTGGTCACCAGCAGACAATTTCAAGCCTTTGAACGACCAACCACCTCAGCAAGCTCTTCGGCAACCTGCTCGATCACCGCAGCGTCTTCTCCTTCCGCCATCACCCGAATCAGCGGCTCTGTGCCAGAGGCGCGCAGCAGAATCCGGCCCGCGGCGCCAAGGTGGTCCTCGGCCTGGCGTACTGCCTCGGCGATGTCCGGACGAGACATCGGATCAAAGCGCTCGCCAACCCGGACGTTGATCATGGTCTGGGGCAGCTTGGTCATGCCCTGGCGCAATTCGCCAAGGGTCTTGTCGGCACGCCAGCAGGCCAGCAGCACCTGCAGGGCGGAGACAATGCCGTCGCCGGTCGTTGTACAGTCGCGGATCACCAGGTGACCTGAGCCTTCGCCACCAAGCAGCCAGCCGCGCTGGAGCAGGCGCTCCATGACATAGCGGTCACCGACCTTGGCGCGCTCGAAGGGGATGCCTTGATCCTGCAGCGCCAACTCGACGCCCAGGTTGGTCATCAGAGTGCCCACTACGCCGCCCTTGAGTGTGCCGGCTTTTTTGCGCTGGGCGGCGATCACGTAGATCAGTTCGTCACCGTCTACTTCGGAGCCGTCCTTGTCCACCATAAGCACCCGGTCGCCATCCCCATCAAAGGCAATACCGAGATCTGCGTTGCGCTGCTGGACGGCTTCCTTCAACGCCTCCAGGTGGGTGGAGCCCACGCCCAGGTTGATGTTGAGACCATCCGGATCGCCACCAATCACCGAGACCCGGGCGCCCAGTTCACGGAACACCTTGGGCGCCACGTGGTAAGTAGCACCGTGGGCGCAATCGAGCACAATATGCATACCATCCAGGACAAATTCGTTAGGGACGGTACTCTTGCAGAATTCCACATAACGACCGGGCGCGTCTTCCACCCGGAAGGCCTTACCCAGGTCGGCAGACTCGCAGACGGTCACCGGCTGCTCCAGCCAGCGCTCGATCTCGGCCTCCAGGGCATCGTCCAGCTTGGTGCCGTCGCCGGAGAAGAACTTGATGCCGTTGTCGTAATGGGGGTTGTGGGAAGCGCTGATGACAATACCCGCGCAGGCCCGGAAGGTCCGCGTCAGGTAGGCAATGGCCGGCGTTGGCATGGGGCCCAGCAGTTTGACGTCGACACCGGCAGCAGACAGCCCGGCCTCCAGGGCAGATTCGAACATATACCCGGACAGGCGGGTGTCCTTGCCGATGATAACGCTGTTGCGCTGACCGTCCCGCTTAAACGCCTGTCCGGCGGCCCAGCCCAGTCGCAGCATGAAATCCGGGGTAATAGGCGCATCGCCCACCCGGCCGCGAATACCGTCTGTACCAAAATACCGGCGCGTTACCGCTGCGCTCTTGTCCGTCATTTGTCGGTCTGCTCCTTAATTAAAAACTGTTTGGCCACGGAACCCACGGAAGGACACGGAAAAAAACAAATACAAAGACTTTTTGCCACGAAATCCACTAAAACCACGAAAGCTCACAGAGATTGCTGCTCGCATTATTCATAGCTTCAACCGCAGAGGTCTTTTTTTCCGTGTTCTTCCGTGGACTCCGTGGCTAAAAATCAATAACCCTGTGCCTGCATGGCCTCTACCACCCTCACCGCATCCACGGTCTCGCGCACATCATGTACCCGTATCACCGATGCACCTTTGAGCGCCGATATTGTGGCGACTGCGAGGCTGGCGGGCAAGCGTTCACTTACTTCCCGACCGGTAATCTGCCCCAGCATGGTCTTGCGGGACATGCCCACCAGCAGAGGGTAGCCCAGCACTCGCAACTGCTCCAGCGTGGCCAGCAGCTGCAGGTTATGCTCGAGGGTCTTGCCGAACCCGAAGCCCGGATCCAGCAGGATTTTCTCTGCCGGGATGCCGGCCGCCTCACATACCCTCACCCGATCCATCAGATAGGTCGCCACATCCCGAACCACGTGGCGGTATTCCGGATTTTGCTGCATGGTGCCCGGCGCACCCTTCATATGCATCACGCATACCGGCAAGCCGGCCTCCACGGCAGCATCGACGGCGCCTTCCCGCTCCAGGGCCCGCACATCATTGACCAGGCCTGCACCGAGGCGCGCGGTTTCCCGGATAACCGAGGGCGTGCTGGTGTCTACCGAAATAACCGTATCCACTTCACGGGCAATCGCCTCGACAACGGGACACACCCGGTCCAGCTCTTCCTGCTCGGATACCGGTGCCGCACCCGGACGCGTGGATTCGCCACCCACGTCCACGAATGCGGCGCCATCAGCGACCATCTCGCGGGCCCGCTGCACTGCCAGCTCAACCGAATTGTAGCGGCCACCATCGGAAAACGAGTCCGGCGTAACATTAACGATGCCCATGACATGGCAACGCCCCATGTCCAGTTCGCGCCCGGCGAATGTCATCTGCATAACACAACCTGCCTGATTGGATCTGAAAAGAAATAATACGGGAAAGAAAGGGCCTGACTGAAACAAAAACGCCGCCCTTGCGGGCGGCGTTCTCAGCTCCAGACTTACTGGCTGGCGATCAGTGCTCGCCGGCCGGCTGCCCGGCTGCACCCGTGTCGCGACCGTCATTATCGGACAGGGTGCCGGTTTCCGGCTGATCTATGGTGACACCACCGCCGGAACCATCCCCCCAGCCCTTGGGCGGACGCGGGGAACGACCTTCCATGATGTCATCAATCTGGAAGCGGTCGATGGTCTCGTACTTCATCAGCGCCTCTGCCATCAGGTCCAGCTTGTCCCGATTCTCCACCAGGATCTGCTTGGCCTTTTCATAGCAGGTATCAATGATGTTGCGCACTTCCTCATCGATACGCTGGGCGGTTTCCGGAGAGTAGACCGTATGGCTCTGACCAGCGCTGCGCCCCAGGAACGGCTCTTCGCTCTCGGTATCGTACTGCAGCGGGCCGAGCTTCTCGGACAAGCCCCACTTGGTCACCATGTTGCGGGCCAGCTGGGTGGCTCGCTCGATGTCGTTGGAGGCGCCGGTGGTTACACCCTCAAAGCCCAAGGTCAGTTCCTCAGCAATACGGCCACCGAACAGGCTGCAGATCGAGCTGATCAGGTAACGCTTGGAGTGACTGTACTTGTCCTCTTCCGGCAGGAACATGGTCACACCCAGGGCGCGGCCGCGGGGAATAATGCTCACCTTGTACACCGGGTCGTGCTCCGGCATCAGCCGGCCGACAATGGCGTGGCCAGACTCGTGGTAGGCCGTGTTGAGCTTTTCCTTCTCGTTCATGACCATGGACTTGCGCTCGGCGCCCATCATGATCTTGTCCTTGGCCAGCTCCAGCTCTTCCATGGTGACCAGGCGCTGGTTACGACGTGCCGCAAACAGGGCAGCCTCGTTCACCAGGTTGGCCAGGTCGGCACCGGAGAAGCCGGGCGTACCACGGGCAATCACCGCCGGGTCGATACCGTCTGCCAGGGGCACCTTCTTCAGGTGCACCTTGAGAATCTGCTCACGGCCAATGATATCCGGCAGGCTGACCACAACCTGGCGGTCGAAACGGCCGGGACGCAGCAGCGCCGGGTCCAGGACGTCCGGACGGTTGGTGGCGGCGATGACGATAACGCCTTCGTTGCCCTCAAAGCCGTCCATCTCGACCAGCAGCTGGTTCAGGGTCTGCTCGCGCTCGTCGTGACCACCGCCCATGCCGGCGCCACGATGGCGACCAACGGCGTCGATCTCGTCGATGAAGATGATGCAGGGGCTCTGCTTCTTGGCCTGCTCGAACATGTCACGCACCCGGGAGGCACCGACACCGACGAACATTTCCACGAAGTCAGAACCGGATATGGTGAAGAACGGCACCTTGGCCTCACCCGCGATGGCCTTGGCCAGCAGGGTCTTACCAGTACCCGGAGGACCTACCATCAGCACGCCCTTGGGAATGCGGCCACCAAGACGCTGGAACTTACTGGGGTCCCGCAGGAAGTCCACCAGCTCCTTCACGTCTTCTTTGGCTTCGTCACAACCTGCGACATCACCAAAGGTGGTCTTGATCTGGTCTTCGCTCATCAGGCGGGCCTTGGACTTGCCGAACGACATGGGGCCCTTGCCGCCACCGCCGCCCTGCATCTGGCGCATGAAGAACACGAACAGCGCGATGATGATCAGAATGGGGAACGCAGCCACCAGCAACTGGGTCCAGAGGCTCTGGCGCTCTGGCTCCTTGCCGATGATCTCGACATTATTGCTGAACAGATCGTCCATCAGGCGATTATCCGGAATCGGCGGCCGTACCGTGTCGAACCGGGAGCCGTCACTACGCTGCCCCTGAATGTGAAGTCCGTCGATGGTGACCTGGCGCACCTGGCCCTGCTCCACCATCTGGACGAATTCGGTATAGTTGACCTGCTGAGCGGTGGTCGTCGGAGAGAAATTCTGGAACACCATCAGCAGTACGGCTGCGATTATCAGCCACAAAACCAGATTTTTAGCCATATCGTTCAAGGATCATCACCTGTGAATTGCAGGGCAGCCGGGGCCTGAGCCACAGCGGCCTGTTATTGGTTACCTTACACCAATTGTACGTGCTACCACCAGAAACCGGTCATCCGCGAAAACCCTTGCACACCAGGTACACCTCACGGGACCGGGCGCGGGACGAATCCGGCTTGCGGCTGACCACTGACGAGAATGAACGCTTCATCTCCGCCAGCAGCGAATCAAACCCTTCCCCCTGAAACACCTTGGCGACAAACACGCCCCCGGGGCGCAATACCTGCGTGGCCATATCCAGCGCCAGCTCTACCAGCGCCATGGCCCGAGGGATATCTGCCGCCGGGTTACCACTCATGTTGGGGGCCATATCGGAAATCACAACATCCACCGGCCGATCACCCAGCACTGCCATGAGTTCATCGAACACCGACTGCTCGGTAAAATCCCCCTGCACAAAGTCCACACCGGCGACGGGATCCATGGGCAGGATGTCGCTGGCGACAACAACCCCCTTGTCACCCACTTTCTCCACTGCCACCTGGGTCCAGCCGCCAGGGGCTGCACCCAGATCCACAACGGTCTGGCCGGGGCGGAACAACTTGTCCTTCGAGTCCAGCTCGATCAGCTTGTAGCTGGCCCGGGAGCGATAACCGTCCTGCCTGGACTTCTTGACCCAGACATCGTCAAAATGTTCCTTCAACCAGCGATCACTGGATTTCGAGCGCGCCAATGTGCCTCCCGGTCGTGCTGTACGTGCAATCGCCCATCCAACGGACAGGCTTCTCTGTTATCATGCCGCGATTATACGGCCTCGGGGTCTGAATTTCTTCCGAGCGCCCTCTACTATCTTTTAATAGCCTTGATCAAGTGAGTTCATCATGAGCCTTTCGTCTGCCCAGCGTCGCGAATATCGCGCCATCGCCCACAACCTGAAGCCCATCATTATTATCGGCGACAAGGGCCTTTCCGAGGGCCTGATGCAGGAGCTGGACCGGGCCCTGGACGACCATGAGCTGATCAAGGTCAAGGTCGCCAGCAATGACCGGGAAGCACGCGCTGAAATCATCAACGAACTGTGTAGCCAGTCCGGTGCCGAACTGGTCCAGACCATCGGCAAGATTGCCATCGTGATGCGCCGCGCCAAACAGCCCAACCCCAAATTGAGCAACCTCTCGCGCTGAACGCCTCTTGACACTGGCACTGCCTGGAACCGATTTTTTCGCCACGGACGGCACGGACTCACACGGACAAAACCAGAAAACCGTCATCTAGCGACGCCACCGAAAATCCCCCGCCCCGGCAAAAACCGCCTATCCAAAAAGTAACATTGACGCTAGGATACGATTAAAAACCAACCAGACCTGTTCGAAGGATCGAAACCATGAACACCGCACTCCGGTTCCTGGCCGCTGCCGCTACCTCATCCATCCTTGCGTTCACCGCTGGCTGCAGCAGCTCCGACGACACTAACTTGGAAGCCGCCGGCCACATTACCCGCGCCGAAACCTACGCCGACCAGGGCCAGTACCGTTCCGCCATGCTGGAAGTCCGCAATGCCGTCCAGAAGGATCCGGGCAACGTGGACCACGTGCTGGTCCTGGCGGGTATCTATAACAGCATTGGCGCCGGAGAACAGGCCACCGACCTGCTGGAACCCTGGCAGGAGGACCACGGGGACCAGGTGGCCCTGCCCCTGGCCCGGGGCTATATCCTGCAAGGCAAGCACCTGTCTGCCCGCGAAGCCCTGGATGGTTTCCAGCCCCAGACCGATTCAGCACAACGGGAATACGATTACCTGACGGCCGAGAGCCAGCGCCTGGCGGGCAATACCGAGCAGGCCGTCAGCCAGCTACGCAGCCTCCAGGAAGTCCATCCCGCCGATGCCGAAATTACCGTGGCCCTGGCCAAGGCACTGCTGGCGAGCGGTGAGGCCGAGGCCGCTGTGAGCAGCCTGACCCAGTGGACCGAAGAAAACGGTGATAATGCCGAAGTGCTCTACCTGACTGGCCTGGCCCATTACCGCCTGGGAAATATTGACGAAAGCACCCAGGTACTGACCGATGCCACCGCGGCCGTTCCCACCTCGGACATCTTCCTGCCGGTGCGCCGCAGCATCCTTACCCTGCTCTCCCGAAGCCTGACCGAGCAGGGCCGCATCACCGAGGCCCAGGTTTACAACAAGATCCTGGCGGAAAACACCAGCTCCGATACCCGCGAGCGCGCTGAGTCTGCCCTCGAAGCCATTCTACGTGGCGACATGGATACAGCACGTACGACCCTCGAAGAACTGATACGCCAGAACCCCGACAATGAACAGGTCGCCCTTATGTTGGGCACACTTCGCCTGCAGGAAGGCGAAAGGGAAGAAGCGGAAAAACTGCTCGCTGGTAACATTGACGCAGAGACTACACCCACCCCGTTTCTTCGCGCAGCGACCATTGCCCAAATTGACAGTGGCAAGCGCGAGGAAGCGCTTCGAACGCTATCCCGCGCTATCGAGGCACGCCCCAAGGATGCAGAGCTACTGGCGATGCACGGCATTCTGGCCCTGTCCCTGGAAGACTATAAAGAAGCCGGTGTCGCCAGCCTGAGCAAAGCATTGGAACTGGACCGGTCCCGGTCGCGCTTGAGGTTGGCGCTGGCACGCCATTACATGACAGAGGAGCAGCAGGAACAGGCACTGGCACAGATGCGCGTTGCTTTCACTGAAACACCCACAGACTGGACTGTGACTCAGAGCTATCTGGCCTTGCTGATGTATACCGGCAAGGAAAAGGAAGCCGAGGAAGTGAAAGAGTCCTTAATCAACGGCTTCGCCGATGAACCACCGGGGCTACTGCTCGCCAGCCTGACAGAACTCCGCCTGGGAGACACCGAGA
>Ga0208301_1000205_pt1 | contig 21150 bp, 16 predicted proteins | sample 25BtaG_FD_184100 | JGI IMG/M metagenome (GOLD analysis project Ga0208301, IMG submission 184100) | Marine viral communities from Cariaco Basin, Caribbean Sea - 25B_WHOI_OMZ_CsCl (SPAdes) (version 2) | ecosystem: Environmental > Aquatic > Marine > Oceanic | place: Caribbean Sea: Cariaco Basin...
TGCCCGCCCCATCCCTCGTGGAGCCCGGTCAGGGAGCTCAGGTGCCTCCCCCGGAGGGCCTTGCCCTGGTGTTCTTTGGTTACCAGAGCTGCGGTACGGTGTGCCCGGTACAACTGACCAACCTCCTCACCCTGCAGCGCAGGCTGGCGAATGCGCCGGTCCACTTTGTGTTCGTGACCCTCGACCCGGAGCGGGACAGCCAGCAAAGGCTGGACCAGTTGATGGCGTCGCTGGGGCCGATGTTTGTGGCAGTCCGGCCGGAGTCAGGTGCGGCTGCGCGGCAGCTGGCCAGCGGTTATAACGACTATGCCCACAGGGTGGGCGGTGGTGAGGCCTACGAGCTGGACCATTCTGCCCACCTGCATGTTGTATCCAGCCGGGGGCGACGGGAATTGCTCTATACCACCCCCGACCTTGACCTTGATCGGGTTATTGACGACCTGACTCGTATACTCTCTGAGCAGCCTGCGAAGTCGCTGGCTGCCCACACGACGCCTGCACTGGAGTTGGCAAGCCAATGATGTCTGATACCCAATTTACCCGCCGGGACGCCCTCAGCAGTGACCGGCAAATGTTGTGGATACTGCTGGCCCATGTGCCTGTGGTCGGATTGTTGGTTCCCGTCGGTTATGGAACCCACGTGTTCGCTATCGTTGCTTCGGTGCTCGTTGGCCTGGTGGTGTCTGCCGCCTACGCATCAATCCGGGGTACCCGTGGCTTTTCGGTAGTGGCTGCCACGGCGCTGGTGGTGTTCTCGGCCATCATGATCCAGGCACAGATGGGCCGGATCGAAATGCACTTCCATATCTTCAGTGCCCTCGCCCTGGTGATGGTCTATCGGGACTGGCTGCCAATCCTTGTGGCAGCTGGCGTGATTGCTGTGCACCACTTGCTGCTCACGGCGCTGCAGCTGTCCGGTGTCAGTCTCGGCGGCATGCCGCTGATGATCTTCAACTACGGTTGCAGCTGGTCCATCGCCTTCCTGCACGCGGCATTCGTGGTCTTCGAAGCCGGAATCCTGGTGTTCTTTGCCCTGCGGCTGGGTCGCGAGCGGCAGGTGACCCACAGCATCATGGAACTGGTGGAACAATTCCGTCAGGACGGGGATCTGAGCGGGCGCCTGGATGAAAGCGCCGACGACACCGCCCGGGCCTTCAACAGCATGCTTGACCAGTTCTCGGGCCTCATCCGCGAAGTGAGCTCGCTATCGGCCCAGCTATCCAGCACGGCTGGCGCCCTGGATACCATGAGTGACCGCACAACCGCCATCCTTGGCGATCAGAATGACCGTCTCGGCCAGGCCGCCAGTGCCACCGAAGAGATGACAGCGACCGTTCATGATGTGGCCCGCAATACCCAGCAGGCCTCCGAGGCCTCTGCCGAGGCCTCCCGTTCAGCGAACGCCGGCACCAAGCGGGTGGGTGAGGCAGTTGCGCTGACTGATGCGACAGACCAGGCCCTGCAGTCCTCTGCCGAGGCAGTCAAAAGCCTGGTGGGTAATGTGGACAGTATTGGCCAGGTCGTCGGTGCCATTAATGACATTTCCGAGCAGACCAACCTGCTGGCGCTGAATGCCGCCATCGAGGCTGCCCGTGCCGGTGACCAGGGGCGTGGTTTCGCCGTGGTTGCCGATGAGGTGCGCAACCTGTCCCGACGCACCCAGGAATTCACCAGGGAGATCGGGGCCACGATCGATACCCTGTCTGCCGGTGCGGAGCAAGCCCTGGCCGCACTGGAAATGGGGCAGACCCGATCCCGGGAGACATCTCTTGCCATCCGGGCGACCGGAGAAGCCATCGACGCCATTCGCCAGGCCGTTACCCAGGTCACCGACCTGAGCATGCAGATCGCCTCGGCGACCGAGCAGCAGGCGGCTGCTTCAGTGCATATCAATGAGAGTGTGCAGGGAGTGGCCAGCCAGAACCAGGATGTGGTGGGGCAGGCCCAGGATGTGCGCAGGCTCGCTGCTGAGCTGGACCAGCTTGCGACCGGCATCAACCGTCTGATCGAGGGCTACCGGGCCTGAGCGCGGAATGATGGCTGGCACACGGTTTGAATGGGCTGGAGATGGTTTATATGGTAGTTTCCTGATAAAGATGATGCTCAACGGCCAATCGCCCGATACCTGGTAGCCTGACCCATGAACGTACTGATACTTGACGCGGATGTTCCCATGGCGGAACTGATGGAAACCCTCGTTTCCGGCCTGTTTTCCCGGGCCCGCGTTCACAGTTATCGTACCCTTGCCGAGGCCCGGGCCGATCTGGAGGAATTGCGTCCGGAGCTGGTGGTGTGTGATTGGGACTTGCCGGATGGTCGCGGCCTGGACCTGGTGCGGGCCGTCCGCCGCCTGGACCGGGAGGTGCCGGTGCTGATGGTGTCTGAGAAGGTGGACCGGGAGCGGGTACTGGCCGCCGGCCGGCTGCATATCCAGGGTTTTGTGCCGAAACCTTTTACGGCTACCGCGATGCAGGAGCGCCTCAAGACCTTGCTACCCACCGGGCAGCCCGGTGGTCCGGAAACGAGCTTTGAGGTCATGCTGCGCCGGGCCCGGGATACCCAGGCCTATCTGCCGGCGGAGCTGGATCCGGCCAGCGTCATGGCCCTGGTGGAGCGGGCCGGGGAACTGTCAGTGGGGGACCTTTCCGAGGCCTGGAAGGGCCAGCCTGCGGTAACCGCCCGTTTGCTGGACGTGGCGAACACCAGCGCCCTGCGCCGCTCAGGCGAGCCCTGTAGCAGCCTGCGGGAGGCTATTCGCATGTTGGGGATACGTATGAGCCTTAACCATGCGCTGGCGCTGGCCCTGGATATTTCCCACCGCCTGTCTGACCCTGCCCTGAAAAGCCTTGCCGAGGAGCAGGTCGCGAAAAGCTCGGAACTGGCAGAGCTGGCCAGCGGTATGGCCCGCAAGGTGGGAGTGGATGCCTCCCTGTGTTACACCGCCGGGCTGCTGCACCGGATTGGTGAGTTGGCGGTCATCAGTACCGCCCAACAGTTTATTGCCTCGGACGGCGCCCTCGATGACGACGATGTGGAGCGGGCCTTATACGAGTGGAGTGGTACATTGGGTAATGTGCTCAAGGTAGCCTGGCGGCTGCCGCTGCCGTTGCGCAACCTGATTGGTGCGGCCTATATGCTGCCCCGCGGCAGTGGCGAGCGGGACAAGGCGGTCATGCGGGCCGCGTGGCTGATGTGCAACTACATGCAGGAAAGTGACGAGTGTGATCGCCTGCTGGGGCGGCTTGGGCTGGATGTGGCCAGCGCGCGGGCGCCGGCCTGAGACAGGGGTTCGCCGGCGTAGCCTTTTGCCTCAGTGGGCTCCATCATCCGGGAAAAAGGTGCGCATACTGGCCTGCCAGGTGGCACTCAGCACCTGTTCCAGCGGAAGCTCCTTGACCTCGGCAATCTTCTCCGCCACGAAGGGCAGGTAGAAAGGCGCGTTCTCCCGGCCCCGGTAAGGCACTGGCGTAAGGAACGGCGAGTCGGTTTCCAGCAGGATTTGCTCGACAGGGGTCATGCGTACTATGTCTCGTACGTTTTCCGCCTTGTTAAACGTAGTTATGCCGTTGAAACCCAGACACCAGCCCTGGTCCAGTGCATAACGGGCCAGCCCAGGGCCGGATGTAAAGCTGTGGATGACGCCCCTGCGTTCCAGGGTGTCTTCGAATTCTGACAGGATCGCGATGGTGTCCTCGTCGGCTTCGCGACTGTGAATGACCACGGGCTTGCCCAGGTCAGCTGCAATCTGCAGCTGGCGCCGGAACACCTGACGCTGGACCTCCCGGTCAGCGTTATCGTAGAAATAGTCCAGCCCGATTTCACCCACGGCGACGATCTTGTCATCGGTCGCGTGTTCGCGGATTTCCGCCTCACAGGCATCCGAGTAGGCTTCCGCCTCATGGGGATGAACGCCCTGGGTGCCGTACAGCCAGGGATGCAACTGGCTGAGTGCCCGCACCTGTGCCAGGTTATCCGGGGAAACGGCGATGGTAATCACCCGCTCGATGTTGACACTACGCACCTTCTCAAGGGTCTCCTCCAGGGGACGGTCCTTGAGGTAATCCAGATGGCAGTGGGTTTCGATCAATGGCTGATCGAAAACCGGTATTTCTCGTCTCTTGCGACTCATAACTGCTAACCTGATCGTAAATAACGCAAGTTTATCATCAACCCGCGCGCCGCTTATATGTCGGTCCGGGTAATCACTGGTATAGGGGTGATCAATAACCCCGCCGCTGCGAGATTCTGCCCTGCATGTTTTCCACACCTTTCAACGAAACCTGGCTGTACGATCCCCGAAAACCCTCACTCCACGACTATCCCTCCGACATAGAGGATGACGGCGTACCGGCACTGCAGCCGAGTCTTGAGCTGATTGGTGAGCACCAGCGCCGGCTCTGGGCTAATGGTGAAAAAGCCTGCCTGATGGTGTTTCACGGGCTCGATGCCAGCGGCAAGGATAGCCTGGTACGCACCCTGGCCACCTATATGGATCCGGCGGGTTTCCATGCCTGGTCCTTCGGGCGGCCTAATGGTATCGAGGCAAAGCATGACTTTCTCTGGCGGGTCGTGCCCTATCTGCCCGCCCTTGGCGAGTTGGTGGCCTTCAACCGCAGTCACCATGAGGCGGTAATGGCAGAGCGGCTCTGGCCGGTGCGGGATGAAAGTCATTACAACTGGCAGGCCCGCTACAGTGCCATTCGTGCCTTCGAGCAGCACCTGGTGCAGGAAGGCACGACCGTACTGAAGGTCTGGCTGCACTTGTCAGAAGAAGAACACCGGCAGCGACTGATCAAGCGGCTGGACAAACCCCGCAAGCGCTGGAAGTTTGACCACTCGGATATTGAGGCCTGGAAACGGCGGCAGGAATACCTCGGTGTGGTGGAGGAGGCCATTGCCGCCACCCATACGCCGGAGGCACCCTGGTTGATTCTGCCGGGGGACCGCAAGCCGGTAGCCCGCGCATTGATGGCCAGAATCCTTGCGGAACAGCTGGAGGCCCTGGCGCCGGAGTACCCACAGGAAGACGACGAAGTACTTGAACAGTATCGGGAACTGCTTCGTAAGGATAGTTAACAGAGCAACGCGCTATCCTGCTACCAGGGTCCGCGCACAACCGGATGCAACAACACCATGATTGGATTTATCCAGAAAGTTCTGGTGGATATCATCCGCACGGAAGGCGGTGAAGAGGCCCTGGTGGCCATCGGCAGGAAAGCGGGCCTGGATGAAGTGCCCGACTACCGTATTGACCGGGATTACCCGGACGATGAGTGCCTGCGACTGCTGCAGGCGACGGGCGAGTATTTCGGCCTCGACGAAGACGCGCTTTACCGGCTCTATGCGGATCACTTTATCCGGGAGTCCCGGCAATTGTTCCCCATGTTCTACCAGATGGCGGGCTCGGCGCGGGCGTTCCTGGAGCGCCAGCCCCGTATCCACACAGTGCTGGCTTCAGGCCTGCGCAACGAGGAAAGCCGGGAACGGGTCCGTGACAAGTTCGAGATTGACCAGCAGGGCGATGACCTGCTGGTCACCTATCGCTCTCCCAATCGCCTGTGTGGCTTGTATGAAGCCCTTTTTAACCGGGTGTTGCAGGAGTTTGGCGAGACCGGGTTCATGAAGATCCTCGACTGTCAGAAGCGGGGGGCGGAAGCCTGCCGCTTCTGCCTGAAGGTGGAGGCACCCGGTGAGTGATTCTGAACGGCGGCTGCGGGCCCGGATCAACGAAATTGCCGACCAGCTCTGCCAGGCGATCGACGGTCGCTATGACTTCCACCTGAGTACCGATTCCGAAGACCTGGATGTGCAGAAGCTCTCCGTGCTGTCCAACTTTGTGCTGGAATCGGTGCGCCGTAATATCCGGGAGCTGGAACGCGCCCGGGACCAGCTGGAGGAAAAGGTACAGGAGCGTACAAGGCGGCTGGACCTGATTATCCAGGGCGCCAACGATGGTGTCTGGGAGTGGGATTTCGAAGAAGACCAACTGCAGGTCTCTGACCGTTGGCTGGCGATGTCGGGATGCCAGGAACTGGGGCACCGATTCAGGCCTTCAGAATGGGTCATGCGCATGCACCCGCAGGACCGGGGTCCGTTCAGCGAGGCCATGCTCAACCACGCGAATGGGCTGAGCGAGCGGTTCTCCTGTGAATTTCGGCTGCAGGATGGCCGTGGTGGCTACCGCTGGATGGTCGCCCGCGGCATTTGTGAGATGGATCCGGTGACCGGTTCCCCCCGCAGAATGTCTGGCACCCAGGCCGACATGACCGAACAGAAGTTCGTCGACAGCACCACGCGCCTGCCCAACGCTGAGTACCTGGACCTTGTGCTGCAGCAACGGTTAGCAGAAGGGAGCGGTCAGGTCGGACTGCTGGTGGTGGTGTTCTCCAATCTGGCCCTGGTTCGCGACTCGCTGACGCCGGCGGAGGAGCGGGCCTTGGTGCGGGAGGTACGCCAGCGCCTGCACCGCTGCCTGAGGCCCGGGGAACTGGTCGCACTGCTGGCGGATAACACCCCCGCTGTGCTGGTCCACGATGCGGATGAGGACGGGCTTCGCACCCGTGCCCGGGAATTGATGCAGCAGTTCGACGAGTCCCTGTTGCTGAATGAACGCCGGGTCTGGCTGTCCCTGGTGGTCGGGGCTATACCGGGTGAGGACGGCCGGTTCATTGGCTCAGCCGACATGCTGCAGGCCACACGCACCATGCTGCGGCGGGTCCGTAATGCGGCCACCGGCAGTTTCCTCGTCTACCAGGACGAGATGCGCCAGCGTAACCGGGAACGCCTGGATGCGGAGCAGAGCCTGCGCAGTGCCTTACGCCATGACTGGGTAGAGCCCTTTCTGCAGCCCCTGGTCAACTTGCAGACAGGTGAAGTGGACGCCTTCGAGGCACTCTGTCGGATTCGTCACCCGGACCTGGGGCTGATCTCCCCGGGCCTGTTTATTCCGGTAGCAGAGGAAACCGGACTGATCGGCGCGCTGTCCGACGCCATGCTGATCAAGACCCTGCCACTGATGAACGACCCGTTGCTGACCCAGGTCTATGGCGAACACTTTTCGGTGAGCCTCAACCTGTCCCCGGCGCAACTGCATGATCCTGCCATGGCGGACCACCTGATCCGGGAACTGCACAGGGCGGGCGTGGATCCTCGCCGGCTCAAGGTGGAAATCACCGAAACCGCGGTGATGGCCGATGCCAGTATCGCCATGGTGGTGATGAAAGAGCTGCGGCGGGCGGGTATCAGCGTGGCACTGGACGACTTCGGCGCCGGTTATTCATCCCTGGGCTATCTGCGTCAGTTGCCCCTGGACCAGCTCAAGATTGACCGGTCGCTGGTGTCCGGTATTGATTCAGACAGCGAGAAACGGGCGATCATGGAGATGATCCTGACCCTGTGCGAGCGACTCTCGCTCTCTGTGGTGGTGGAAGGCATCGAGAATGAGAGGGAGTTGAGCTGCCTGGTGGGCATGGGCGCTCATATCGGGCAGGGTTTCCTGTTCAGCCGTCCGCTACCCCGGGATGAGCTGGTTGCGCAGGTTCCCCGCCGCGGCATCCTTGCCCTGGCAGGGGGTCAATAACAGGAAGGCCCGGCCGGTAAGCGTCAGCGTCCGGCCAGGGCCGGCTGTCGGCGCTGGGCCGCCCAGGCCAGCGCCAACGCGGGAATGATCAGGACGGCGCTGATCATTGACAGCTGCAGGTTGGTCAGCGGTACCGGGCCACCTCCGGGGATAGCCAGCAACAGCCCGCCGATGATCAGTGCTGCCCGAATAGGCCACTGCATCATGCGGCTGGCGGCGAGGTTACCCACCCCGAGAATCCAGCCCTGCATGGAGCCGGCAATCAATACCACACCGGCCAGCGCCTGCAGGATGACCACCAGGATTTCGTTCCAGCTGCCCTGGAAGATCAGCGCCGGATTCAGTACGAACAGGAACGGAATAAAGTAGATCACGCTGCCCAGCCGCATGGCCTGCAGGCCGGTTTCCATTGCCCGTGAGCCCGCCACGGTTGCGGCGGCAAAGGCGCCCAGGGCGACCGGTGGGGTGATAAAGCTGAGCATGCCCCAGTACAGGATGAACAGGTGCACAGCCAGCGGATCCATGCCGCCGCCGTTGATCAGGGCCGGCGCCAGCGCCACGGCCAGGAAGATATAGGCAGCGGTTACGGTCATCCCAATGCCAAGGATGAAGCTGGTTACAGCCCCCATCATCAGCAGCACCAGGGTGTTGCCCCCCGCCAGGTAGATCAGGTCATTGGCAATGGTGCCGGATAGGCCAGTGACGGACAGTGCGCCTACCAGCAGACCCACACCGGCCAGGATGGCAATCAGCTCGGCAAACAGCTTGCCTGCTCCGCCGAAGAATTCCTTCAGGTCCTGCCAGCCCCAGCGCTGGTAGGGCAGCACCTGGTTGATGACCAGCAGCAGGGCAGTTGCGTAGAAGGGGGCCGTTGCCTCACGGCGCAGGAAGAACAGCATCCAGATCAACAGCACAAACACGAAGATAAAGTACCAGCCTTCCTTCAGGGTCTGACGCAGAGACGGCAGTTCGGCCGCCGGCAGCCCCTTGAGGTCGTGGCGCGCAGCGTAGGCGTCAATCTGGATAAACAGGCCCAGGAAATAGAGCACCGATGGCACCACGGCAGCCAGGGCGATGGTGCCATAGGGAATGTTCAGGAACGCAGCCATGATAAAGGCCGTGGCACCCATGACCGGTGGCATCAGTACGCCCCCGGTGGATGCGCAGGCCTCCACACCGGCGGCGTAGGATTTTCCGAAGCCAACCCGGCGCATGGCGGGGATGGATAGCACACCGGTGGTCATCACATTGGTGATCACGCTGCCGCTCATGGAGCCCATCAGGCCACTGGAGAATACGGCCACCTTGGCCGGACCGCCCCGCACATGGCCCAGGAGGGCAAAGGCGAGGTTGATAAAGAACTTGCCGCCGCCGGTTTTCTGCAGGGCGACGCCAAACAGCAGGAAGCCGATCACCAGGTTGGCAAAGGCCTGCAGGGGAATCCCCATGATGCCTTCACGGCTCATGGCCAGGTAGATAGCCGTCTGGTCCGGTGTTGAGGGGAAGCCCTGGATCGGCCCGGGTACCTTATCGGCAAAGATGGGGTAGATGCTCGCCAGCCCGACGATCACCGCAATGGGCAGCCCGCCGGCGCGGCGGATGGCCTCCACCACAATCACCCAGAACAGGAAGCTCATGGTGACCGCGTAGTCCGGCGCCGCATACTCCCAGCCCCGGTCAAGGATCTGCTCGGCGTTATAGACAAAGAATCCGCAAATACCTGCAGCGGCGAGGAACAGCAGGATATCGTACCAGGGCACCTTGTGGCGGCTGGCAAAGCGGTTCATGGGCCAGAGCACGAACACCAGTGGCAGCATCAGCGCCACCACCATATAGAAAAACTGGCTCTCGACCTGGGTCACCAGGTTGATGAGCTGGAGGTTGAACAGGTAATCGATGGTAAACAGGGTCAGGGCCAGGGTGGCCAGGCGTGGCAGCCAGGGCCAGAGGCCTGGCAGGTCACGAACACCGGAAATATTCTCCGGTTTTTTCTCATCGATGGGCGATTGCGTCATGGTGCTGGAAACCCGGTATTACGGATGAACGCAGCGGTGGCCGAGACCACCGCTGCGGGTTCGGGGTTCGGCTTAACGGAATACCGGGTTCATGCCGGCTTCTTCCAGGGCTGCGGCCCGGGCTTCCATCCAGCCTGCCTTGAATTCGTCCTCATCCGAGGGCGTATCGCCGGCGGTGTACTCATCCCAGGTATCCAGCAGGATCTGCTGACGCTTGACCAGCATGTCCTGGTGGGCCTGCATTTCGTCGGTCCAGTGTCCGATTTCCTTGTAGTACTCCACAACGGCATTGTGGAACGGAACCACCCACTGCATGTTCTGGTTCTCCAGGGCATAGCCGGCGTTGCCCGGGGCGGCATCCTTGTACTTGTCATAGTCCTCGGTAAAGACCTTCACCAGGCTCTTGACCAGTGTGTCATCCGTATCGGCGTTGGCGACCACGATGGGATACGGGTAGCTGGAACCAATCCAGGGATCATCCTTGCTGATGCCGGCGCCGGAGGTCACCTTGTGGGGCTGGAAGTAAGGCGCTACTTCGTTCAGGCGCTGCCAGCCTTCCTTGTCTTCCGGGTCCAGGGTCAGCCAGGTGATCCCGCGGGGGCTGGCCGCCAGTTGCTGGGGTCCGCCCGCCACGGAGACCGTAAACGCGGTGTCGGTCTGGTTGGCGATGATGCCCTCAAAGGCGCGGCCGTAGCCTGGGAACTCCACCCGCTCCACGTCATCCCAGGTCAGGTCACCAAAGGCCAGCATCGCCTCGGTGCCCAGGTTGAGGGCATCGTCGCCCCGGATCCAGGAAATACGCTTGCCCTTGAGGTCATAGGGGGTTTCTACACCGATGTCACCGGCCACGGCAATGCTCAGGCCAAAGCTGGCGATGGAGGTGGTGATCACCCGGATCGGCTGGGGGCCCCAGTTTTCACCCGCAAACATCAGTACACCCTCGGCGCCGTAGTAGGCGGCAATGCCGCAGGCACATACCGGTACCCGGTCGGTTTTCAGGGGGGTCATGCGGGAGACATCGTTCTCCCCGGGCAGGATGCGCAGGGATACCCCGTATTCATTCTGCAGCAGGTTACCGATCGAGACCATCTGGGCGTAACCGGCGGAACTGGTGCCATAGGCGGTCATGCCCAGGGTGTTGGGCAGGTCAACACCTTCGGCGCTGAGTGCGGCCACGGGAGCGGAGGCGAGTGCAAGGGCCATGACGGACCTTTTCAGGTTGAACATCGCGTTGTCCTCTTGTCTTTGTTGTATTTGTGGTTGCAGGTTCCGCAGGGCGGAACAAAATTCTGTTTAAGTATAAATACCTTAGTCAGTCATGGTTCAGACTGTCAATTAAAAATAGAACAAGCGCTCGATGTTGTCAGGTCTGGCTTCAGGAAGATTTATCGATCTTGCGGGCAATGTTGCTGCAAAGTGTATGAACGAAGCCGATATCGCGATTCGAAAGCAGGGGCAGCTTTTCGAAAACCCATTGGTACAGTTTGCCGTCGGCAGGGGTATCCATTGCGGGCAGCAGTGATTCCAGGCGTTCCTTGAGCGCACCTAACCGGGCCGCATCGGATTCGTGCATACCTGGCTGGTCAGGGCCTGGTGTCCTGGCCGAAGATAGTTCCCAGGTGTACAGCATGACCGACTGGGCCAGGTTCAGGGACGGGTAACTCACGGCCATGGGAATTCCGGTCAGCAGGTCGCAGCAGGCCAGCTCGTCATTGGACAGCCCCCGGTCTTCCCGTCCGAACACCAGTGCTGCGGTGGCAACGGAATGCCCCTTGTTTGCGATCACCCCGGCCAGCTCGCCGGGCGTGTGCCAGTCCGATCGGCCATGACGGGGCTTGGCGGAGGTGCCGATCAGCAATTCCGCGGAGTTTCGGACTGACTCAAGATCAGGGAAAATGCGCGCGCTATCCAGGATATGGTCGCTGCCGTGGGCCAGCCAGTGGGCCTCGGGCCGGGTGTGCAGGTCCGAGTTGACCAGCCACAGCTGGCTGAACCCCATGGTACACAAGGCACGCGCGGCGGCACCGACGTTTTCGGGCACCTTGGGCTCTACCAGAACAAAGGCCAGTTGCATGACATTACCTCCGCAGCGGAGTTTACACGACACAGACACGGCTGTTTACCAGCGTTGGCGACAGCTCAATGACTGGCTCACCGACCATCGTGGTTTCTGGCAACCCGCGCCCTTTATGGAGCCGCAGCCGGAGTGGGTCGGAAAGAATCCTGACCTGGCCAGTTGGCTTGGGCAGCTTGGCGGGGAGGACTGCGAGCGCTTCGAGAACAGCCCGGGCGAGCTGGCCACCCATGTGCAGCAGTGGCTTCCGGGCGCGGCTGACTATGGACGACTGACTAACGTTACCGACTTGCGGCCCGCTCCGGCCACTGTGGCAGCCGCCACCCTGGCCGAGCGCGATGCCACCGATATGCCCGGGCGCAAGCGGTTACAGGCTGGGACGTTGTGTGCGGCACTGTCGCCCCTGAGGCATCCGGTCCTGGACTGGTGTTGTGGCAAGGGCCACCTTTCCCGGACCCTATTCCGACACAGTGGATTGCCGGTGACCGGGTATGAGTGGAACCCGGCCCTGGTGGAGGATGGAAATCGCCTGGCTCGCCATTTCGGGGATGCGGTGACGATTCGACAGCAGGATGTTCTCCAGCAGGACCTGTGCTGGCCAGACCAGGTCCACGGTACCGCCCTGCATGCCTGCGGGGACCTGCACCGAAAACTGATCCGGGATGGTGCCCGGCAGGGGCAGCCGCGTCTGAGCTTCTCCCCATGTTGCTATCACCTGACCGAACAGGACGACTACCAGCCCCTGTCGGCGAGGGCCGGTAGTGCACATCCCGCCCTGGGCCTGTCCCGTCACGAGCTTCGGCTGGCAGTGCAGGAAACCGTGACAGCACCGTTGCGGGTCAGGGAACAGACCGAACGGGCAAGGCAATGGCGTCTGGGATTCGATGGTTTGCAACGGGCAATACGGGGTGAAGACAGCTATCTGCCGCTGCCGCCGCATCCGTCGCGGCTGCTGCATGAGGGGTTTGAAGCCTTCGCCCGCTGGGCAGCGGCCCGGAAGGTGCTGGCGCTACCGGCACAGGTGGACTGGAGTCACTGGGAAGGTTTTGGCGCAGCGCGTTTAAGGCAGGTTCGACGGTATGAGCTGATTCGCCATCTATTCCGTCGTCCACTGGAGCTCTGGCTTGTGTTCGATTACGCCCTGTATCTTGAAGAGGCAGGTTACCAGGTCCGGGTTGGGGCCTTCTGCGAACGTTCGCTGACCCCCCGCAACCTGCTGGTAGACGCGGTCAGGGGCTGAAACGAAGAAAGGCGCCCGCAGGCGCCTTTCCCGTTTTGTCCGAGGTACCGTCGATCAGCGACGAACCTGCAGACGGGCTTCTACCCGACGGTTGCGGGCACGGCCACCAGAGGTTTCGTTGGTGGCGACCGGCTCGGCTTCACCGTAACCCACCGGCGTCACACGATTGACGTCGATGCCATACATCTCAACCAGGCGATCAGCCACGGCTTCGGCACGACGCTGGGACAGCTGCTGGTTATAGTCAGCAGCGCCCGTGCTGTCGGTGTGACCAGCGATTTCCACGGACACTTCCTGGTCTTCCTTCATGGCATCAGCCACTTCGCGGATATCGTCGTCATACTCAGAGCCGATTTCCGCGCTGTTCACTGGGAAGGTGATGTACAGGGTGATGGTGTCGATAGTGACCACTTCACAGCCGGTTTCATCAACTTCGGTACCACGGGCGGTGCCAGGGCACTCGTCCAGGCGGTCCACTACGCCATCGCCGTCGCTGTCCAGTTCGCAACCATTGCTGTCAACGGCGGCGCCGGCGACGGTATTGGGGCACTGGTCACGGTTATCGGGAACGCCGTCGCCATCGGCATCCGGCTCAGGTGCGGGGGCTGGAGCCGGCTCGGGCTCAGGCTCGCTGGTACCACGGCTGAAGGCCAGGCTGATACCGGCGCTGACCTGGGCGTCGAATGTGCTCTCGTCAATACCGTGGAAGGCGCGTACGTCACCACGCAGGGACACCAGGTCAGTGACGTTGTAACGCAGACCACCGCCCAGGTTGACGCGAGTTTCATCGTGCTCGGTACCGGGTGTGGTTACGGTGCCGCCGTCAAAGTCGGCATGGCCAACACCGGCCGCGAGGTATGGGTTAAGCTTGTCGCTCTGGCTGCCGAAGTAGTACAGGCCGTCTACCCGCATTTCTTCGAAGTCCACATCGCCATTGGTGTATTTGCGGTCCGGCTCAGAGCGGGAGTACACCGCTTCCACAGCCCACTGGGGAAGGAACCGGTATTCCAGGCCGAAACCGTAGGTGGCTTCCTCGTCCAGGTCGCGCTTGTCACCGAAGTACTGGTAACCGGCGAACGGGTTGAGATAGACCGTCTGAATATCGTCGTCGGCGAGTGCCGGGGTACTGATCGCAGCGGCCAGCAAGGCCACTCCGAATGGACGAATTGTTTTCATTGCTGTTCCTCTTTCCATGGCATGTGAAAGCGCCTTAATCCCGGCGCCTGAAACAAGTTAAGTTTCGTAAGCTTGCGAATACAAGGGAAAATTACCGAAGTTTCGGAATCTACGAACCTTCAGGGCTAGTGATTAGCCTACGCTGAAAAATGTGACATGGGTCTCAAAGTATTGATTTTCTGGAGCTTATTTTTCAGGGCTTGCGGTACTCGACCCGTTCGACACAGCCGTTCCTGAAATAAACGTAAGTCAGCTCGTAGAGTGCGCCGTAATACTTGGTCTGGTAGACCCAGGTTTCCTGGGGGGTGGGGTAGACCTCGGAAGTGCGGCCGAAGGCTTGCTGCACCTGCTCTCGCGTCATCCCGGGGACGACCTGGTTGCGGGCCAGGTAGGTGCGCAGGTTGGTGGAGTTAATGAAACGGCAGGTATCCTCCTCAGCGGCTTCGGTCTCTTCTTCCTCGGCAGGAATCGGACCGGGCCTGTCGTCGTAGTCAGGCAGGTTGTCGGCCAGGCTACCGCCGACCCGGGTGTCGCGGACTTCCACCCGCTCGGAGCCAGGGCCGCAGGGCTGGTCGGAGAACTGTACACCGTCAGGACCTTCACATCGGTAAATGCTTGAATCCGCAGAGGTGATGCTGGAGAGGAACGTCATCAGCGCGACCGCCACCACGGCGGTTATGGCGGGCAAAGAGTGAGCGTTGGGGCAACCGGCCATCCAGGTTTCCTTACAGGTTACGCATCTGTCACGGGCCGAAAATACAGGTGCGCGCTCTTCTTGCTGAACGTCAGTGTGCGGCCCTCGTCAAAGCGTACATCAAAGGCGGTATCGGTTTCCGCCATTACCGTACCCGGGCCAAAAATGGCGTGGCTGAGGCGATGGCTGGCCCAGACCGGTGAATTGCCGGTGGTGCGGGCAGCGGACTCCCCCTGGAGGGTGATACCAGCGCGGTCAGCGTAGCGCTGGGCGACGTTGGTCAGGGGCTGGCCTGCCTGGTAGTGATCGGTATCCCGATCGATAGAACCTTCCCGTTGGTCCAGCCAGCGCCCGAACTGTTCGCTCAAGGGGAAACAGAGCTCGTCGACAAACCGGCTTGGTGCCTGATCGGCATCGATGGCCGGTCTTGGCCCCCCAGGCCGGGTGATCAGGTGCAGCTCCCGCCGGGTGCGGGTAACGGCCACGTAGAGCAGGCGCCGTTCACTTTCCATGAAAGCCTTCAGGTCATCCTGCTGCCGGGGGCTGTAGGGCAGGTATTTCTCCTGCAGCCCCGGGATGATTACCCGCGACCATTCCAGGCCCTTGGTTCGGTGGATGGTCGAGAGCAGTACGCCGCCAGCTGGTTTGGCGGTGTCATCCTGCTTTTCCAGGGCCTGACGACGCAGATTCTGAAGATGCGCCAGGGCTTCTGCCGGGGACACGTCCAGTGTTGCCAGGTAATCCCGGAATCCCAGCACGGTATCGATACGCTCGTTGGCCGACTCATGGGTCAGGGCCAGGCTGCGTATGCCCTCAAACAGGTCGGTTTGCTCGGCATACCGTTTCAGCAGGCTGGCCACCGGGCCGGAGTAACCTTCCAGCGCTGTCAGGGCCTCACCCAGGCGGCGGAGCTTTCGGGCGGGCAGGGGCCCGAGAGCCGACTCTTCCAGGCTTTGCAGGCAGCGGCCCCAACCGGACTCAAAGCCGGCCAGCATCCGTGCCATATTGCCCAGCTCCTGTTCCTTGAGGCCGACATGGGGGAATCGCAGCAGCTGGCGAGCAGCCTCCAGGCGATCTTCTAGGGTCATGCGAGGAAGCTGCCCGGTGACCACCTGAAGAAGGCTGGTCACCGCCTCTACCTCCCGGCTGAACAGGGCGCCCTTGCCCGCGCCGATGCGATAGGGAATCTGCCGGGCCAGCAGGCGCAGCTCAATGGCGACACTCTGACTCCAGACCCGGAACAGGATCGCGGTCTGCTGCTGTTCCGGTTCAGGCAGTGCTTCCAGCAACTTCACCACGATATTGCTGTCCTGGTCACTCTCGTGCAGATGTACCTGAGTGGCGGGTGTTGAAGCATGGGAGTGACACAGCACATCGTTACGACCGTGGTTATGGGTAATCAGGTGGTTAGCCAGCAGTGCCACCCGGTGCCCGTAGCGAAAACTGTAGCTGAGGGTTTGCTGCAACGGTTCGTCGAACTCCTCCCGGAACCGGCTCAGGATAAATTCCGGCCGGGCCCCCCGGAATTCGTAGATGGTCTGGTCAGGGTCGCCTACCACGGTTACTTTCGCGCGGTCCCCGGCCACATAGCGTAGCAGCAGGTGCTGGATTTCATTGGTGTCCTGGTATTCGTCCACCAGCACCAGGTCCATCTTGTTACCCACCAGCCGCTGCAGGGCCGTGTTCTGGTGAATGGCCATCACCGGCTCATAGAGCATGTCAGCGTAGGTGATCTGGCTGCGGGCCTTGCGCCACTGTTCGAAGGCGTGGAACAGGTCGATCAGGTAACGGTGGCGATCGCTGTAACCGAGCTCTTCGAACACCACGTCCACCGGGGTCAGGGTGGTTTTTACCAGGTCGATGAAACCGGTGGCGGTTTCCACATAATCCTTCTTGTTGCGGCGAATCTCGTCCGCCAGGTCTTCCGGTGCCAGTTGGCGAGTCAGCAGCCAGGCCTGGTAGCTCACTTCCTGTTCGGTAAGGATTTTCTCGGAGAAGGCCGGCAGGTAACCTTCCTGCACGAAGCGCCGGTACAGGCGAAGCCCCATGGCGTGGTAGGTGCGCACCTCCGGCAGCGCCAAGCCCAGGTCACGGGTGACGTCCCGCAGCTTGCGTTCGAAGTCCACCCGGGCGCTACGGTTGAACATCAGCACCAGCATACGGCGCGGGTCGTGGCCCTGCTGCAGCAGCCAGCGCAAGCGCCAGGCGAGGGTCGTGGTCTTGCCACTGCCGGCAACAGCGGTGATCAATGCATGCTCGTGGCCGGCAGTGATGATCTCGCATTGTTCGTCGGTGAGGAAGTCGGGGAGCGGGCTGGTCATGGCGCCATTGTAAAGGAGCGAGGGACAAATCCCGAATGGTTCTCGCCAGTGCCGGGGCACTGACACACTGCCAGTGGTACTTCATAATGACCGCAACATTCAGACAAGGAGCGATTCCATGGCACAGGCGCAGGATGAGTCCATCAACGTACTGGGCGAACCGCTGGAAGACTGCGGCACCGACCCGGTGACCGGTTTCTTCCGGGATGGCTGCTGTAATACCGGTCCCGAAGACTTCGGCAGTCACACGGTTTGTGCCGTCGTCACCGATGAGTTCCTGGCATTCTCCCGCAGCCGGGGCAACGACCTGAGCACGCCGCGACCGGAGTTTGGGTTTCCGGGGCTGCGCCCTGGCGATGGCTGGTGCCTGTGTGCCGCCCGCTGGCGGGAAGCCCTGGAGGCCGGTTGCGCTCCCCGGGTCCGGTTGAAGGCCACCCACCGCGCGGCGCTGGATATCTGTGACCTGGCGGACCTGAAGCGGCATTCGGTGGATCTGAACTAGTGAACGAAGGCAGCTGGCAGGCCCTGTCGCAGCGACTGTCGGCCCGGGGGGAGCGGCGCCTGGTGCTGGTGGAAGGCGCCCGCGAGCAGGCCCTGGCCCTGGTAAACAAGGTGATGTCAGAACTGGCCCCGTCAGGTGGTTTGTGGGTTGGTGAGCCGGCAGACTTGCCCCACCCCGCACTCACCGCGATTTCGGCCAACCAGGCCCGGCAGCACCTGGGCACTGAAAACCCGGTGCTGGTCTGGGATGGCTGGCACGGGAACCCGCCGGATTCGCTGGCGGCGCTCAGCGGCACCCTGCAGGCAGGCGGTTTGTGGTTCTGGCTGATGCCGGAACTTGCCGAGTGGGATACCTTCGCCGACCCCGACTATGCCCGGATGGGGTTGCCTGCCGAAGGGCAGCATCCCTTCATGGCCCGGATGGCCAGGATATTGGCGGAGGATTCGTCCGTTATCCGCCTTGAGGCCAATGGTGATGGCGCGCCCCCGCTCTTGCCAGTTGATGACGTGGCTATCGAGCCGTTTCGCCCGGCGGCCACGTCGGACCAGGAGCGGGCCATCGAACACATCCTCCACACCGGTCAGGGCCGCCGCCGGCGCCCCCTGGTGATCACCGCAGACCGTGGGCGGGGCAAGTCCGCAGCGCTGGGTATTGCCGCCGTGCGACTCTTGCAGGGCGGCCGCCACCGGATCCTGGTGGTGTCTCCCCGCAAGGAAAATGTCTCCACACTGTTCAGGCATGCTGCAGCGGAGGCTGGCCACGACTATACGGGTCAGACATTGCTCGAATTGAGTTCCGGCGAAACGCTGCAGTGGCTCCCGGTGGATGAGCTGCTGGCCCGCAGGCCGGAAGCAGAACTGGTCATGGTGGACGAAGCCGCCGCCATCCCGGCGCCGCTACTCCGGCAAATCCTGCTGGGCTGGCCGAGAGTGGTGTTTGCTTCCACCGTTCACGGCTATGAAGGCTCCGGTCGGGGCTTCAATCTCCGTTTCCGGGCGGTGCTGGACCGGGAAACACCTCACTGGCAGGGGCTGACCATGGAGCAGCCGGTTCGTTGGTCATCGTCCGACCCCCTCGAGACTCTGGTAAACCACCTTTTCCTGCTGGATGCCTCCGCCGTGGGCCCGGTACACCACGATGAGGTCGTGATCGAAAAATGGCGTCCGGCAGAAGCAAGCGAACAGGACCTCTCCAACGCCTTCGGCCTGCTGGTGGACGCTCACTATCGCACCACCCCCGGCGACCTGCGCCAATGGATGGACGATCCGGGTGCGGTCACCCTGGTTGCCCGGCAAGGGGCCGATATTGTCGGTGTGCTCTGGGCCACGGTGGAGGGGGGGCTGGACACAGAGTTGGCGCAAAAGGTCATGCGGGGGGAGCGACGGCTCAAGGGTCATTTGTTACCGCAGTCACTCGCGAATCATGGTGGTGATGCCGAAGCAGCGACACTGCGGATGCTGAGGGTGGTCCGTGTCGCGGTCCATGACCAATGCCGCCGCCGTGGTCTGGGCCGGGAGCTTCTCGAGTATGCCGCCAGGGAGGCGAGGGAGTTGCAACTGGATGCGGTCGGCACCAGCTATGGCGCCTCAACTGAACTGTTGCGCTTCTGGCGTTCCGCCGCCTTCAAAACCGTTCGCCTTGGCATTAGTCGTGAGGCCAGCTCCGGAGAATATGCGGTGCAGATGCTTCAGGGTCTGACAGACCGTGGCGTGGCTGCACAGCAGCGGCTTTCGAGGCGTTTCTCGGAGCAGTGGCCAGTCATGCTGCCGGTTGTGTGGCCGTCATTGTCGCCAGAGCTTGTTCTGGCCATCACATCTGCTCTGCCACCGGCGCCGCCACTGACAGAGCAGGAGCGTATTGAGCTGGAGGCTTTTGCTCATGGGCATCGCGGGTTTGAGCTGACCTTGGCGGCACTTCGGCGCCTGACACTGCAAGCCGGGTTGGCGGCGCGCCTGTTATCGTCGGAACAGGCTTCGCTCTGGGTGGCCAGTGTGTTTCAGAGCCGCACCTGGCCAGACCTACGAATTCAAGGGTTATGCCAGGGACAGCGGGATGGGGAATCCCGGGTGCGCAAGCAGACTGCTTCGATGCTTTCTGAATAAGCGAACTACGATGCCAATATAGCGGCCGAATCGAGGCGCCATAGATCGGCCGCTTTGGTCGCAAAGCGAACATTCGAAGTGGTGCCCAGAGCGCCATCTTCCAGCCGTAAAAGGCCAGGGATTTCGTTGAGACCGAAACCCAGCTACTGCGCCGTTTTCACAAACTTCAGCCTATCAAACTCGCCAGTTACTACGCGTCTGTTAAGTAAAAGTATTTGAAGGCTTCTCGATCACTCTACCTTTAGATTTTGCTGGTATTGCAGCATTTGCTCCATCATCAGCTGCATTTGATCCATGCGCTCCTGCATCATCTGAATTTGTTGCTCGTTAGACAGACTACCACCATTCTTTGATTTACCGCCGCCGTTCATCATGTGCTGACCTCCCATCATGCCGTTTTGTCCACGCATCATGCCGGGGCCCATCATACCGTGATGCATAAAACCCATTTGCTCTTGCATCGCCTCCCTGTGTTCTCGCATCAATCGTTGCCGTTCTTGCGGTGAAGCTTCATCAGGAATGCGTTGCATCAGCTGGTTCATGTGAGACCAGTTCTGGTGCATCTGTTGCATTTGCTCCTGATCCATCATCATGCCAGGACCATGCCCTTGCCATGAGCCTTGATCACCATGCGCTAGCACGAATGCAGGAAAAACCAACAACGCAGCGGTTGCTGTAAGTCCTTTAAATGAAATCATAAAGTTTACCCTCGAAATAAAATTAGACGTCCACATCATCGCACTTATCATTGTAGATCTTTATCCAGACAAACGCCGATTTTGACGACTACTAGTGTAGATTAGTTATTGACCCTGTAGTGGCTACAGGGTTTTAAATTGCATCATTTGTACGAAAACCGGAGCCGAGAAAATGAGCAAACCCTGCAATGGGCAGTGTGGTAGTGAAGACTCTGTCGTAGATGACAAGTTTCAGGGACGCGCCACCGCCGAAACAGGTAGCCAGCTAAGCACCTACAAAATACCAAAAATGGATTGTCCCTCGGAAGAGCGAATGATTCGAATGGCACTGACTGGCGTTGAAAACATTCAGTCGCTGTCATTCGATTTATCGGGTCGTACATTGGAAATTATCCACCATGGAGAAACCGGTCCTATTACCAGCAAACTGGAAAACCTGGGCCTGGGTGCTTCCTTGCAGCGGACAGAAGACGCCAGCGCTGAATCCGTCAGAGCGGCTGAATCTTCTAAGGCCAACGAAAGCGAAGAATCCGGCACTTTATGGATACTGCTGGCAATCAACGGCCTGATGTTTCTGGTCGAGATGACGATGGGCCTGATCGCCCAGTCCGCTGGCCTGATTGCAGACTCGCTAGACATGCTTGCCGATGCCGCCGTCTACGGTCTCGCACTTTACGCCGTTGGGCACGGCATCAAAATGCAGGTCAGAGCGGCCCATGTGGCAGGCATCCTCCAGCTTATCCTTGCCG
>Ga0208301_1000207_pt1 | contig 21114 bp, 15 predicted proteins | sample 25BtaG_FD_184100 | JGI IMG/M metagenome (GOLD analysis project Ga0208301, IMG submission 184100) | Marine viral communities from Cariaco Basin, Caribbean Sea - 25B_WHOI_OMZ_CsCl (SPAdes) (version 2) | ecosystem: Environmental > Aquatic > Marine > Oceanic | place: Caribbean Sea: Cariaco Basin...
AGGGACCACGAGCAGTGATCCCGGAGATCCTGGCGACCCCGGTGATCCCGGTGACCCTGGAGGCCCCGGTAACCCGGGTGGCGATGACGAGCCCATGCCGGAGGCCGGTGACTTCGTGACTTTCGAGTCTGGCCATGTCCGGCCAATGGCGCTGTCATCCGACGGCAATCGCCTGTATGTGGTGAACACGCCCGATAATACCGTCCAGGTGTTCGATGTTTCCGGGGAAACCCCCACGCCTGTGGAAACCATTCCTGTGGGAATGGAGCCGGTTGCGGTCAATCTACGGAATGACGGTGAGCTGTGGGTGGTCAACCACCTGTCGGACAGTGTGAGTGTCGTAGATGTGTCAAGATCCCCGGCCCGTATTCGCAATACCCTGCTGGTAGGCGATGAGCCAAGGGACATTGTCTTTGCCGGTGACAACGACAAGTGGGCGTTCATCACGGCTGCCCACCGCGGCCAGAACGTGCCCTTCGACCCGCAACTGACTACTCCCGGTGTTGGCCGGGCTGACGTCTGGGTATTCGATACCAACAATCCGGGCTTTCAGCTTGGTGGCGAGCCTGTGACCATCCTGAATATGTTCGGTGACACCCTCAGAGGACTGGCTCGCAGCCCGGATGGCAGCAAGGTATACACCGCCGTGTTCAACTCGGGTAACCAGACCACCGTGCTGGACGAGGAAATTCCTGACGGTGGCCTCGATAAGCCCGGTCCCAACCGCGCGGCCGATGGCACCGAGCAGCCTCGTACCGGTCTGATTGTGCAATACGACGGCCGTAACTGGATGGGCCCGGGTGATCCTGTACGTGGTGAGGCGCCCCGGTCGTGGAACGAGTACGTCAAGCTGGAGCTGCCTGACTACGACGTTTTCGAGATCGACACCTCCGGTTCCGTGCCCAGGGTGGCGTCCAGGACATCAGGGGTGGGTACCACCCTGTTCAACCTGGTGGTTAACCCCGGCAACGGCAAGGTCTACGTATCCAACCAGGAAGCGAATAACCTGACCCGCTTCGAGGGGCCCGGCCTGAATGCCACCACCGTTAACGGTAACTTCGTACAGAGCCGGATTACCGTGGTGGATGGCAATAACGTACAGTCCCGCCACCTGAACAAGCATATCGACTACACCACTGAACTGGGTACTGCGTCCGAGAAGGAGAGGGCGGTAGCGACCCCGCTGCAGATGGCGGTGTCTTCCGACGGTAACGAACTGTTCACGGCTGCCATGGGCTCCAGCAAGCTGGTGCGCTATGACACCCGCGCGCTGGAGAGCGACAGCTTCCAGCCCAACACTGAGGACCAGTTGGTCGTCAGCGGTGGTGGTGCAACGGGTGTGGTCCTGGATGAAGCCCGCAGGCGCGCCTTTGTGACAACCCGCTTCGACAACGGGGTGTCGGTGGTTGATGTGGAAGGTGGGATGAGCGAGCTTGCCCACGTTACCATGGCGAACCCGGAGCCGCAGAAGGTCGTGGAGGGTCGTCGCTTCCTCTACGATGCCACCTACACTTCCAGCCGCGGTGATTCGTCCTGCGCCGGGTGCCATATGTTCGGTGATATGGATCACCTGGCCTGGGACCTGGGTAATCCGGATATTGCTTCCGAGGACAACCCCAACGCCTATAATGACAACGTCCCGGCAATTGGGCGTAACCTGACCTTCCATGCCATGAAGGGCCCCATGGCGACCCAAAGCCTGCGAGGCCTCAAGGGAAATGGACCGCTGCACTGGCGGGGTGACCGCACCGGTGAGAACCGTAGCCGTGGCGAGAGCCTGGAACTGGCTGCTTTCAAGGAGTTCAACGAGGCTATTACCGGCTTGCTGCGTCGTGAGACTGAACTGAGCGATGCAGAAATGACCCGGTTTGCTGAATTTGCCCTGGAACTGACTTACCCGCCCAACCCAATCGCAGCGCTGGATAATAGCCTCAGCCCGCAGTTGCAGGAAGCGCTGGAGATCTACAACACGGTCAACTCAGATTTCGTGACCAACTGTAACGGCTGTCACGTTCTGGATCCGGACCGTGGCATGTTCGGTACCGATGGCACCATGTCCGTCGAAGGTGGTGACGTGGACGAGGATATGAAGATCCCTCACCTGCGTAACATGTACCAGAAGGTGGGTATGTTCACCAAGAATGGTGCCGACCGCCCGGAAACCGGCCCCCAGATCCGTGGTTTCGGTTACGACAACCAGGGTGCGTCTGGTTCCGTGGACAACTTCCTCAGTGCCCCGGTGTTCCTGTTACTGGGTGAGCGGCGTCGTTTGCTGGTACAGGACCTGGCGCTGGCTTTCCCGTCTGAGATGAATCCCATCGTAGGGCAGCAGGTGACCCTGACCCCGGACAACCGCAGCCGGTCTGATGTGCAGTCCCGCCTGGACCTGCTGGTAGAGCGTGCACTGGTCACCAATCCGCGGCCAGAGTGTGACCTTGTCGCCACAGCCGTGCTCGATGGCCAGAACCGGCGTTGGGTGTTCAACGCCAACGAGAAGTTTGTGCCGGGCGACCGGGCTACGCCGTCCCTGACCCGCAATCAGTTGCTGGACCAGGTAAACGCACAGGACACCTCCGTGACCTTCACCTGCACACCTCCGGGCAGTGGTGTGCGTAACGTGGCCAGCCGCTGATAAGCGATCGGCAGTAAAGGTAAGAACCCCGGCTTCCATACCGGGGTTTTTATTGCCTGGACATTGAACGACTGGCTTCAGTTGTCCGGAGGGGCGGTCGTGTCGTCACCCTGTAGTTCCTGCCACGCCTGGTTGAACCTGCGGGCCATTACTCGGGTGCCCGGGGCCGAGGCTGAGAAAATAAAACTCAGTGGCCAGCTTAACAGGTTGGTGTGCGCCAGGTCGGGCAAGGGTGACCGTTCGATGGTAACTTCCATGGGAGCCTGGAAATTGACCAGGTAATCGCCGCGACGGAATGCCAGCATGCGGATCGCCGACTGATGGTCCGGGGCGAGGGTGACATAGGTGTTTGGGTCGACCTTGAGCTCATCCAGTAGCCGGAAATAAGTGTAGCCGCGAATCAGGATCAGCCGTTTTCCCTGCAGGTCTTCCAGGCTCTTTACTGGCGGCGTATCCCCCCGGTGATAGGCGTTGAGTCGAATCTCGCCAGGACGAAAGTCGGTTTCGTGTGTGAATCCGGCGAGTTCGGGAACGCCCGCTGAGCCGGGCCAGAGGTCAATATCACCCCTTTCAAGATAGAGATATACCCGTTCAATCGGCAGTCCCTGCCACGCCACTTCGTAACCGGCCCGTCGGGCCAGTTCCTCGGTGAAATGAATGAAACTGCCTTCTGGATGCCCGTCAGCGCCGCTGTAGGCCAGGGGAGGAAATTCGATAAAGGCAGCCCGAATGGTTTTTCGGTCCGTTGCAGCGGCGCTTGCAGCCATCACGAGGGTGCCTGCCATGATTGCAAGGCTGAGTGTTTGCAGGAATCGTTTCATCACCGAGGGTTTTTCATTGGAATTGTTATATCGCTAGAATGGCGCGAATCCCGCTGACTGTAAAGTCGCCCCTCCATCCAGCAACACACGGTGTGAAGGGGTTGCGTCAGCGCCCGCAAACCATCCGGAAACCAGGTATGACCACAGACAATATCAGGCATCGTGGCCGCTTTACGGCCTTTGACCCCATCACGACCCGCTGGGCGGACAATGACCTCTATGGCCATGTCAATAACGTGACCTACTACGCCTGGTTTGATACCAGCGTGAACCGTTACCTGATTGAACAGGGCGGGCTGGATATTCACCAGGGGCAGGAGATTGCCTACGTGGTGAGTTCGTCCTGTGACTATTTCAGTCCGGTAGCCTACCCGGAAAGGATCGAGGCCGGGCTTCGCGTGGAGAAGCTTGGAAACAGCTCGGTTACCTACAATATCGGCATCTTCCGGGAGGGTGAAGAACAAGCCTGTGCCGTCGGGCGCTTCGTACACGTTTTTGTCAACCGGGACACCGACCGGCCGGTGCCTATCCCGGCCGGTGTGCGAGAGGCCCTGGAGCGGCTGGTTTAGTAACCCTGGGCCGTAGAGGTGCTGCGGCGGGGGTCGGCGGCCCCCCAGCGGCGCCCGTCAGCGTCGATCAGTACGCTCTGGATAGCCCCCATGGCGGATCGCGTTTTTACGGTATGGCCCATGGATTCAAGCAGGTCAATGGTGTCCGGGCTGATGCCCTGTTCGATACGAATCTCATCCGGCAGCCACTGGTGATGAATCCGGGGCGCCTCCACGGCGGACTGGATGTTCATACCGTGGTCAATCACGTTCATGAGAACCTGCAGGGTGGTGGTAATGATCCGCGAGCCGCCAGGGCTGCCGGTGACCAGGTAGTTCTGGCCATCCCGCCGGACGATGGTTGGTGACATGGAGCTGAGCATGCGCTTGCCCGGCTCGATTTTGTTGGCTTCGCCCCCAATCAGTCCGTAGGCGTTGGCTACGCCGGGCTTGGCACTGAAATCATCCATCTCGTTATTCAGCAAAAAACCGGCACCTTCCACGGTAATACCTGAGCCGTAACTGAAGTTTATGGTGTAAGTGTTTGAAACAGCGTTACCCCAGCGGTCCACAATGGAGAAGTGGGTGGTTTCATTGCTTTCATAGGGTGTGGGGTTGCCGGGCCCGATATTGTTCGAGGGGGTAGCCTTGTCCGGGTCGATTTCCTGTCGCAGTGCATCGGCGTAGTCCTTGCTGGTGATGCCGTCCAGCGGCACCTCAACATAGTCCGTATCCCCCAGGTACTCGGAGCGATCGGCATAGGCCCGCTTCATGGCCTCAGCCATCAGGTGGATTGTTTGGGCGGAGTTGTGGCCATAATCGCCAATGGGATAGTCCTCAAGGATATTGAGGATCTGAACGATATGCGCCCCCCCGGAGCTGGGGGGAGACATGGAAAAGATCTCGTGTCCCCGATAGGTGCCCCGGACCGGCTCGCGCATGACCGGCTGGTAGCCGGCCAGGTCGTCCAGTGTAATCAGGCCCCCGCCACGCTCCATTTCCGCGACGATCAGATGGGCGGTCTCTCCTTCATAGAAGTCCGCAATACCATGATCGGCGATGCGCTGCAGGGTGGCTGCCAGTTCCGGCTGGCGAAAGCGGTCGCCGGGTCGGGGCGGGGCGCCATCCTGGTTATAGAAGGTAGCCCGGGTGGCCGGCCAGCGGGTAAGGCGCTCCCGTGCCTGCTCAAGGCCTTCAGTGAATCGGTGAGGAACCTCGAACCCGTCCCGCGCCAGGGCAATGGCAGGAGCCAGCGCCTCTGCCAGGGTGATGGTTCCGTATTCCTCCAGGGCGAGGGCAAACCCGGCAACGGTACCCGGTACACCGGAGGCAAGGTGGGTAAAGCGACTGCGCTCCGGCACCACCTCACCATCCTCGTTCTGGTACATGGTTTCGGTAGCGGATGCGGGGGCCGTCTCACGGTAATCAATCGCCTTTACCGCGCCGCCATCCCCGGGTGCGTAGAGCATGAAGCCGCCGCCCCCGATATTGCCTGAGCGGGGCTGGGTGACCGCCAGGGCGAAACCCGCCGTCACCGCCGCGTCCACCGCATTGCCGCCGTTGCGAAGCACCTCCAGGGCTACCGCGGTAGCATGGGGGTGGCTGGTTGCCACCATGCCATGGTTTCCGGGTACGGGGTGGTGGCGTTCTCCCTCAAGGATTGCCTGGGCATTGGCCAGGCCTGCTAACAGGCTGAACAGGGCCAACCAGAAAATTCGCAGATACCAGGGCAGGGCGGGCATGGGTGCTCCTTCTGTGTCGGGGAGATTTATGGCGAAACGGGGTTCATCACCTTCGTTCCGGAAACGGTTTAAGCTATGATAGCCGGTCATTTTCAGTTGCGGGGCCGGTAACGGTAAATCATCGGTCGCGCATCTCCCAGTCGTTTTACAGGACAGGTCCATGGAACACACATACCGTCTGGTGATTTCCTGCCCGGACCGGGTGGGTATTGTTGCAAAGGTCAGTAATTTCTTGTCCACCTACAATGGCTGGATAACCGAAGCCAGCCACCACTCGGACAACCAGGCCGGGTGGTTCTTCATGCGGCACGAGATCAAGGCCAGCTCCATTCCGTTCGGCCTGGACCAGTTCCGCACCGCGTTCGAGCCCATTGCCCGGGAATTCGACATGAGCTGGCATGTGGCCGATTCCGCCCGGCCCAAGAAGGTGGTGCTCATGTGCAGCAAGGAGTCCCACTGCGTCGCGGACTTGCTGCACCGCTGGCACAGTGGCGAGCTGAACGTGGATATTGCGGCGGTTATCTCCAACCATGAAGACCTGCGCCGCATGGTGGAGTGGCACGAGATTCCCTATCACTGCATTCCGGTCAGCAAGGAAAACAAGGCCGAGGCGTTCGCCGAGATTGAGGGGTTATTCCACACCTATGAGGCTGACGTGATTGTACTGGCCCGGTACATGCAAATCCTGCCAGCGGAGCTGTGCGAAAAGTATGCCGGCAAGGTGATCAATATCCACCACTCGTTCCTGCCGTCCTTCGCCGGTGCTCGTCCCTACCACCAGGCCTACAGTCGTGGCGTCAAGCTGATCGGTGCCACCTGCCACTATGTGACCCAGGACCTGGACGAAGGGCCCATCATCGAGCAGGACGTGATCCGCATCAGTCACAGCGACACCATCGAGGATATGGTCCGGCTCGGCAAGGATGTGGAGAAGAATGTGCTGGCCCGGGGACTGCGTGCCCATGTGGAAGACCGGGTCATCACCTATGAAAACAAGACGGTGGTTTTTGACTGAGCCGGTTACCCGAATGTGGTAACATCGATAGCTTGTTTATAACCACCAAAACGACTTCCAGCAAATTCAAAGGAACCATTCTCGATGGGTGAGTTAGCCAAAGAGATCCTGCCGGTCAATATCGAAGACGAGCTCAAGCAGTCCTACCTGGACTATGCCATGAGTGTCATCATCGGCCGGGCGCTTCCCGATGTCCGCGATGGCCTCAAGCCGGTACACAGACGTGTTCTCTTCGCCATGTCCGAATTGGGCAACGACTGGAACAAGTCGTACAAGAAATCCGCCCGTGTGGTGGGTGATGTTATCGGTAAGTACCACCCCCATGGCGACTCTGCGGTCTACGACACCATCGTTCGGATGGCCCAGCCGTTCTCCCTGCGATACCCGCTGGTGGATGGGCAGGGCAACTTCGGTTCCATTGACGGTGACAATGCGGCGGCCATGCGTTACACCGAAATCCGCATGGAAAAGATTGCCCATTCCCTGCTGGCGGACCTCGACAAGGAAACGGTGGACTACGTCGATAACTACGACGGTACCGAACGGATTCCGGAAGTACTGCCTACCCGCGTACCCAATCTGCTGGTGAATGGTTCCTCCGGTATTGCGGTAGGTATGGCGACCAATATCCCGCCCCATAACCTGACGGAAGTGGTCAATGGGTGCCTTGCCCTGATCGACAACCCCGATACCACCATTGATGAGCTGATGGATATCATCCCCGGGCCGGACTTTCCCACCCAGGGTATCATCAACGGCCGGGCCGGCATCGTTGAGGCCTACCGGACCGGGCGCGGACGTATCTACGTCCGCGCCCGTCACGAGATCGAACATGACAACAAGACCGGCCGTGATGCCGTCATCATCACTGAGCTGCCTTACCAGCTGAACAAGGCCCGCCTGATCGAGAAGATCGCCGAGCTGGTGAAGGAGAAGCGCCTGGAAGGCATCACCGAGCTGCGGGACGAGTCCAACAAGGAAGGCATCCGGGTGGTCATCGAGCTGCGCCGGGGCGAGAACCCGGACGTCATCGTCAATAACCTGTTTGCCCAGACCCAGCTGGAAACCGTCTTCGGCATCAACATGGTGGCGTTGCTCAACGGCGAACCCAAGACACTGAACCTGAAGGAAATGCTGGATGCCTTCGTGCGCCACCGCCGGGAAGTGGTGACTCGTCGTACTATCTACGAATTGCGCAAGGCACGGGAGCGGGGCCATATCCTCGAAGGCCTGACGGTTGCCCTGGCCAACATTGATGAAATTATCGAGCTGATCAAGGCGTCCCCCTCTGCGGCGGAAGCGAAGGAAAAGCTTATCGACAAGGGCTGGGCGCCGGGTGACGTGCTCGCCATGCTGGAACGCGCCGGTGAAGATGCCTGTCGTCCGGACGACCTGCCGGAAATCTACGGCTTGCGTGACGGGCTCTATCACCTGTCACCGGAGCAGGCCCAGGCCATCCTGGACCTGCGCCTGCATCGCCTGACCGGCCTGGAAACTGAAAAGCTCCAGAACGAGTACAAGGAGATTATCGAGAAGATCGCTGATCTGCTGGATATCCTGGGTAACCCGGAGCGCCTGTTGCAGGTTATCCGTGACGAGCTGGCCGCCATCGTCGACGAATATGGCGATGAGCGCCGTACCGAGATTGTCAGCTCTCGCCGTGACCTGACCGTGGCGGACCTGATCGACGAAGAAGACCTTGTGGTGACCATCTCCCACAGCGGTTACGCCAAGACCCAGGCCGTGGAAGATTACCAGGCCCAGCGCCGTGGTGGTCGGGGCAAGGCCGCTACCTCGATGAAGGATGAAGACTTTATCGAGAAACTACTGGTCGCCAACTCCCACGACACCATTCTGTGCTTCTCGAACCACGGCAAAGTCTACTGGCTGAGGGTCTTCGAGATTCCCCGGGGCAGTCGTGGCTCCCGTGGCCGGCCCATGGTCAATATCCTGCCGCTGGACGAGGGTGAGCGGATCACCACCTTCCTGCCGGTACGGGATTACCCGGAAGATCACTATGTATTGATGGCCACCTCCAACGGTGTGGTCAAGAAAACCCCGTTGCCGAATTTCTCCCGGCCCCGGTCCAACGGACTGATTGCCCTGAACCTGGATGAAGGTGACACCCTCATTGGTGCCGCCATTACCCAGGGTGATGCGGAAGTGATGCTGTTCTCCACCGCTGGCAAGGCTGTTCGCTTCAACGAGGAGGCAGTGCGTCCCATGAGCCGCACTGCCCGTGGGGTTCGTGGTATCCGTATGCCGGAAGGCTACCATGTGGTCTCGCTGATCATTCCCCAGGAAGGCGGCGTTATCCTGACCGCCAGTGAGCACGGCTATGGCAAGCGCACCGCCATTGAGGAGTTCCCCACATACAGCCGTGGCAGCCAGGGCGTGATCGCCATGCAGTGTTCAGAGCGTAATGGCAACCTGGTTACTGCGTTGCAGCTGTTTGACGGTGACGAAATGATGCTCATCTCTGACAAGGGCACCCTGGTGCGTACCCGGACCGATGAGGTCTCGATTCTCAGCCGTAACACCCAGGGTGTGCGGTTGATCCGTCTCAGCCAGGAAGATGAGCGCCTGGTGGGTGTGGAGCGGATCGCCGAGAGTGACGATGAGGACGAACAGGCGGAAGCTGGCGAGGATTCCGTGATGGAAAACGGTAGCGACGATAACAGCGGGGAGTCAGCCGATGAGTAGGGCGTACAATTTCTGCGCCGGCCCGGCCACACTGCCGGAGCCAGTGCTCCGGCAGGCCAGGGACGAAATGCTGGACTGGCGGGGTACCGGCATGTCGGTGATGGAGATGAGCCATCGCAGTGACGAGTTCGTGGAGATCGCTGAAACCGCCGAACAAGACCTGAGGGAACTTGCCGGTATTTCAGATGATTACGCGGTACTCTTCATGCAGGGTGGAGCTTCCAGTCAGTTTGCGACCATACCCTTGAACCTGTTGGGGGAAAATGGTCGGGCTGACTATGTAAACACTGGTATCTGGTCAGAGAAAGCCATTGCCGAGGCGAGCCGGTACGGCGACATTCAAGTGGCTGCCTCAAGCGAGGCCAGTGGCTTTACCACGGTTCCCCTGCAGGAAACCTGGAATACCCGCCCGGATGCGGCCTACCTTCATTACACGCCGAACGAAACCATTGGTGGCCTGGAGTACGACTTTATTCCCGAGAGCGGGAATGTTCCGCTGGTGGCCGACATGTCCTCCACCATGCTGTCCCGTCCGCTGGATGTGTCCAGGTTTGGCCTGATCTACGCTGGTGCCCAGAAGAATATCGGCCCTTCCGGGCTGGTCGTGGTCATCATTCGCAAGGATCTGCTGGGTAAGGCGCGGTCGGAAACCCCGACCATGATGAACTACCAGGTCATCGCCGAGAACGGTTCCATGTACAACACGCCGGCAACCTATTCCTGGTACCTGGCGGGCCTGGTTTTCAAGTGGCTGAAAGAGCAGGGTGGTGTCGATGCCATGGCGGCGGTGAATCGTCGCAAGGCCACCAAGCTCTATGAGTTTATTGATGGCAATGACTTCTATGCCAATCCCATTGATCCCCGCTTCCGTTCCTGGATGAACGTGCCGTTTACGCTGGCAGATGACGCCCTGAACGGCACCTTCCTGAAGGGGGCAGACGAGCGTGGACTGCTGAACCTGAAAGGGCACCGTAGTGTGGGTGGCATGCGCGCCAGTATCTACAATGCCATGCCCGAGGCCGGCGTCGATGCCCTGATCGACTATATGGCCGGATTTGCGAAGGAGCATGGCTGACCATGAGTGACGAGCAGATCCGTCTGGGGGAACTGCGGGACCAGATCGACAGCCTGGATCAGCAGATCATGGACCTGATCAGCGCCCGTGCCCGTTGTGCCCAGGAAGTGGCCCACGTGAAGATGGCCGCCAACCCGGGGGAAGATGTGTTTTTCTATCGTCCGGAGCGGGAAGCCCAGGTACTGCGCAGAATCAAGGAGGCCAACCCGGGACCGCTGGCAGATGAGGAAATGGCCCGGCTGTTCCGGGAGATCATGTCGGCCTGCCTGGCGCTCGAACAGCCCATGCGCATCGCCTTCCTTGGACCGGCCGGAACCTTTACCCAGGCCGCAGCGCTTAAGCACTTCGGGCACTCGGTGATTTCTGTTCCCATGCCCGCAATTGATGCGGTGTTCCGGGAAGTGGAGTCCGGCGCCGCACAGTACGGCGTGGTGCCGGTGGAAAATTCCACCGAGGGTATGATCAATCACACCCTCGACATGTTTATCTCCTCGCCGCTGAAGATCTGCGGAGAGGTACAGCTGCGCATTCACCATCACCTGATGCGCTCCCCCCAAAGCGGCGACCAGCCCCTGAGCCGCATCTATTCCCACCAGCAGTCCTTTGCCCAGTGTCGGCAATGGCTGGATGCCCATCAATATGGCGTCGAACGGGTTACCGTCAGCAGTAACGCGGAAGCCGCCCGCCGGGCAGCCAGTGAGCCGGGCACGGCGGCCATCGCCGGTGATATGGCAGCGGAACTTTACGGTCTGGAGATCATGGCAGGCAAGATCGAGGACCGGCCGGATAACACCACCCGGTTCCTCATTGTGGGGCGTGAATCTGTCGGCCCCAGTGGTCAGGACAAGACATCCATCCTGGTATCCATGCGTAACCGGCCAGGGGCGCTGTATCAATTGCTGGAGCCGTTTCATCGTTCCGGCATCAGCCTGACCCGTATTGAAACCCGTCCTTCTCCCAGCGGCACCTGGGCCTATGTCTTCTATATTGATTTCGAGGGCCACATGGACGACACCAATATCAGTAAATTGCTGGAAGACCTGGAAGAAGACGCCGTTGAACTCAAGCGCCTGGGGTCCTATCCGGCCGGCGTGCTCTGACGGTCAGGAGTGCAGCGGTTGTCTGTCCCGGCGATCAACCAGGAGGTTTTTGGTTTATGTCTATCGACTATCAGTCACTGGCGGTTGAGGGTGTTCGTAGTCTGACACCTTACCAGCCCGGCAAGCCCATCGAGGAGCTGGCCCGGGAGTATGGCCTGGAGCCGGATGAAATCGTAAAGCTGGCCAGCAACGAGAATCCCCTGGGGCCCAGCCCGGTGGCTATGGAGGCTGCCCGTGAGGCCCTTGAAGAAATGTGCCGTTACCCGGACGGCAATGCCTTTACCCTGAAGCAGGCACTGGCCCGCTATCTCCAGGTGGCGCCCAGCCAGCTCACCCTGGGTAATGGTTCAAACGATGTACTGGAAGTCATTGCCCGCTGTTTTGCCGGTCCGGGTGATGAGGTTGTCTATGCCCAGCATGCCTTTGCGGTCTATCCCCTGGTAACCCTTGCCATCGGCGCGAAGGGCGTTGAAGTGCCAGCAAAGGACTGGGGCCATGACTTGCCTGCCATGGCGGATGCCATCTCCGATCGAACCCGGCTTGTCTTTATTGCGAACCCCAATAATCCTACCGGCACTGTGGAGGGTGAAACCGCCATCCGGGCTTTCCTGGACCGGGTGCCTGAGCGGGTGCTGGTGGTGTTGGATGAAGCCTATTGCGAGTACCTCGCGGGTACCGACGATGACGTAGACGGAATCAGCCTGCTGCGCGACTATCCGAACCTGGTGGTTACACGAACCTTCTCGAAGGCCTGGGGGCTGGCGGCTTTGCGGGTAGGCTATGCAGTTTCATCTCCCTCCATTGCCGATATCCTTAACCGCGTCCGCCAGCCGTTCAATGTGGATACCGTTGCCCAGGCAGCGGCCACTGCAGTGCTGGGCGACCTGGAATACCTGGAGCGGTCGAGGGAGGTCAATCGTAAAGGGCTTGAACAACTGACGGCCGGTTTTGCCGATCTGGGCCTGGAGTGGATACCCTCGGCGGGCAACTTCGTGGCGGTGGATGTGGGTGACAACGCCCAGGAAATATTCCAGGGGCTGCTGGAACAGGGAGTGATAGTCCGACCCGTTGCCGGTTACGGTATGCCTCGCCATCTGAGGGTTTCCGTGGGGCTGGCGGAAGAGAACGAGCGATTCCTTGAGGCCCTGAAGCGGGTACTGGAACGCCGTGAAGCCTGACATGCAGGCGCAGCCATCCGCTCGCAAACCTCTGTTCAGGCGGGTCGCGGTCATCGGGTTGGGGCTGATCGGTGGATCCCTGGCCCTGGCTGCGAAGCGGTCCGGCCTGGTCGGGGAAGTCCTGGCGGCAGATCGCAGCGATGAAGAGCTGGCCCTGGGCGTGGAGCTTGGTGTCATAGATGGATACGGGCCCGTAAGCGAGATCGTGGCCGGCGCTGAGTTGGTCGTAATCGCGGTGCCGGTAAGGGCTACGGTAGCTGTGCTTAAGGCCCTTCAGCCTCACCTGGCACCGACCGCCATTCTGACCGACGTGGGCAGTACCAAGGGTAGTTTCGTCAAGGCGGTGCAGGAGGTCTTCGGCGATTTGGGCCCCAGGGTCATTCCCGGCCACCCTATCGCCGGCTCGGAAAAAAGTGGGGTGAGGGCGGCCCGCGGAGACCTGTTTGAAGATCACAAGGTGATCCTTACGCCTCCGGATAATGTTGACGAGGCAGCACTGGAGCAACTGGCCAGGCTCTGGACTGCCTGCGGCGCTACGGTGCTGACCATGGAGGTTAACCGACATGACGAAGTACTCGCCGCCACCAGCCACCTTCCCCACCTGATCGCGTTCTCGCTGGTGGATACCCTGGCCGGCGAAGATCAGAATATGGAGATCTTCCGCTATGCGGCGGGGGGGTTCCGGGATTTCACCCGGATAGCCGCCAGTGACCCGGTCATGTGGCATGACATCTTCCTGTCAAACCGGGAAGCGGTACTGCGGGTGATTGACCATTTCACCGAGGACCTGGCCGGTTTGCGACAGGCCATCGAAGCACAGGATGGCGCCGCGTTACTGCGGGTATTTACACGTGCCAGGGCGGCACGCAATCATTTTTCCAAAATGCTATCAGGACAGGCGTACGTGACAGACATGAGTCAGAAACCCGTGAGGTTCCGGCTGCAGCCGGGTGGCAGTATTAATGGCGATATCCGGGTACCCGGCGACAAATCCATCTCCCATCGGTCGATTATGCTCGGCGCGCTCGCTGAAGGGGTGACTGAGGTTGATGGGTTCCTGGAGGGGGAAGACAGCCTGGCCACCCTGCAGGCCTTCCGGGACATGGGCGTTACCATCGAAGGCCCGGATGACGGCCATGTTCGCATTCACGGGGTCGGTATGGGCGGCCTGCAGGCACCCCGTGGCCCGCTTTACCTGGGCAACTCCGGCACCGCCATGCGCTTGTTCTCCGGTCTGCTCGCAGCACAGCCCTTCGATTCCGAGCTGACAGGTGACGACAGCCTGTCCCGCCGCCCCATGAATCGGGTGGCAGACCCCCTGAGGGCCATGGGTGCAGTCATCGATACCGCTGAAGGCGGCAGGCCGCCCCTGAAGATCCGTGGCGGACGTAAGCTATCCGGTATCCACTATGACATGCCGGTAGCCAGTGCCCAGGTCAAATCCTGTCTGCTGCTGGCTGGCCTGTATGCAGAAGGTATGACGTCGGTGCATGAGCCCGCCCCGACCCGTGACCATACCGAGCGGATGCTGGAAGGTTTTGGCTACCACGTACACCGTGATGCCGCTACCGCCAGTGTTATCGGCGGCGGCAAGTTGACGGCTGGCCATATTGATGTGCCTGCAGACATCTCGTCAGCAGCGTTCTTCCTGGTGGCCGCCAGCATCGCAGAAGGCTCCGACCTGACCCTGCGCCATGTGGGCATGAACCCCACGCGAACCGGGGTCATCAATATCCTGAAGATGATGGGCGCGGATATCGAAGTGTCCAACGAAAGAGAGATCGGTGGTGAGCCCGTTGCTGATCTTCGGGTACGCAGTGCACAGCTGAGCGGCATTGATATACCGGAGGAGCAGGTCCCGCTGGCGATCGATGAGTTCCCGGTCCTGTTCATTGCTGCCGCCTGTGCCGAAGGGCGCACGGTTCTGCGCGGTGCGGAAGAGCTGCGAGTCAAGGAAAGCGACCGTATCCAGGTGATGGCAGACGGTCTCAGGGCCGTTGGGGTGGAAACCACGGTAACGCCTGATGGCATCATCATTGACGGTGGCCAGGCCATTGCCGGGGGAGAGGTAGACAGTCATGGTGATCACCGGATTGCCATGTCTTTTGCCGTGGCGTCCCTGTGTGCCACCGGCGAAATCGTAGTCAACGACTGTGCCAACGTGGCGACCTCGTTCCCGGGCTTCGTCGAGCTGGCAACCCGTACGGGTATCCGGATTCAGTCCGAGGAGGGTGAGTGATGCAGGGGGTGGCGGATAACTCGGTGCCCGTGGTTACCGTCGACGGGCCAGGCGGTTCCGGCAAGGGAACGGTGACACAGATGCTGGCGCGCCGGCTCGGCTGGCACCTTCTCGATAGCGGTGCACTTTATCGGCTGACCGCCCTTGCAGCCCGTCGGCAAGGCGTGGACCTGGCAGATGAGGCCGGGCTGGTGGGCGTGGCGGCCGGCCTTGATGTTTCCTTCCAGCCGACACCCGAGGGCGAGCCGGTGCGGGTGTTCCTGCATGGCGATGATGTCACCCGTGAAATCCGTACCGAGGAAACCGGGGACGGTGCCTCCCGGGTGGCGGTGATCCAGGCGGTGCGGGATGCGTTACTGCAGCGCCAGCGGGATTTCCGCCAGGCGCCTGGCCTGGTGGCGGATGGCCGCGACATGGGCACGGTGGTTTTTCCCGATGCGCCGGTCAAGGTCTTCCTTACCGCCAGCGCCGAGGAAAGGGCTCGGCGACGCTACCTTCAGTTGAAGGAAGCGGGTATGGATGTTAATATTCAGAATCTTTTAGACGAGATCCGGGCCCGCGACGACCGTGATATGAATCGTTCGGCGGCCCCGCTTAAACCTGCAGATGATGCGCAAGTCATTGATTCTACGGGTTTAAGTATAGAGGAGGTGCTATCGAAGGTTATGGCTCTTGTGGGTCAGGCCTGACTGCACCTTTTTGCTATTTCTGCTGTATTTTTGAGCAGTTCTGCGGCGGAAATGGTGGTTGAAGGATCCGGCAATGGCGCGAAAGCCAGCCCCTTGCCATAACCGGATTACTACTAATAGACCGTGCTGCTGGCCGCACGGATGAAACTTGCGTTGAACACATAGGACACATAATGAGCGAGAGCTTTGCTGATCTTTTCGAAGAAAGCCTGAAAGAAATTGACATGCAACCGGGTTCCATCGTCCAGGGAACCGTGGTGGATATCGACAACGACTGGGTCACCGTTAACGCCGGACTGAAGTCCGAGGGCGTTATCCCCGCCTCCCAGTTCCTGAATGAAAAAGGCGAGTTGGAAATTGCTGTCGGCGATGTTGTCGATGTAGCTCTCGACGCGGTTGAAGACGGTTTCGGTGAAACCCGTCTGTCCCGCGAAAAGGCCAAGCGTGCCGAAGCCTGGAAGGTACTGGAGAAGTCCTTCGAGGCGGAAGAGGTTGTCAAGGGCATGATCAATGGCAAGGTCAAGGGTGGTTTCACCGTCGACCTGGCTGGCATCCGTGCCTTCCTGCCAGGCTCCCTGGTAGACGTTCGTCCGGTTCGCGACACCGCGCACCTGGAGAACAAGGAACTGGAATTCAAGGTTATCAAGCTGGACCAGAAGCGTAACAACGTGGTGGTTTCCCGCCGCGCCGTTCTGGAAGCCGAGAACAGTGCCGAGCGTGAAGCGCTGCTGGAAACCCTGACCGAGGGCATGACCCTGCAGGGTATCGTCAAGAACCTGACCGACTACGGTGCGTTCGTTGACCTGGGTGGCGTTGACGGCCTGCTGCACATCACTGACATGGCCTGGAAGCGCATCAAGCACCCGAGTGAAATCGTCAACGTGGGTGACGAGATCACCGTCAAGGTCCTGAAGTTTGACCGTGAGCGTAACCGCGTATCCCTGGGTCTGAAGCAGCTGGGCGAAGATCCCTGGGTGGACATCAAGGGTCGCTATCCGGAAGGCAGCAAGGTTACCGCCCGCGTAACCAACCTGACTGACTATGGTTGCTTTGCTGAGCTGGAAGAAGGTGTTGAAGGTCTGGTTCACGTATCTGAAATGGACTGGACCAACAAGAACATCCACCCGTCCAAGGTGGTCCAGGTAGGTGACGAAGTTGGCGTCATGATCCTGGATATTGACGAAGAGCGTCGACGTATCTCCCTGGGCATCAAGCAGTGCGTACCCAACCCCTGGGAAGAGTTCTCTGCGAACTACAACAAGGGCGACAAGGTTTCCGGCAAGATCAAGTCCATCACCGATTTCGGTATCTTTATCGGTCTGGACGGCGGCATTGACGGCCTGGTGCACCTGTCTGACATCAGCTGGAACGAGACAGGCGAAGAAGCCGTCCGTGAGTACAAGAAGGGTGACGAAGTTGAAACCGTTATCCTGTCTGTTGATCCCGAGCGTGAGCGTATCTCCCTGGGTATCAAGCAGCTGGAAAGCGATCCGTTCGCCGAGTTTGTTCAGCTGAACGACAAGGGCTCCATCGTCAAGGGTACTGTGTCCGCCGTTGACGCCAAGGCAGCCACTATCGCCCTGAACGACGAGGTTGAAGCGGTACTGAAAGCTTCTGAAATCAGCCGTGACAAGGTGGAAGACGCCCGTAACGCGCTGAAGGAAGGCGAAGAAGTCGAGGCCAAGATCATCAGCATCGATCGCAAGAACCGCGTAATCAACCTGTCTGTCAAGTCCAAGGACGTTGAAGACGACAAGCAGGCGCTGGAAAGCGTACGCAGCAAGGCCGCTGAATCTTCTGGTGCGACCACCATTGGTGATCTCATCAAGGAGCAGATGCAGCAGCAGAACGCCAACAAAGAGTGATTCATTCCTCTTGAAGGCAAAAAAACGGGCTCTAAGAGCCCGTTTTTTTTGTCTTTTTTTCAGTTTTGGCTAAACTAGCAGTGTCCTCGTTGTCTGGATCAGCCGCCGCTCGGGTTAGCTGGAATCTGAAGGACCGGCGCGGACGGGGAGTTGAGTAGCCGAATCCCGGCGTCTGTGCAGTCTGCTTCGCAGTCCCGCGTTGGCAACGTGCACAACGATGGCCAGGGCTTGGTAATAAAAACGAAAAGGGATGGGCCTCATGACAAAGTCTGAACTGGTCGAACTGATTGCTTCGAAACAGACTCAGCTGTCTGTGAAAGACGTGGAACTGGCAGTTAAAACCATTATCGAACACATGTCGCAGTCCCTTGCGGACGGCCAGCGGATCGAGATCCGAGGGTTTGGCAGTTTTTCTCTCCATTATCGTGCAGCGCGTACCGGACGAAATCCGAAGACTGGGGAGGCGGTGCAACTGCCGGCCAAGTATGTGCCACATTTCAAACCGGGCAAGGAATTGCGTGAGCAGGTCAATGACAGCATGAAGAAGGGCTACTGAGCGCTTCCGGATTGATTCTGCTCAGAAAGCCCGGACTCCGCTGCGGGTTACAATGAGCGTCATTGGCAAGTCAATTCCCTATTCCTGGAGCAGGGGTGCTATGGCAGGGTTTCAGAAGATCATCATCCTTCTGGTGGTCATACTGGTAGCTATTATGGTGCTGGTGTTTTCCATGAACAACCAGATGGCGGTATCGCTCAATTTCCTGTTTTTTGAGACCCAGCCTCGCGGGGTCGCCGTCTGGCTGATCCTGGGCTTCGTCTTTGGCATTCTGCTGGGAGTTATACTTACGCTGATGGCGACGGTTCGTGTATCCGTCTCTCGCCGTCAGCTGCGCAAGCGCCTCGATAAGGCTGAAAAAGCCCTGGAGCAGAATAAAACCCCTGAAGACCGGGCTATCTAGATGGATATGCTTTTTCAGTGGCTGCTGCTGACAGCTGCGGTTGCCGCTGGCTGGTTTGTGGGGCGCTATTTCCGGGCTGAGCGCAGTTCGGTCAGGGACATATCCGATGAGTCTTCGGTCCGCGAACGGCTCCAGTTCCTGTTTACCAATTATTCTGACCAGGCTGTCGAAAACTTTGTTCAGTCACTCGCGGTCAACAGGGAGACGGTTGGCCTGCACCTCTCCATCGGTGCGCATTTTCGCAACAAGGGTGAAACCGACCGCGCCATCCTGATTCATCAGAACCTCCTTGCTCGCCCGGAATTGCCCGGGCATTTCTCGCCCCAGGTTACCTTCGAGCTGGCCCGGGACTACCTGGCCGCAGGCCTCCTTGATCGTGCCGAGGCGCTCTTTCACCAGTTAATGGATGATCGGGGTTATGGTGAGCGGGCTGCAGCCGAGCTTATCGAGCTGTACCAGCAGGAAAAGGAGTGGGGCAAGGCCGCCCAGGTTGCCCGCACCCTGATGAAGAGTCGCCTTGATCCTCAACTGGCACGGCAACTGGCGTATATCACCTGTGAGCTTGCAGACGATTGCCTGCATCGGGATGACCGTTGGGGTACCCAGAAACTGGTCAGGGAGGCGCTTTCCATCGATGCTAACTGTGTCCGCGCCAGCTTTATTCTGTCTACCCTGCAGGCCCGTCAGGGGAACTACCGGGAGGCGGCTAATCAGTGCCTGAAAGTGTTCGACCAGAATCCCGAGTTTGGACCCGAGGCCGTGGATCGTTTCATGAAGCTGGAGCGCTCCCATGGTGATGTCGGACGCAATGCGAAAAAACTTCGCAAGCTCTATGAGCAGCATCCCGGAACCAGCCTCCTGCTCGCCCTGGCAGAGGCGGTGGAGCACGTGTCCGGGCGCCAGGCCGCCATTGAGCTGCTGCGTAACGAACTGGAAACCCGTCCCAGCGTCGGGGGGCTTTTAAGGCTGGTAGAGCTGTCGGGCTATGAACGGGGGCTCGCTACCGGTGAAGGCCGCCTGGTCAGTCGGATCGGTCAGCTCATTCTCACCAACCGTCCGGTATATCGTTGTGTCAGCTGTGGGTTCTCCGGTCAACAGCTGCACTGGCTGTGCCCCAGCTGCAAGGAGTGGGAAACCGTACGTCCGATTCAGGGTGTAGAGGCAGAGTAGGGCGTTTTCTGCCATAATCCCCGCCCGATCGCCTCCGGCAAAGCCGGATTCCCCCGTTCGGACACAGGAGTCTCTCCCCATGCAGGATTCACTCGGCCCACGCATCATCGTTGCCCTTGATTTTCCCTCCGAGGCCCCGGCCCTCGCCCTGGTAGATACCCTTGATCCCACCCTGTGCCGCCTGAAAGTCGGCAAGGAGCTGTTTACTCGCTCTGGTCCGGAGCTGGTTCGAAAGCTCCAGGATCGTGGTTTCGATGTGTTTCTGGATCTGAAATTCCACGATATTCCGAACACGACGTCGGCGGCGGTAGCCGCTGCCGCGGAGTTGGGTGTGTGGATGGTCAACGTGCATGCCTCCGGGGGTGAAAAGATGATGGTTGCCTGCCGGGAGCGACTGGAATCCTTTGGGGCGGATCGGCCTTTGTTGATCGCGGTGACGGTACTGACGAGTATGGGTGCTGAGGATCTTGCCGGTATCGGCATTACCGACTCACCGGCGGACCAGGTGAATCGCCTGGCGACGCTGACTCGCAACTGTGGTCTCGATGGGGTGGTGTGCTCGGCCCAGGAGGCGACCGCGCTCAAGCGTGATCAGGGCGCGGAATTCAGACTGGTAACGCCGGGTATCCGGCCGGCTTCCGCTGAGCGGGGTGATCAGCAGCGGGTTATGACGCCTTCTGCGGCCATTGCGGCCGGTAGCGATTACCTTGTGGTTGGGCGGCCGATTACTCAGGCTGCTGATCCTCTGGCTTCCCTGCGGGCCATTGTCGCTGAGATTTCTTGATCTGGCTTCTGTGACTGGCCGTGTAGTCTGATAAGCCGTGCCGGAGGGCTCAGGTCGATACCCTTTTCCGTGGGACGTACTTGCGAGGCGTCTCCCGAAAAACGTTATCGGCCTGCCGCTCCCGGCACCAAATCTGAAGGCTGCCAGGTCAATCACCTAAGGCAGATTCCCGAATACCTGAGAACGAAAAAAGCCGCGTCTGCAAAGCAGAGGCGGCTTTCCGGAATTAGTGGCTCCCCGACCTGGGCTCGAACCAGGGACAAACGGATTAACAGTCCGTTGCTCTACCAACTGAGCTATCGGGGAACAGTCGATGTCGACGAGGCGCGTATATTAAAGAGCCGGTACCCCCTCGTCAACCCTTTCAAAAGACTTTTTGGTGCCCGCTGAAGATTCCCCATGCGGGCACCGAAAGCCAATCGTCAACGCCTATGATAGCGCTTTCTTCAGGCGGGCAACCGCCTCCTTCAGAACATCCATGCTGGTGGCGAAGCTCAGCCGCATATGGCCCGGGCAACCGAATGCCGAGCCTGGAACCAGTGCCACGCCGGCGCCCTTGAGCAGAACCTCCGCCATTTCCACATCGTCGGAAAC